>ERZ808258.76-NODE-76-length-51982-cov-4.873996_pt1 | contig 51982 bp, 51 predicted proteins | sample MGYA00521280_ERZ808258 | MGnify/ENA primary metagenome ERZ808258 (study PRJEB31516, sample SAMN03275585) | gut metagenome | biome: mammalia-associated habitat; material: feces | host: Papio cynocephalus | place: Kenya | collected 2012-07-19 ...
TTCTGTTGTAGCAAACATGTATCACACGGGTCACCGATTAATTGCGCGGAGAATTAACCGTCTCCGAATGCTCTGGATGCATCCGATTCCGCTCGAGTCCTCTGCATCTCAGGCCCTGTCATCGCATCTGCGGGCAATCCTTTATCGCCGTACAGCCGATAGGCCCATCCATGGCAGACATCTGCGATGCTGTCCTTCCGGATTCACAGACCACGCCGGAGGGGAAGGCTTTCGAGAAGGAGATCGACGGCGTTCTCGGCGGAGAGAGGAGGGACCACCCGCTCTACATAGGCGGTCAGAAGATCGGATCCGGGCATCTGTTCTACGTGGGCAGCCCCATCGACGAGACGATAATGTACGGTTCGTTCCAAGAACCCGAGAAGGGCACTATGGTCGCGGCCGTTGAGGCCGCTCAGAGGTCCGTGCGCGATTGGGCGAAGCTGTCGTCCGCCGAGCGTGCCGCCTGCTTCAAGCCCTACATCGCGGCGCTCAAGGCGCGTAGGATGCACTATGCCGCCCTGGTCACGGTCAGCTCGGGAATGGTCATGCGGGAGGCGCTGGCCGAGGTGGACTTCCTCATCGAGGCTCTGGAGCGCATGCAATCCGATGCAGCCGGATTCGGAAAGGGCAAGGGGGGAGTGTGGGCGGTCTTCTCGCAGCACAACTCTCCTCTCGCATCTCCCGTGGCATACGCCGTCGCCGCCATGATCGCCGGAAATGCCGTGATCATGTACCCGTCCAACACCTGTCCGCTTCCCGTATTCGATTTCTATTCCGTCATGGAGAGGACGGGACTTCCCGGCGGGGTCCTGAACGTCGTCGTCGACAGGCTGGAGGCCGAATCCACCGCCGAGCTGGCCAACGACATGAGGCTCCGCGGCATCGTGGCATCCGGATCGGGCAAGCGCATGGAGGACATGCAGTTCCTGATGATCGATGACGAGCTCAGGTTCATCAACAACATCAAGGGGATGAGTCCGTGCATCGTCTATCGTCCCGGCAGCATGAAGCAGGCCGCCAAGGCGATCATAGACTCCGCATTCTCGTTCAGCGGACAGAGGATCCATTCCTGCTCCAAGGTGATCGTCACAATGGACGAGCAGAAGGAGCTGATGGCCTGTTTGGTGGAGGACCTCAAGGATCTCAGGATATCCGATCCCGTCAACGATACCGCGTTCTCCGGGCCGGTGATCTCCTGTTCGGAAGGCGAGCGCTTCAGAGATATAGTGGCGGAGAATGCGGAATTCGTCGTGGCGAAGGCGCCCCGTTGCACCGATTCGTCTGCTGGGAACTATATCTCGCCTGTGATAATGGCCGGATTGGACGAGGAGAACGAGCTGGAGTACATGGATTCCGGACTGCCGATCCTCTGCGTGAAGGTCGTGTCGTCTCTCGACCAAGCCTTCGAAGAGCTCTCCAATACGGAATGCGGGATGTCCGCAGGCCTGTTCTCGAAGGATGCGAAGACCATAGACCGCTTCAAGAAGGAGGCGGATGCGCCCGTGCTCTATATCAATAGGAGCAGCACGGAGCTCAGTCCCGTCGTCGGTGCGGATCTCGATCTGTTCTGACGTCCGGCATGGTGCGGACGCCCTTGGCACGGCCTTTGAGGGTCTTGACCAGGGCGTTCACATCTCTTTTTCCAAGACACCGTCCGGGGTCGCGGGGCATCAGGAGGATGAACTCCCCGGAGCCTTCGGATGCATCGGCGATGTGCTCCACATCCTTGCTGCTCATCCGCGACGGGTCGAGAACGCAGCATATGCAGAACTCCGCGTCGGAGTCTCTGATGCGATCCAGGCTGGCTTCCTGTTCTTTCGATGGCGTCGCGGTGAATCTGAACGCGACGCGATTCACGTATCCCGCTCCGACGAGATCGTCGAGCGCCGACGGGTCCGTGCCCGATGTCAGCATGATGAGCGGCATACGGGGCGGAACGATCGCCTTGATGAATCTGTGGATCCCGGGGACGGTCTCCGGATCCCCATCGTTCATGATCAGAAGAACGGCATCTATGGAGTCCTTGTCGCCGCGTATGGTGTTGGCGACCTCGGTCATGTTCTCTCCGTCTCCTTCGCCGTCGTTCACGCGCACGACGGAAAGGTACTTCCCAGGCCATGTGACAGTATCTATGCGGGAAAAGCTGGATATGTACACTGGTCTAAGAGTAGCAGTCTTTGTTGATAAACTTCGGGGTCGTTCCGATGCCGCGGAGCGTATCCCGCTTCTGATGAGCTCGTCCAGTACGGTGCATGCATCCTCATCGAGGTCGTCCAGCACGGCGATCGTGCCGCCGTAGAGCACGGATACGGAAGCCATGGACAATGCGTATTCGCCGGACCAGGAGCAGATTCCGATCGGCAGCCGAGGCGCACTTCCCGAATCCATCATGCGACGGAGCATCACCGAGATCTCCATGCACGATTTGATGTTGCGGGGCGCGGGATCCAGAACGATCCTCGGACATCCGAGGGCATCGGCCAAGGTTGCAAGGGAAGGCAGATTGAGCGGATCGTCGTCCGATACGACGACGCCGCATCCGCATGAAGCGCCCGTGCGGATCAATGCGCCCATGTCCAGGTCCCGGGACATCAGAATAGCGCCTTCGAAGGATGCGGATATCAGGGATTCCTGTACAGACGATTCGATGAACACCTCCAATCCGAGATGCCGCGCCATCTCCGTGGCGCATGAGAGCAGTTCGGAATCCATTGCGTCGTCTCTCACTCTTATTCCTTTCAGAGTCGGGAAGCGTTCGGAAAGAGCGGAGATCGCGCGGCATCTGTCCTCCATCATCTCCGGAGTCGCAGCATCGGACAGGGTGAGTGCGAAGAACGGCGTCATAGGTCTGCCAGCTCCTCTCCGTAGACGCGGGCCATGTCCGCTGCGCCCGGACCTTTGACGATTACCATGTCCGCTCCGCACGACATCGCGGCAAGAGCCGCGGTCCCTTCTCTCATGGAAGCGCCTCTAGCATCGCCTCCATTAGGGTAGGCGGATGTGACATCCGCGGCCAGAGGAGCGTCGCAGTCGGAGTCTCCGTTCAACGCCCTTCTGCGCAGTTCGGACATAATATCGAACGGTTCGCGGTCCGGGTATGCGCATTCGACCAGAATGATCGATCCGGCACGGTCTGCGGAAGTCGCGGATCCGGCAGGAACGGCCGAGGCGTGGATCCCGCGAGGAGCGCATCCCGACAGAAGGAGGACGGTATCGCCGATGGCGTCGCCCACATCTCCGGATGCCGCGCCGTCGACCATCAGAGGGAGGCGCGTTCTTTCCGTTATCGCCTTGGATACGGAGCATGCGATTTCCGGGTCGGCGTCCTTCAGCCTGAGGCATATCCCGTCGGCGCCGATCTCCTTCCACATCACGGACCATTCGACAGGATCAGAGGCTCTTCCGGAGAACATCTCCTCCAGCGTCCGGTCGGATGGAGGTGCAAGGGTCACCTCTCCGAACACCAGAGGCCTGCGGCGCCTGGCCCCGTCCTGTTCGAGGAAAGGCAGGGAGCACGATCCCCCTGCGGCATAATCCCCGCACCCGAGCACGACTTCCTTCAGATATCTCATCTGAGTTCCGTGAACTCCTTCACGGTGTATATCCCGTTGAGCTGATCGGCCCTGCTGGGAAGCTTCTCCTTCAGCTGCTCGAACGTGTCGGTGCTCTTTCCGATGTCCATCACGAGCTCCAGATACATCACCTGGTTGCAGATCTTGACCTTGCTGAACACAGATATCAGGTTCACGTTGTATTCCGCGATGACTTCCAGCACCTGTTCTATGCCGCCGGGGCAGTCGGGGATCTCGAAGGCCGCCTTCACCAGGCGGGTGCCCTTCTTGAAGAAGGTGATCGAGAGCACCCAGGAGTCCGCATCCATGGTGATGAGCACATTCTCCCCGTCGATGTCCTTCAGGATGTCTCCGTACTGGTCGGCGACGTCGAATCCCCCGTCGATTCTGGACGGATATCCCCTGCGGATCTCGGTCTTGCCGTCCGCCGGCGTGTTCTTGACCTTGAACAGCCTGCCGATCTCGGCGGGCTTGATATCGATCCTCTTGATCTTGGAGACGGACGGATCCTTCTTCGCCTTCAGAGCCTCGAAGTCCTCGACGAGGATGTCTCCTTCGCCGGCGAAGTTGAGGTCAGCCATGAGCTTCCAGATGATCACGGTGTCCGATATCCCATCCAGGGAGATCGAGTTGAGGATGTTGATCTCTCTCGACGATAGGAATCTGGCCGCCTGGGCGCTGGAACCCGGGACGTCGTCGAGATACATCGTGATGTGCGTCAGGGTCCTGTAGTTCTCCTGAGGGAACATCGATAGGATGATCTCATAGTCCTTGGGCCCCTCCTCGGGGTGTTTGAACAGGGTGCTGTAGACGATTCCGCCGTCGACAAGACCCATGGTGTCGGACATCCAATCGTCCACCTTGATGGACGAGCCTTTGACCTTGGCGAACTCCCAGATCTTCATCGGTTCGCGCCATCGGCGGTTGAATAGAAATAGGTTGCATCGGAGCTCGTCGCCGTCGTTCCGCAGCTTCTCCAGAAGGGCATCGTCATCGTTGGGGAACAGGTTCTTCGGAGACGTCAGAGGCTGCGTCCATACAGGGTTCTTTTCCAGCCTTTCGATGTCCAGGGCGATGTTCCTCAAACTGCCTCCGTATGACGGGTCCGATGCGATTCTGCGAACGGTATCGGAATCCTTTCCTGAACGCGATTCCAGTCCCGACATCCTCAGTGCGCCGTCCATGAGCTCGGCTGCTCTGAGCAGCAGGGATTCGGCCTCCCTGAGCATAGACGCTCTGGTGGTGGCTGTTATCTGATGTCTCCGTGAAATGCCGTACCTGGCGGGGCGGGTCTCGTTGCCGCTGGCAACGTATCCGCAGAGCCTGCAGCTCCGGCTGAGCTCGACCGTTCCGCCATCGAGCGTCCTGTTCCTCACGGAAGACAAGGCGTTGCCGCATACGGGACATTCGTTGCCGACGGCCCTGTCGCTGGCGGCGTAGCTTATCTCGATATCGATGATCCCTCTCTCGATGCCGATGCGTCTGATACGGTCTCCGGATATGCGGTATTCCTGATCCGTGAACGCCAGTTCGTTTCTGACGATATCGCACAGCTCCCTCTGAGATCTGAGCCTGGGCGTCCTGACCAGGCAGTCGTCGAGCGCCTTCGCGACGACGTCGTCCGGAGGGATCCTGTATGCCATGGACTGGTATCCGCCTGCATAGCTATAAGCGCGTCTGTCCGCACATAATATAACCGCTTCTGGCTTACGGTGCCATGGGCGGGGGTGGCCGAGCAGGCCAAAGGCGCGGGACTTAAGATCCCGTCCCTAGCGGTTCAAGGGTTCGAATCCCTTTCCCCGCACCACGGCTCTTTTTCGAATCGTACTGGGTCAGGGTATCGATAGGACTAATACGATAGACTGTGTGCGAGAGAATCATGTCGGAGAAATCCAACGTTTTCAAAGTGCAGCTGCTGGAGACATTCGCCTCCCTGATCACGGCTGCGTTCGGACTGGTGGCCGCTCTGGCCTGGAACGAGACGATCAAAGCCGTCATCGCAGAGGTGTTCGATTCCGGTAACGATATCATCGGAAACCTCGTCTATGCGGTAATCGTCACCGTTCTCGCCGTCATCATGACCCTGCTCATCGCCAGGTCTCTCGACAAGGCCAAGGCCGCCATCGAGACGCACGAGCAGTGCAAGGACTCTAAGCAGTGATCTCCATCCCGGTCCGACTTCGAGCCGGACCGGTAAACGCTTTCATCGGTTCTTTCCGGTCTTGCGGACCTTGCGCTTCCTGTTGCCTACATAGGTCAGGAGGGCGGTTCCCGTGATGTCGTCCGACTGGGGCCCCTTCCTTATGAAGAACGTCTCGGTCTTCCCTTCTCTGAGGAATACAGGGTCTCTGCAGGGGTCGCATTTCACACGGATCACGGTCTTGTCGCCGAAATCCACCATGAAGAATGAGATGTAGGGGATGAACTCCTCTCCTATCTGCGAGGAGATGATGTTGCTGAGGTGCAGCCCCATCTTGTCTTTGTTGTCGAAAGATGCGACATCCGCTCCGATGATCGTGCCATCGTCGGAAACCCCTATGAGCAGATTCCCTCCGTCCGTGTTGAGGAACGCCACAATGGTCTTCAGGACCGCCTTCTCCATCCTCTTGTCGCTCTCTCCGGTCTGGAGGTTCGTTCTGAGCGTCGATTTGAATTCGAGCCATTCGGATTCCCCATCTTCGATCAGCTTGAGAATATCGGCCTTCTGCATGTCCTCCATCCCTATGAGCTCGGAGTTCTCCTCAAGGAACGAGTTGATGATGCCGCCGAACAGGTTGGCCTTCCTGCGGATGCTGTACACGGTCGCGGAGATGACCGCGCCGATGAGGATCCAGCTCATCTCCTCCACGAGGAGGTCCAGATCGAATGTCGCGCCGTCGCCGACGGCGGTCTGTATCCAGTACTGGGCCATGCGAATCATCGCATAGGATGCCAGGGCTATGCAGACGGCGATGAATGCGACCACGCCGTGGTTCTCGTCTCTGATCCCGGGGAGCGCTTTCAGGATGATGTACACCGATATGAGGCCGAGTATTCCGAGGTTGATTCCGGTGAGGATTCCTGCAAGGTCCTGAACGAATCCGTCCTCGCCTCCGAAGGCGCGTCCGGCCGTTCCGAGAACGAATGCGGCTATGACGAAGACGATCATCTCCGGAGGCACATGGACGCTTCTGCGATCGGAGAATATGGCTCCTCCCAGGATGAACAGCATCGGCACTCCGACAAGAGCGTCTCCGAGGTCTCCAGTCGCCACTCCGATCGCCGTGAGGATCGCTATCGCCGCGAACGAGCAGTAGTAGAAAAGCACGGTTCCGCGTTTCAGGCGCAGACCGATGAACTCGAATCCGTTGCTGTCAGGGCTCTGCATAGGGAGTCATCGGAATCCGCGGTATAACCGTTGGGCTTCGCGCGCGTGTGCGGGACCTGCATTATTTAAATACATAACCCTGATTCGACCTTCGTACAGGAGCAATATTCTTGGCAGGTGAAACCACATCGTCACATTCCAAAGCCCCTTCCCATTCCGGCGGAAGGCAGGATCATCAGGGAAACGGTCAGGGCAGGCCGAGGTCGGCCGGAGCAGGCAAGCCTCAGCAGTCCAGGCCACAGCAGGGCGGCAGGCCCGGCGCATCGAGGCCGCAGTCCCAGACAAGGTCGGGACAGGGTCAGCAGAAGCCTTCGAAGCCTCAGCAGTCGTCGAAGCCCGCACAGGCATCCTCCAATCCGAATGCGATCTCGTACATCGACGCCAACGGCGAGAGGAGGAACAAGGTCGTCGTCAACCAGCCCAAGGAGTCCGACGGATTCGACAAGGGGAAGAAGAACAAGCAGGTCAGGACGAAGGAGTCCACCCGCAGGCAGGCGATGCTGAACACCCACCGCATCAATCCCTTCAAGTACGATATGAACCAGATCCTCGCCGAATCGACGATGGACCCCAGCAAGGCATCCGCATTCCTCGCCAGCGTCATCGCCAAGGCCTCCCGTACATCGACGAGGGATGCCAAGGATTTCGTCAAGACGTTCGTCGATGCAGGGGACCTGTCCAAGGACGAGGCCGACAAGATCGGCAGGCTGCTCGACAAGTACAGCAGATACAGATGAGTCCGTCTCATGAGGTCCGCCGAGTTCGGGTCGAACAGGGCCTTCGTCCTGAGGATGAACGACGGCGAGATCCTGCATGAGACCATAGATGCATTCTGCCGTGAGAACGGCATCCTCAGGGCATCCGTGACATTGACCGGAGCCGTCGATGCGGGGTCCGTCCTGGTGAGCGGTCCGTCCCTTCCTCTAGGGGACAAGGTGTCGCCGGAGAGGATCGTCATTCCTGCTCCGTGCGAACTGTCGGGAACGGGCACCGTATTCCCGGACGAGGAGGGGCGCCCGATATCCCATCTTCACGGGTCCGTGGGAAGAGTCGGATTCTCCGCTGTCGGGGATCTCTGCCACGGCATGAAGGTGTGGTTGGTCATGGAGGCCGTAATCATCGAATTGTCAGGGGATTGCGGATTCAGAAGGATCGGGGACAGTCGCATCGACGGCAAGCTATTGGAGATAGAGCGATGGCATCAGAGGAGATTCTCAGACGGACGATACATAACGCTGATGGAAAGCCGTTCGCCAAGTTCAGGAATCTGCAGGGCAGCTTCACGACGGAGGAGTTCGAGCTCTTCATCGACGAGATACAGGGGGACCGTACCGGGCATACGGCGATGAGGGTCCGCGTTCCGATGAGGCGGGCCCGCTTCCCGGAGGATGCCTATTCCACGCTTTCCAGGAGGACCGCCCTCCGCGACATCATCGCCAGGCGGTTCTGGGAATCTGCAAGGACGCATGCCAGGTCGCCCATACCGAAGACCGACGGCGGGGAGGTCTATATGCCGCGCCCCGGGCAGGAGATCCTTCCTCGTGGCAGCGTCGTCGTGACGGAGCATTACGTCGAAGCCTCTTTCACTGCGGATCTCCCCTCCAAGGCCAACAAGGTCGACGAGGAGGCGATGATAGATCTGATCTTCGGGCGGATATCCCTCATCGTCTCGGAGTCGCTCCTCTATTCCGCATATAAGGAGGGGAAGCTGTACGCGCACCTGGAGGTGGCGGAGAACGCGGACTGGATCCGCGCACATCTGAAGGAATCCGGGCTCTGCGCGTTCGTGGCCGAGGGATCGATACTGCCCCGGAGAGAGGACGATCTCGCGCCTATGATCGATGCCGTCCCGTTCTCATGCGACGAGTCTTTGATGTACGAGATGCACGTCCCCAACGGCGCGCCTATAAGAGGATTGGGGCTGCCGATCGGATTCACAGCCGTGACGGGTCCATCGGGTAGCGGCAAGTCTGTTCTGGTCGATGCTCTGTTCGCAGGGATATACAATCATATTCCCGGCGATGGGAGGGAGTATGTCGTGTCGGATCCCGATGCGGTATATATCATGGCAGAGGCCGGGCGTTACAGAGAGGGCGTTCGTTTGTCGGGCCCCGAGTCGGAGATCGCCGCCATAGAGGAGGCGCTCGAGGCCGGCTCGCATCTGCTGATTCTGGATGAGGAGTTCTCCTCTCCGTGCGTGATCCGTAGGGCGTTCCCCCGTTCCGACAACGATATGGTTCCATTGAGCGAGATGGGGCCGTCGTTGAAGGACAGGGATGTTTCGATGGTCATCGTGACCGGAGACGAATCCGCCGTCCGCAGGGCGGATCTGACCATAGTTCTCGACGGATACTCGGTGCGCCGTCTGGATCTGGAATCCGAAGCAGGATGCGCCGCGGCACCGTCCGCATACGGCAGGTATCCTCTCTGCAAGGGCGTCTCCTTCGAGAAAGGCAGGAAGGATGTCAGCACGTCCGCGCCCTCCGTCCGCGTCATCGAGATCGGCGAGTACAAGGTCTCCGTTCCGGTGGCCGGATTCTTCGATACGGCTCAGACCAGGGAGGCGGCTGATGCGATCGCTGCGGCCAGGGATCTCATGGACGGTTCCAGGACTCTTGCGGAGGTATGCATGATGGCTGTCGAGACCGTGGAATCTGATGATGAGGCGAACGGCACCGGTATGCCTCATGCACATGCCCGTGCCGTCGATGTCGCGGCGGTTCTGAACAGGCATCCTCAGATGCTGTTCATCAGAAAAAGCTGAACCCGTCGTCCGGAGATCTATCCGGGCGACGGGGCGCATCAGCGCCTGTTGTTGCCGTAGCAGTCCTGCCAGTTGTTGAAGACCCTGTCGGAGTACTGCGTCATGTGGACCTGGTCCGCCTTGCTGTTCTCGCCCTTCTCGGGGACGATGAATCCTCTGATGGGATACTCCTTGTCGCAGTACGGGCAGCGGACGTTGGGGCAGTTGTTCCCTGCCTGCGGGCATGCCTTGCAGGCGATTGCTCTGGATTGGAAGAGGCTGAACTCCCTTCCGCAGTTGGGGCAGAGGAAGCGTCTTGCGGCCACTTTGAGGTCGCGATTGATACCGGCGGCCCTTTCCTCGGGCGTGAGCCACATCGGTGCGGAGGGCGAGACGGGCGCATTGCCCTTCTGGATGTCGTCCCATGTTCCCATGGTCACGCACCTTTGGCAGCAGCGACGACCGCTTTGAGCTTGGAGATATCGTCGCACTGCTCCAGCAACGTTCCGGTGATGATGATGTCGGCTCCAGCCTCCCTTGCGGCTGCCGCCGCTTCGGGAGTCCTGATGCCTCCTCCGATGATCAGAGGGATCGAGATGTGCTTTTTGATCGCGGAGATCATCTCGGGGGGAACCGGCCTGTCGGCCCCGGATCCTGCCTCGAAATAGACCAGTTTAAGGCCCATCATCTCCGCTGCCATGGCATAGCCTACCGCCCTGTCGATGTCGTCCCTTTTGATGAGATCGGCCTGCCCGACCTCGCCGACCTTCATTCCGGGCTCGACGATGACGTATCCCATCGGGATGGTCTCGATGCCCAGCTTCTTGACAATGGGTGCAGCATAGGCCTGCATGCCGGTGATGAGAAGGGGATTCTTGCTGTTCAGCATCGACATGAACAGGAGCGCATCTACTGCGGGAGTGACCTCTTTGGGACTCCCGGGGAAATGTATGACCGGAAGGCCGGACGATTTCCTGATGGCTTCGGCAGTGGCGGTGCTGCTCTCGCTGGTTACACCTGTGGATCCTCCGATGAACACGGCATCTGTTCCCGCATCCCTCATCCTCGCGGCGATCTCGCCTGCGACCTCGGGGGTCTGCTTGTCCGGATCGATAAGGGCCATGTGGAGGGTCCCCTTCGCCATCTTGTCGAGGATATCCTGATAGACGGTCATATTATCACATCGAGCACGAAAGCGATAAGCGCCGCCAGCATAGCGATTTTGGCGAGCTTCTGGGCCTTGTGCGCATCCTTCCGAACTATATACGCGCAATACAAAAAGATAGCGTCAGGCAACGCAATCAGGCAATAGATCGCACCGATGTCTCCGGATATCGCAGGGATTACGCTGAGAACGGGGCCTAGAACGAAGAATGCGCCTGCCACGGTTGCAGCCTTTTCCGATCCTATTCTCATAGGCAGGGTGAATCTGCCTTTGTCCGAATCCTCGTCCTCTATGTCCTTGGATATCTCTCTTCCGACGCTGACGAGGAACGCCATCGCGGCGAACACCAGGTCTGCTTTCGCGTCACCGCCTATGGACCCTCCCACGATGAAGACCATGGCGGTGAGGAACGCGATGTCGACATTCCCGATGAATCCTCTCTGTTTGAGGAACACCTCGTAGGAGAACATCAGCATGATGCAGACCAGGACCATGGCGGTGGTGATCCAACCCCCGCCTTCGCCGATTATCCCGAATATCAGTGACAGAAGCGCCGAGAAGAGGAGCATGCCCACACCGAGTGCACGGGCCGTCTCGGCCTTCAGCTGTCCGGAAGGAATCGGTCTTTCCGGATGGGCCTCTTTGTCGATGTCGCGATCGATGTAGTCGTTGAGGGCGTTTCCCCCGGCGATGAACGTTACGGAGACTAGACAGCCGAGCGCCACCCATGCAGCGGCATCCGCGATTCCGGTTCCTGCAGCGATCAGGCCCCCTACGGCTATGCCAATGATCCCCATCAGCCCGTTGCCGAATCTGAAGAGGCCCAGATATCTGTTCATACGACGTCATCGATAGATTGTTCTTAATAGAATCCGACTGGAAATCGAGGCCCCCTCCGATCATCACAGTTCCGAAGGCGGATATCCGTTCATCTGAGGATAAATACGGAACAGACGTTCAGTCGTCCATGGACGGAACATGGCTGATCAGCACCGATGAAGGCGGAGCCCGTACGGTTAGCAGCTGGAGCGAGATAGAGGCGACGATCGAGGAGGTGATGTCCGGCGATCGCGAGTTCGCAGTGATCGAACGGGAGAAGGATTCCGATACCCTGTTCTTCCAGGTTTCTCTATGGACGAAGGGCGTCGCTCTGGGAAGGAGCTTCGTCGCCGAGGCCAGATTCCCGGAGGGGAACGGGTTCAGGCAGTTCATGACGAGGACGAAGAAGCAGGAGGACATCCTATCGTCAGCAGAAGCGTTCGTCGACGGCGTCCGCGATTTCGCCGGCAGATGGACCGACGTCACCGACGACTACCTCGAGCGATCGGCTTCCTGAACAGATGGTAGTGGCGTGTCAGGGAACCGTGGACCCTCTGTTCGAAAACCCTTTCAAGCTCCATCTCCGGATATTGGACGATATGCGGGAGGACTATGCCTGCCATCGATCCGGGCTTGAGGGCGGAGGCTATGGCCGTTCCCGCGCGACGGTAGATGCGGTCTATGTCCTCCCCTCCCGTCTTCGTGGACCTGCCGTAGGGGGGATCGGTGCATACCGCATCGAGGTCGGGGAACCGTTCGGCGATCTCGCCGATGTCCAGGACATCGAAGTCATGGATGGGGAGTCCGTAGTAGTCCAGGTTCTCTCTGCATCCTGCGACCATCTCCGGGTCGAAATCGGATGCTATGGCCTTCATTCCCATATCCGCGGCTTCGATGACGATGCCGCCTGTACCGCAGAACGGATCCAGGACCGTGCCTCCGCGCTTCACGCCCGTGAGATTGATCAGAGCCCTGGCGTATTTCGGATGCAGTGATATGGGGGAGAAGAACGGCCGTTCTCCGACCTTCCTCTTCTCCAGCAGGTCGGTCTCCGTAACATGCTCCTCGATGAAGAGATGTACTTTGTCCGACATCAGCATCTTGATTGTGAAATCCGGTTCACGGAGATCCACGTCGCGTCTTGCGGAGAGGACTCCTCCTATCTTGCGGATCATCCCTTGGGAGTCGGCATCCCTCATCATGCCCTCGAACCTTTTTCCACGGACGGCGAACGTCCCTTCGGGCAGGTCGGCCGATTCCAGGTTCGAGATGTCGTCGGGATCGTACTCTCCGAGGTATCTGCCCACGCACTTGGTCAGGGCTACTCTTTCTGCCACGCCGTCGAGGAACCGTCCATCGAAATCCGCGATGAGGTATCCGGGCCCTTGGGAGACGATGGCGTAATCTCCTGCTTCCGCGGATATGCAGCCTTCCGCTTCCGCGGGAGGCATATCCTTCGATTCGCCTGATAGTTCGAAGAAGTAAAGGCTCACGGGCCCTCATGTGAAAGCCGACTTAAATTGAATGCTGTGTTCCGAGGGGACGAGCCCCCCGGAAGGCCTCAGGCGTCCTTTATTCCGTCTTCCGTCACCATGAAGACGGCCTCGCCTTCTGGAAGGTTGGGAGAATCGATCAGCCTTGCGATCCTCTTTCCGGCTTTTCCCTTCCTGAGGTATATCCTGAATGTGGCGGTGTGCCCTACGATATGCCCTCCTATGGGTCTGGTCGGATCTCCGAAGAACGCATCGGGCTTGGCGGCGACCTGGTTCGTGACGGCGATCACCGCATTGTTGACGGTAGCGAAGTTCAGAAGGTCGTGCATATGCCTGTTCAGGATCTGCTGCCTCTCGGCCAGCGCCCCGCGTCCGACGTATTCTGCACGGAAGTGGGAGGTCAGGGAATCGACGATCAGCAGCCGGCATTTCACGCTCTGGGCGAGCTCCATGGCCTTGTCTACCAGGAGGACCTGATGCTGGGAGTTGAATGCGCGGGCGACATGGATCCTCCTCAGGGTCTCGTCCGGGTCCAATCCAAGGTAGGTAGCCATCTGTATAATCCTCTCGGGCCTGAACGTGTTCTCAGAATCGATGATGATGACGTCGGAATCTAGGCCTCCGCGCTCCTCCGGAAGCGTGGCGTTGACGGCTAGCTGGAAGCAGACCTGCGTCTTGCAGCTTCCGAATTCTCCGAAGAGCTCGACGATGGATTGGCTTTCGAGTCCGCCCGCCAGAAGCTGATCGAAGGCCTGGGAGCCTGTGGTCAGCTTGGTGACCTGCTTCCTTCTTTCGAGTATGTCCTCTCCGGTCTCGAATCCGCCTATGTCGGCGCACAGCTTCGCGCCTTCGATGATGTCCATGGCCTTCTTCTCGCCGATCTCGCAGGTCTCCGCGAGCTCCTTGGGCGATGCGACCGCGATGGCCATGAGGTCGGTGTATCCGGAATCGCGCAGCTTCTCGGCGATGGCGGGTCCAACGCCGGGGATGTCTTCGAGTGTCTTCTTCGCCATTTCAGTTCACTGTTCCGATGTAGACTGCCGGGATATTTAAGCGGAATCGGGGGGTCGATGAAAAACCGCTTCTGTGTTGATATCCGGCGATCCGATATCGATGGAAGGCGTTCCGGACGGAACGCAGCCGAACCGTCCGGGGATAAATGGAAATAAGGGTCCCGAGGGGGACCCCGTTTCATGCGATCGCGATCGCTGATAGGAGCCGCGCCTCATACGCTCTATGGCTTCCTGGATCCTGTCCACGGGTTTCGTGACGGCCATCCTGATGTAGCCGTCTGCGGATTCGCCGAATCCGGATCCCGGAGTCACTATGATGCCGAGATCGATCATCTTCTGCGTGAACTCGAACGACGGCATGCCGCAGTCGAACCACACGTAGAACGTGCCCTTCGGCATCTGGACATCGTAGCCGAGGGAGCGAAGCCCTTCGACGAGGACTCTGCGCCTCTCGGCGTACTCGTCCATGTTCACGCTGACGCATTCCGGAGGCTCTCCGTCGGGGCCGTACAGGGACAGGGCCTTCTCGGCGGCCTTCTGGATGAAGATGGGGGCTCCCGAGTCGATCTGGCCCTTGCATTTGGTCAGGCCGGCGATCAGATCGGGGTGTCCGACCGCATAGCCGAGTCTGAATCCGGTCATGCAGAACGTCTTGGAGAAGGATCCGAACTCTATCGCGTCGGGTCCCGCCTCGAGAATGGACGGGGCCTGGTAGCCGTCGTAGCACATCTCGGAGTACGCCGCATCGTAGCACAGGATGGTGCCGTTCTTCTGGCACCAGTCGTAGACCTTCTTCAGATAGGCGAGGTCGCAGGTCGCGCCGGTCGGGTTGTTGGGATAGTTCAGGTAGAGCATCCTCGCGCCCTCGGGGCAGTCGTCCACATCGAGGAGCCAGTCCTTCTCCTTCTTCAGAGGGACCTTAACGCACTTCGCCTCGTTGAAGAGCGTGGCCGCGCCGGAGTACACGGGGTATCCGGGAGAGGGCGCGATGATCGTCTCGCCGGGGTTGACGAACGCCTGGGCGATGTTGAAGATCCCCTCTTTGGATCCGATGGTTATGCAGACCTGGGTATCGGGGTCGATGTCGAGCCCGAACCTCTTCTTGTACCATTGGGCCACGGCGACCCTGAGGGACCTCTCTCCCTGCGAGGAGGAGTACTTCTGGTTCTCGTTGATCTCCGCCTGGCGGCACATCTCGTCGACGATCTCGGCCGGGGCCGGCAGGTCCGGGTCTCCGATCCCGAAGTCGATCATGTCCCATCCCTGCTCCTTCTTCTCTCTGGAGAGCTTCTCGAGCCTCACGAAGAGATACGGCGGGATCTGCTTCAGTCTTTCTGCCTGTTCGTATTCCATATGAATCGCTCCGTTTCGCCGATGAAGACCAGCTCCGCCGGTCCTTCCATCAGCACGTAACCAAGGTTTTCGTCGACGGTGATCTTGAGCCATCCGCCGGGAAGGCGGACGTCGACAGGCTCTCCGAAGGGCACCAGCCCCTTCAGCGCGGCAGCCACTGTGGATGCGCATGCGCCCGTGCCGCAGGCAAGGGTCCATCCAGCGCCTCTCTCGAAGACGCGTATCGTTATGCGGCCGTTCTCGACGCTGCAGAACTCCACATTGGTCTTGCGGGGGAAGAACGGATGCCTCTCGAGCACGGGGCCCAGCCTGTCGACCGTATCGTCGTCCAGGGGGTCGAATGTGATGAAGTGGGGGTTGCCCATCGAAACGGCGGATGCGCGGAAGCGCACGCCGTCGGCCTCGAAGGGTTCGTCGAGGAACCTTCCGTCGGCATCGACGGGAACCGTTCTGGCATCGACGATCGGAGCGCCCATGTCTATGCGGACGCTGGCGACCCTGTCGTCGGCACCACGGGAGACCATGGCCTTCTTGACACCGGCCGGCGTCCATATCGTGAACTCGTCCGAGTCGACCAGGCCCGCATCCCTCGCGTGCTTCGCCACGCATCTGATGCCGTTCCCGCACATCTCCGCCTCGGATCCGTCGGCGTTGATGACCCTCATGGAGATGTCCGTGCCGTTGCCGGGCATGATGTACAGGACGCCGTCGGCTCCGACGCCGAAGTGTCTGTCGCATGCGCGCACGCACCATTCCGTATCGATCTCCAGATCTCCGGACGTTCCGTCGAGGACGACGAAGTCGTTGCCGTCGCCCTGATACTTCCAGAATCTCATTGCAGCCTCTCCGGGACGATCTGGTGCCTCCAGAGGTCCTCCACGGTCTCGGCCTCCCTTATCAGGTCCGCCTTGCCGTCGTTGACCAGGACCTCCGCGCACAGGGGACGGGAGTTGTACCTGCTGGACATGGAGAATCCGTACGCTCCGGCATCGTAGACCGCCACGATGTCTCCCGGCTGCGGGTCGGGAAGGACCCTGTCGTGGGCCAGGTAGTCGCCGCTCTCGCATATCGGCCCGACGATGTCGTACTTGTCCGTGCAGGCCTTGCCCATCTTGTTGGCGACGGCGACGTGGTGGTACGAGTCGTACATAGCAGGGCGGACGAGGGTGTTGAATCCCGCGTCCACTCCGACGTACTTCTTCGTTCCCGCATCCTTGACGTCGTTGATCCTGGTCAGCAGGACGCAGGCGTCGGCGGAGATGTATCTCCCGGGTTCGAGGATCAGCGTCTTGATATCGGTCTCGTCCTCTATCATGGCCGTGAGATTGGCGGCTAGCTCACCCACGTCCATCTCGTCCTCCTGCGGACGGTACGGGACGCCTATGCCTCCGCCCATGTCGATGAACTCGAGGCCTATGCCGATCCCCTTCAGCTCGTTGACGATCTCGATGAGGACCTCCATCATGTCCATGAAGGGCTCGACCGTCTGGCCTCCGGAGCCTATGTGGGCATGGATCCCTCTGATGTTGAACCCGAGGTCCTTGGCCCTGGCGTAAGTGGATATGACCTCGTCCAGCGGGATCCCGAACTTGGCCCCCTTGTTGCCGGTGGTCACCTTGGCGCTGTGGCCGGATCCCACGCCGGGCGTGATCCTGAACGAGATGTCGGAGCACGGCGCTATCGATGCCAGCCTCTCGAGCTCGCAGGCGGAGTCCACGTTAATCATGACCCCCGTGTCCGCTACGGCTTTGAGCTCCGCATCGGAGACGCTCACCCCGGTATACATGATCCTGTCCGGGGTGAACCCGGCTTTCAGGCAGGTGAGCACCTCTCCGATCGACACGGCGTCGATGCCGGACCCCTCCTGCTCCAGGATGCGCAGGAAGGCCAGGCTGGTGTTGGCCTTGCAGGCGTAGTGGATCTTCGTATCGATGAACCGCGAGAACGCCCCGTGGATGTTCCTGTAGTTCTCTCTCACGCGCTGTTCGTCGACGACGTACACCGGAGTGCCGAACTCGTCGGCTATCTCCACGGCGGACTTTCCGCCGATGGTCATCACGCCGTCATTCACCGGGAATTCGCGCATCATGCCTTCTCACCTATGAACTTTCCATGGAGCATCTTGACCACGTCGATCACCTTGCTCATCGGGACCACGAAGTTGAGGGACACGTCCGACGCGCCTTCGGATATCATCTCCACGTTCGCGTTGGCGTCCTTCACGGCTCCGAACACGTCGCCTGAGAATCCGCACTTGTCGAGCAGATCGTCCCCGACGGCGCAGATCAGCGCCACGTCGTTCTTCACGTCGATCCTCTCGATGTCCCCTCCGCTCAGCCCGTTGAGCTGCCTCAGCGTCTGCTTCACGTCGTTGTTGTGGACGAGGAACGCTATGGTCGAGAGGGATGTGGATATCGAATAGATGATGACGTTGATCTCCGCTATCTGGTTGATGATCTTCGCGACCATCGCGGGCCTGTAGGCGATCTCGGCGGACGAGATCGTGATGATGGACAGGTCGGTCTTGGCAGCGACGGACCTCAGGACCTCGGAGGTGCTCTTCCTGAGATGGTGGATGAGCGTTCCCGGCTCCTCGGGCTTGAACGAGTTCCTGACCCTCAGGGGGATGTGCTTGAGCCTCACGGGCTCGATGGTCCTGGGATGGAGCACCTTGGCGCCGAAGTATGCGAGCTCCGCGGCTTCTCCGAAGTTCATCTCGTCGATCTTCTTGGCGTCGGGGATTATCCTCGGATCGGCGGTCATGAATCCGTCGACATCCGTCCAGATCTCCAGCATGTCGGCGTCTATGGCGTTGGCCACGACGGCGGCCGAGTAGTCCGATCCTCCTCTTCCGAAGGTAAGGGGTCTGCCGTTGGACGCTATCCCGTAGAATCCGGTGATGATCGGCACGGTTCCCATGGACAGGAGCGGCTTGATGCGCATCGTCATGCCGGATGCGGTGTTGAGCAGGTCGGCCGATCCGTTCCCGGGTCTTCCGACGGCGACGATCCCCGCATCTTCGGACGTGAGGGCCTCGGATCTGATCCCCATGTCCCTGAGCACGTAGCACAGCAGCAGGGAGGAGAATCTCTCGCCCTGGGACGTGAGGGCGTCCTTGTAGTACGGATCCTCGCGGTCCCCCATGAGCGCCGAGCGGAACAGGGCCATCCTCTCATCGAAGTCCTTCCCGAACTCCTCCAGGGTCTTCCCCTCGAAGAGCTGGGTCGCGGTCATCATGTGCTTGTTCCTGAACTGCTCCACGACGCCCTCCGGATCGATCAGCGGGTTGTCCGCGACGTTGACCAGGAAGTTCGTGATTCCGGACATGGCGGATACGACGACGACTCTGTCGCCCTCGTTCCTGGCCACGATTCCCGCCACTCTCTTCAGAGCCTCGGCGGAACCGACGCTGGTGCCGCCGAATTTCATAACCGTTATCATAATTGCATCCTCCTTCATTCAGCTATTCCCAGGTCCTCGAGGACCGGGTCGATCCTGCTTCTTCCTTCCTGCGACAGCGCGGTCAGCGGCAGCCTGAGCTCGCCGTTGCCGTATCCCATCCTTCCCATGACGTATTTGATCGGAATCGGGTTCGATTCGACGAACAGGCTCCTGAACAGAGGGAGCAGCCTGTCGTGTATCGCCCTGGCATCGGACACGTTGCCTGCGCGTGCGTTCCTGACGAGGTCCGACATGAGCGCGGGGCAGCAGTTGCTGGCCACGGATATGACCCCGTCCCCTCCGCTCAGCACCATGGCGAGAGTGAGGGCGTCGTCTCCGCACAGGACCTCGAACCCGGAGGGCCTGCGGGCGAGAATGTCCTGGATCTGGGCCATGTTGCCGCTGGCCTCCTTGACTCCGTCTATGCCGTCTATCTCGGCCAGTCTCATCAGTGTGTCGGCGGTGATGTTGGATCCGGTCCTGCCCGGTATGTTGTAGACGATCACGGGGATCCCGGCGGCGGAGGCCACGGCCTCGTAGTGCCTGTAGATTCCCTCTTGAGTGGGCTTTACATAGTACGGGGACACGGACAGTATCCCGTCCACGCCCATGTCGGCCGCCTCCTTGGTGAGGTCCACGGCCTCGTGGGTCGAGTTGCTTCCGGCTCCGGCGAGCACCTTGGCCTTCTTGGCCTGATCCCTCACGATCTCTATGACCTTGAGGTGCTCCTCTCTCACGAGCATCGACGATTCACCTGTGCTCCCGCACGGGAGCAGGAAGTCGACTCCGTTGGATTCCTGGAAGTCCACGAGGCGCCTGAGCGCCTCCTCGTCGATGCGTCCTTCATTATCGAACGGCGTTATCAGCGCCGTGCCTGTTCCTGCGAACATTCCTTATCGGGCCTCCCCGTAGTGCTCCTTCAGTATCAGTCTTGTCCTGGTGCTGAGTATGTTGTCGTAGCGTCTGACCCTCTCGATTATGTCGTTCAGCAGCTGGGACGACTCCACGTCGACTATGGCGATGATATCCTGGTCGCCGGTGACCTCGAAGACCTCGGTTACCCCGTCGTATCCGGCGAGCTCTCTGGCGATCTCCTGGGTGTCGGTGTTCACGGCTATGCTGATCTCGACAAGGGCCTTAACATTCTTAGAGCTCGTCTTGATGGTGAATCCGCGGATCACGCCTTCCTCGGTCATCTTGTGGACCCTGCTGCGCACCGTCCCTTCGGATACGCCGAGCTGGTTGGCGATCTCCACGAAGGGGCATCTCGAATCCTTTTTCAGGAGCTCTATGATCTTCTTGTCGAGGTTGTCTATCATCGGAACGGCCTCCTTCGGAGCGTATGTCGACTCGTAGAGCGCTTTATTATTTATTTCTAAAGGAAACCGAAGTCCCGGAAAGGGTATCCGCAGGACCTCGGCTTGAAAACAGAGGAAAAGGTTTGATGTTCTGCGGAATCCGCAGAATGCTTCCGTTCATTCGGATGCGTGCGTCGCGTCCGACAGGATGTCTATCTGCAATCTGTTGTATGGGATCTCGACGCCGTTGTCCACGAGCTCCTTGTAGATGAGCTCGCGCACCTGTCCGGCATAGACCGAGCTGTTGTCGTAGTCGTCCACCCATACCGCCAGCTTGAACGTTATGCCGGATGCCGCGAACTCCTGGAGCCTGGGGGACGGCGGTGTGACACGGCCGTCGGAGATCACATGGGGGTGCTTCTTCGCTCCCTCGACCAGGCATTTCTTGCAAAGGTCGATGTCGGATCCGTACGCCACGTCGATGAACACTGATATCCTGGTCCACGGGTTGCCTTTGGTGAGATTGAGGATCGTGGCGCTGCTCACGGTGTTGTTGGGCATCGTCACCACCTGGTCTCCGTCCCAGTTTTTGAACTCGGTGTACATCAGCTTGACCTTCTTCACGATGTACGTCGTGTCGTTGATCTTGACGAAATCGCCGCTCCTGAACGGACGCGTGGCGAGAAGGACGATGCCGCTGAAGAACTGGTTGAGGGTGCTCTGGGCGCCCAGGGTGATTCCCAGCGAGACCACTCCCGCAGATACCATGATCCCGGCGAGATCCACTCCGAACGCGGCGAGGACGGCGCAGCAGGCGGCCACCCCTATCACTAGCTCGCCGATCATCTTGAACAGCGGAAGGAGGGACGTGTCGAATCCGGAGACGTCGGACTCCTCCTCCAGGCCCTTCAGGAACGCGGTCACTATGAAGAGGTAGATCTGCCATCCGAGCATGGCTCCGAAGATAACATAGAATATCCACGATATGGACTGCATGAACTTGTTGATCTCGGCGCTGGCTCCGGCGATGTGGAGGCATTCGTTGATCGCGACGATGATCATGATGCCGGTGATGATCTTCGTCAGCTTGTCCCTAAGCTTGGCCTTCTCCTCGCTGGTCTTCCTGTTGCCTGCGAAATGGGTGAACAGGGGAATGATCAGCTCCGACACGACGATGGTGGCCAGAATCCATATGATGAAGGTAGCCAGAACCGTGAACCACACATTGTTCAGAGGCTCGCCGAGGGTGTTGGGAAACACTCCGAAGAACTTGTTGTAGCTGCTCTCGGAGGAGAACACGGACGTGATATCGACCGTCAGAGGGATCTCCACGGTCTCGAGTGGGCGGGATTCTTCGCTTATATCCGTGGCTTTGACGGTTATCAGGCCGGTCAGCTCGGACGTTTCGGCATATCCGTCCGCTTCCACGGACACGACGACGGCCGCGACCCCCTTGTCGACGCTGCTCCGAGGCTGAAGCAGGTTGGATAGGACGCCTCCGACGCTGATCGCGACGTTCGAGCTCGCGAATTCACCGAGATTGGATACGGAGACGTCGAGAGTCACGTAGTGGTCTAAAAGGTTGACGACGTAGAACGTGAGTCTCTTGGTGCTTCCGCTGTCGACATGCACGGTCTCCGACTCGGTGCTCACCGATACGAGCCCCGAGGTGCTCTGCGGCTCCGCTTCGGATTCGGCCGCGACGCACGATGTCGCAACCGTCAAAGCGAGGATGATAGCCGTTGCAACGGCCAGCCATCTGGCATTCATGACTCGACTAGAATGATCTCGTATATAATGATGAACAGAGGAGTCATCGAAACGCCGTTGGAAAGTCGTTTAATACCATCTGATGCAGCCGGTATGCCATGAGTCCTGAGATGATAGCGGCGTTCCTCATCGCTATAGTGCTCGCGCATGCGGCTGTCAGCGATTTCAGGACGCGGCGTGTGTCCGATCCCCACTGGGCGATCATATGCGCGGCATGCATTCCTCTGCCCCTGATAGGCGGGGCGTCTTTAGAGGAGGCCCTATCGGTCGCAGGGGCTTCGCTCCTGTCCGTGTATATGCTGTCGCCCCGTTTGACCGGAGCGAAGGCGATCCCGGTGATATTTGCGGCATTGGCGTTGTTCATGTGCTCGTTCCGCATCTCGCAGGATCCCGGGGTTCTGGTCGCTTTGGCCATGTTCTTCCTGTTCTGGTTCCTCTACATGGCCGGGATAATCCCAGGCGGCGCAGATGCGAAATGCCTGATGTCGATAGCCCTCGTCATGGACCCGTCCATGTACCTGGAACGTTTTCCATTCTCCCTCTCGATGACCGCGCTGGCTCTGATTATCACAGCGCCGGTCGCATTGATGGTTTTCCACAGGAGCGGAGGCAGGTCGTTCGTATGGTACGAGGTCGATGAGGGCAATATCGATCCGGTGCGCGAGAAGCCGTGGGACGGCAGCAGCAGGGATGGAAAGGTGAAGGTCACTCCTCTCGTGCCGTTCATAGTCCCTTTGGCCGCTTCGTACGCGATTCTGGTCATCGTGCTCGGTCTGGCAGGCCGGATATGTCGAGATCGGAGCCGCAACGCCGGCATCTGCCGCCGTCCAGTCCCGCAGTGTCCGCTTCGAATCCGGATCTCCTTATCGCGACGGCTCCGCAGGACGGGCATATCGTATCTTCGGCTCCGTCGACCCTCGCGTTGCCGCAATACACGTAGCGGAGCCCGCATGACAGCCCGATCTTCCTGGCTTTCAGGACATCATGCGCAGCGGCGGGCGGTCTGTCCATCATCATGCGGTCCGGATGGAACGCGGTGAAGTGGACTGCGACACGCTCGGACAGCGAATCGCGCACCCATCCGCAGAATCCTTCGACCTCTTCGGGCGAATCGTTCAGGCCCGGGATAACAAGGTAGTCGAGTTCTACATGGACTCCCGACGAATAGGTGATCTCGCACGTGCGGAGAACGTCGTCCAGGTGGGCGTCGCAGACATCGCGGTAGAACCTGTCCGTGAAACCCTTGACGTCTATGCTCATAGCATCGATGAACCCCGTCGCCTCCTTCAGCGCCTCCTCCGAAATCAGACCGTTGGTTACCGTCACCACTCCTTTTCCGCGGGCTGCATGCGCCGTATCCCTCACGTACTCCATCCAGATCGTCGGTTCGTTGTAGGTGAACGCCAGGGTATCCGTCCCTTCGGCATCGCATATGCGTGTCAGATCGTCCGGTTCGAAGCGCTCTGTGGCGGCGAACGACGGAACGGCGGAGATCGCATGGTTCTGGCAATGGAGACATCTCATGTTGCATCCGAGTCCTCCGATGGAGAGGCAGTCCGTTCCGGGTCTGTAGTGGAAGAAGGGCTTCTTCTCGATCGGGTCGATCCGCAGAGCGGACACTTTCCCGTAGGAGGATGCGTACAGGGTACCGTGGATGCAGGTCCTGGCGCCGCAGTATCCGGTGCATCCGTCGGCCATGCGGCAGTGCCGGGGGCACAGGTCGCACACGGCGGAATCGCGATCCCGGTGCCAAAACGATGCTTCGATCATCGGTATTCGCCGAACAGTATCGGAGTTCTCTTCCCATCCTTCAGGAGGAACGGCGATCCGGAGTCGTTCACCATTCCGATGATGTGGAATTCCGTCTCCGAATCGTACAGCTCCTCGAGCCTTTCCGGATCGGCGGTGAACAGGAGCTCGTACTCTCCTCCCCATCCCAGCAGAAGGTCTTCGAGGCTCTTGCCCGAGGCGGCCGACATCTCATCGACCGAGGGTCCCTTCGGAATGAAGGATAGCTCCACATCGATCCCCACGCCGGAGTCGGAGCACAGGGTGTTCAGCGCCGTTCCGAGACCGTCCGACAGGTCCATGCACGATGTGACCGCCCCGGTGGAGGCCAATGCGATGCCTTCGGTAACCCGGGGAATCGGAACGTACAGGGATTCGCGTGCGGCATCGGCAGGGATCCCCAGACCGATGGACGTGAATCCTGCAGCAGGTCCGCCGAGAGGGCCTGTGACAGCGACCACATCTCCGGGACGCGCTCCCGAGCGGAGCATAGGGCTTCTCTCGTCCATGACGCCCAGCGCTGTGGTGCAGACGACGCCCGGGCCCGTCTTCGTATCGCCGCCGGCGATCCCGGTGCCGCAGTATTCGGCGCACTGGCTTATCCCGCTCATGATGTCGTAGGCCGCCTGAACGTCGAGGTCCGACGGCAGAGCCAGGGAGGCCAGTATCCCGGTGGGTCTCGCGCCCATGGCGGCGAGGTCGCTGAAGCTCACGGCCGCGGCGTACCATCCGAACTGCTCGTAGGTCATGCCGTCAGGGAAGTGCCTTTCGAACGTCACGATGTCCGTGGAGGCGACGGCGCCTCCGTCCACGATGCATGCGTCGTCTCCCGGCCCGATGATGCCGTCCTTGCGGATGAACGATGCGAAGTCCTCTATGAGCCGTCTCTCTCCGGCGTCCCCGAATCTGGCCATGGTCCGCGTACCGCTCCGGATTCTTAAGAGATGTCGCACGCGGACTGTGCTTGTTCATATAACGGACGATAGATGCCGTCCTATGAGATCCGAGGTCCTCATAGCCTCGCTGTTCGCAACGGCCGCGATCGAGCCGTTCGAGGACAGGTCCTGTCCATCAGCTGATTTCAAGGCGTCGGCGGAATCCCATCGGTTCAGCGAGGCTGCGGCCGATCATCCGTTCTATGCAGGCTATGCGGGGAGAACATATTCGTCCGAGTTCGGAGTTCAGGGATCCATGAGGATATCCGTGAAAGGAGGGAACCGATGAAAGTGAGATCGATGCTTTCCCTGTCGGTGGTCATTCTGCTGATCCTGGCGGTGTTCGTCTGCTCGGATATGTTCCAACGCATCGATCCGTCGGAGCCTTCGGAATCCGATCCGGACGGTCCCCATACGGAAGATCCCGAACCAGGGCCCGATCCGGAACAGGAACCCGCCGATCTCGGCTACGACGTCCCGAACGGATTCGCAGTGGACTACGGAACGTTCACGATCTCGAATCGGGATGTCGCATCCTGGACGGTGGTGGATCTTCTGGCTCCGTTCTGCGAGAAGGTCGGAACGGAACTCGTCGAATACAGGGGATTCCTTGTCGAAGGGGATTCCGTCACGCTCGGCCCGGGACTGTTCATGATATCTTCGGCGGGAGAGGCGTTCGAATTCGGATTCGGAGGCCTTTTGGAGAGGTCTGTTTCATGGACGTACGATACGGGTTCCGGAAAAGAGGACGTCTCCGTGTCCTTCGCCATCGATGTCGGCAGGCTTCTGGAGCAGAGGGAGATCGCTCAGACGTTCAACGGAGACGGCCACAGCCGCCTGTTCTCCGAGCTTCCGTCGCTCGCCGTCCGTTCGGAGGAGATCGATACGATCTCCCGCTCGCTCCGTTCGGAATTCGAGAGGATAGGCGGCGATCCCGGGAACGCCCAGTCCTATGCGGATTTCATAGCATCCTTCGTGCAGCTGCCCGTGACATATCCTGCTCGCGTCGCAGGCATGGGGGAGGACTACTCGATATACGGGCAGGACGAGTACTGGGCGATGCCTCTGCAGACGCTCTGCCTGATGCAGGGGGACTGCGAGGACAAGGCTGTCCTTCTATCCTCCATATATCTGGCATCCGGATTCCAGTCGGCGGTAGGCGGGATATCCGGCCACGTATTCGCCGGAGTCCATCTGGAATCCTTCGAGGAGACATCCAAGGACAGGCTGAAGGAGCTGGACCGGTACAGGCTCTACAGGATCGCGGCATCGGTTCCCGTGGAGGGTTCATGCGACGAGGGGATCTCCGACACGGTGTTCTACGCCGTAGAGACGATCCACGGGCAGATTCCGGTAGGTTATCTGACATCAGGCTCCGACTACTTCGGCAAGAAGACTCTGTGGGGAATCGCAGGTCTTTATCCTTGTTCTCGACGGCGGACAGATCGACCACCGGAGCGGAGTCGGGGATCCACGGTCCGTCGAATGTCTCGGCCGTGCCGATCCTCAGCTTATCGCCGACATCCAGGGTCATGAGGTCCTTGGCGGATATGGTGCGGATGCCGGTGGCGCGCTCCACCATGGCTGCCTGCGCATCGTCCCCGTGCTCCAGCATCACGATTCCCAGATGGACGAACACTGCGAGTTCGGGCTTTACGCGTTCGACGAACGCCGTCGCGTCGTCCGTGCACATATGATAGTTTATCCGGTTTCCTCTGGGCGTGGTCACCGGCAGAAGTACGACCCTGCTCCCCTTGTACTGATCCGCTATATCGTCGGAATACGATGTGTCGCTGACGTATGAGAATATCCCGTGTTCTGTATGCATCCTGAATCCGACGTTCGTTGGGTCGCTGTGAACCGCCTTGCATATATCCACGTCCATGCCGTCGATGTCGAGGATGTCTCCGGGCCTGAATGTGAACAGATGCTCCGGAAGGCTCAGATGATATGGGGAGAACGCGGGCCCGAGGCCGTTCAGCCCCTCCATTACGGTGACGGAACCGAACAGGGATCCTCTCTTGACCCATCCGCCGCGCGTCATGCCTTCTATTGCGCATGCGGCATCCGAATAATGGTCCGGGTGGCAATGGGAAACGATTATGGAATCCGTGCGGCACAGGTCGTATCTGATGCGCTGCATCTGCGCCAAGGCGCCCGGCCCCGGATCTACATGAAGCATGCGACCGTCGTGCTCTACGAGGAAGCCGCCGCAGCAGCGGGTCTGATACATGGCGGTATGCCTCCCGCCGCCTGTTCCGAGGAACGTCACGCGGAATCCCATGTCTCCTTCATCCGCGATGCGGTATTTCGTTATTGGTCTCGGCCTCCTGTCCGGCGTTCCGTTTTTACATGAGAGTTCGGATGCACCGTTCATGATTACGGCGATCCGCAATGCCTGGATAGTGACCCAGGACGCCAAACGCAGCATCCTGAAGGGGGACATAGTGATCGATGGAGACCGCATAGTATCCGTTGGTCCCGTCTACAACGGTTCGGCGGACAGGGAGATCGATGCCACGGGCGATATCGTCATGCCCGGCATGATCAACACCCATACGCATATCGCGATGTCGGTCATGAAGGGCGTGGTCGACGATCTCCAATTCCCCGATTTCCTGGAGAAGACGTTCAGGATCGATTCGGACCGCACGGACGAGGACCTCGATATCGGCACCCGTCTCGGGTGCATGGAGATGATGCGCGGAGGTACCACCACGTTCATGGACCTGTACTATTCCGAGGACGTCATAGCCAAGGCGACCTCTGATGCAGGGATCCGCGGAGTGCTGTGCTGGTGCGTTCTCGATGACGACAAGACCACTCAGAAGGGCAGCCCCCTGGACAACTGCAGGAGGTTCATCGATTCCTTCAGCGGAACGCGCAAGATAGTGCCGGGCGTTGGATTGCAGGGCGTATACGTGTGCAGCGAGGAGACGTGCATAGGCGCGAAGGCTCTTTCCGACGAGAAGAACGCTCCCATGAATCTCCACCTTTCGGAGACCCGTGGCGAGGTCAACGAGCACAAGAGGCAGACGGGGATGCGTCCGGCGGAATGGCTGTCGAGTATAGGGGCAATCGGCCCTCGCAGCGTCGCGGCGCATTCCGCATGGCTCACTCTTAGGGAGGTCAGGCTCATGGGCGAGGCGGGGATGTCCGTGTCCTGCTGTCCTGCATCCAATATGAAGCTGGCCACCGGAGGCGTCGCACCGGTTCCGGAATTCCAGAAATACGGGGTCAACGTTTCCATCGGAACGGATGGGAGCACTACCAACAACACCCTTGATATGTTCGCGGAGATGAGGCTGCTCGGCCTCCTTCAGAAATCCAGCAGATGGGATGCCACCGTGGCTCCTGCCCAGGACCTTCTGGACTTCGCCACGATCAACGGCGCTAAGGCCATAGGCATGGGGGATTCCCTGGGTTCGATCGAGCCGGGGAAGTATGCGGACATCGTCATCCTCGACGGCAAGGCCCCCAACCTGAGGCCTCTACTTCCGGAGAACATCATCGCCAATATCGTCTATTCCGGAAACAGCCTCAATGTGAAGACCGTCCTGTGTCAGGGAGATGTGGTTGTCGAGAACGGCATCATCAGGACTTTGGATGTCCCGGATGTGCTGGACAGATCCGAGGACATGTGGAGATCGCTCTGTCTCAGATGAGCGCCCGGGGGGGCGCGAGCCCCTCCAATTCATCGATGCGAGGCCGTGATCGGTCCGCCTTCGATTCGGCCGGTACGGAATCGTCGTCCTCGTTCTTCTTCTTCCTCTTGAGCATTACGACTATGGTGACGAATCCCATTCCCAGTACCACCAGGTAGTACCAGAACGGCATGGGCACCGAGTTGGGAACGAGAAGGATTATCACGAAGTCGATCAGAGCGATGACCAGGAACGTGTTTATCTGAAGGAAGCTGAGGAAGCGTTCGTATTTCTCCGACGGATTGGTCCTGTTTCCTTCCATGTTGGCGATGCGCTTTGCACCGACTATTATGATCTCATCCAGGAACTTGACGTTGTTTATCAGATAGTACGTCGGGACTGTCAGCATGATGAAGTTCAGCGTGAGCGTGAAAATGACCCACAGCGTCATGCTTCCGCCGAACGATTCGAGAAGCCATCCGGACAGCGGCTCCAGGATGACATAGAACAGTATTTCTATAGCGGCGATGGCCGCGAGATTGATGTACGCATGGGTCATGCTCTTGTAGATGGCCTTCTGCGACTTCTTGGACGTCGCAGATACGCGTACGTACATGTTGGAGCGGGCTTCGCACAGGTCGCAGCATGCTGTGTAGAACTTGCGGGGACATTTCTCGACCGCCTTGTCCCAGACCTTGTCCGTGACTTTTCCGAACAGAGGCAGCATTATCATGGAGATGAGCGCGGCCCCGATGACCGAGGTGTAGAACTCGTTGTCTATGACGTTGCGGCTGAGAGCCTCTGCCGCGATGATGAATGCGAATTCTCCCATGGCGCATAGGCTGGTGGCGGAGATGAATCCGTTCCTGCAACTCTCGTTGCCTACCCAGTATGCGAGGAAGACCGTCGCCGTCTTGAGGACCGCGAAGAGGAGGAAGAACAGGATCACGGTGCTGATGTTGTCCACCAGCATCGATGCAGGGAACACCTCGGTGCCTATACTGATGAAGAATATGGCCATGAACAGGTCGCGCATCGGCTCTATCTTCTCGTTGATGCTCTTGGCCTTCCTGCTGCTCGCGACCATCATTCCCATCAGGAACGCGCCTACCGCGCTCGACAGGCCGGATGCGGATGCCAGGAGGGCCATTCCGAAAGCCAGGCCCACGGAGGTGATCGTCAGGATCTCGTCGGATACGTTGTCTGAGATCCAGTTGATTATGCGAGGGATTATGCGTAGTCCCACGACTATGCTGATGATCATGAACGAGAGGATCTTGATGATCAGGACTATGATCTGATTGATGTCCATCCCGTTCGCTCCGCCCCCGTAGTTCACCATCAGAGGGGTGATCATCGACAGGATGATGACCTGCCCGATATCCTCCATGATGGTGATGAGGACGAGCATCTCGATGTGCTCCTTGTCGAGCTTGCCCTGGGATTTGAGAACAGCCATCACGACAGCGGTCGACGATCCGGAGATGATCGCGCCGAGAACGATGGACTGGGTCATATCATATCCCATGAAGGATCCGGCGATGAAACCGCCCAGCACCATCAGCGGGAGCTGGACCGCGGCTACGAGGATGGCGAACGATCCCTGTTTGCGGATTTTCTTGATGTTGATCTCCAAGCCGATGCAGAACATCAGCATGACCAAGCCCATATGCTTCAGAAGGGAGATTATCTCCTCCTCGGCTTCTACCGCCTCTACGTCCTGGTGGCTGAAGAGGAGGTTTACGAGAATTATCCCCGCGATGATGTATCCGATCAGCGGAGGCAGCTTGAGCTTGTTGAATATGATGGAGCAGACTGCAGCAAGCAGCGTGAACAACGCCAACGCAGTGAGCATGACCGCTTCTTCCATCTATCCACCGCCAAGCCTATGTCCATACTATGATTAATGATTGTCGTACGACGGAGTCAGATGTAATCCGAGATATACGGGATCTCATGGATCAGTATCTCGTCCAAAGCCTCTATGGCCTCGTCCGATCCATCGATTCTTTCCAGTCTGTGAAGTTGTGTGGCCGTCATGTATCCCATCAGGAGCGTGGAGAGTGTCCCTATCGACATGGAGAGCTCGAAATCCGGTTCCATGGATGTCACCACCTCTGCTTTTCCGCCATGGAACAGGACGCAGAACGTTCCGTTGTTCCAATCGAGGAAATCATCCTCTATCGTCAGAGAGAAGCAGATGTCCGCTTCGTCGTCGTCAGTGCGGTAGTGCTCCAGGAACATGGGGATGTCGACGATCCTTGCCATGAAGTAGGGTCTTATGGCCTCCGTAACGTTGCCGTCCTCGAGTATGAATGCCATCAGCTCGTTGCGATACGAGTTTCCGCGGACCTCGTCGATCATGGAGTAGTGGGCGGAGATGTAGTCCCAGAGGCCTTTCTGAGCCTCCATGGTCAGGTACACCATCTCTTTGATGTGCATGACATCGTCCTTGATCAGATAGACCATGTAGCCCTGCGGAACATCCTCCAGGTCGTGATACACCGCGACGATGGTATCCTCCTCGTCCCATCTCCAGTACTCTTCCCAGGCGACGCGATCCCTCAGTATGCAGCCGTGGGTCCTGAGTGCGAACCTGGCATGCAGGTTCATGAACTCCTCATTGTCCCATTCGACCCTTCTGACATAGCCCGGGGCCTTGTTCTTCCTTCTGCCGGGATAGATCTGGCTGTCCTTCACCTTGTACGAGATCTTGTTGGATATGATCTCCCAGCCGAATTTACGGTATAGCGATATCGAGAACGGATAGAGTGTGGCTATGGATCTGCCGTCGGAACGCATGCGTTCAAGGCTGAGGTGCAGAAGCCTCTTCATCAATCCGTGGCCGGAGTATTCCGGATACGTGGTCACGCTGGTGACATGGCCTATGTCGTACACGGATCCGTGGATGTTCATCCTGAGCGGATACGCAGCCAATTGGGAGACAAGCTCATCCCCATCGAAGAATCCGATCACATCGGCCCTTTCCAGCACAGGGAATTTGGATTGACTGATATCATCGTCCCTCCAGCCGGCTTTGGCGAGATCGAGTTCTGTGACCTGGAACGCATAACGGAGAAGCGAATTGTACTGGTCCAGATCATCCGTTGTAAGGTTGCGGATCGTCAATCCGTCGGTGTCCATAATGTATTCTGAATCTGAAAGGATATAGCATTTGCGGAATAATCGACACTGGGTGGAATTTGCGAGAAATGGTCCCCACCCCCTGATTTGAACAGGGGACCTGCTGATTTCAGCGGCTGTATCGGTTTCTTCCGAAGACACTCTACAGTCAGCCGCTCTAGCCAGTCTGAGCTAGGTGGGGACAAGTGCTAGGATAGCTATTTCCTATATCAAACTATTCCTTGGATTCGGCGGTCGCCTGTCTTCGTCGCTTCTATTCCAGTGCCGCCTTCGAACTCGATCATGGTCTTTAGAAGATCGATCTCGTATGTGTTCTGCATTGAAATGTGCTCGTTCATATTCTTGCAGGACACGAATAGACATACGCAAAGGTAGAGTCCGGCTGTAAGAATCACCAGGAGCACATGAATCGCCGTTCTCCGATTCAGCACGGTATGCCCCATGGGTTCTACGCGCATACCGAAGTATTTCGCTTCATCGGAGAACTCCTTCGTGAATTCCGATTGTAGCTTGTCATGCCTTGCAGGAAAGCCCAGGGTGCATCCGGATGTCAGCACGAATTGGAAGATGAGAAAAATCAGCGACAGCGCCGAGGATCCGATCAGCAGATCCTTTCCCTCGTCGAACAATGCAAGCATCACCATCGACGATGCCAATAGGATGAGCTCGACTGTCCATACGGCTGTCGAGAGCGCAGTTGCGGGTGCGGTGATGATGCCTTCGACAATCGATGCGACACGTCTCATCTTGCCGGAATCACGTCCGTGCTCGTCGATGTAATCGCACAGGCCATTCATCCACTGGGCGTCGCGGGTCAGGTGGCGTCTGTTCCCTTTCAGAATCAGGAGTAGGATCAGGCTGCCTATGGCGCAGGATATCTGCATCATGCTGCAAAGGAGCGGAAAGGCGACCGATTGCTCGTCCGAAGCTCCTGATAGAGCGAGATCGGATGCCATCGCCAAACCGATGATGAACGGCAGCATCAATGCGAACAGCACGAGCCACGGCTTCAGGACGATGTCTCTTTCGTTCCTGCGTACAACCGCATCTGCGAACTGGTCCGCGCCCCGGCTCCTTCTCATGAGGAGAGGAAGGATAAAGCGATAGAAATACATCTACGGCCCATGGTCGATCATCGGCGGGATGAGGGTGCGGTTGGTCGCAATCGCACGCCCGCGGGCGTTGTGATAGCGGAGCTGTTCCTTCTCATCATCTTGGCGATCTATCTTGTCAAATCGGGCGTATTGCTGTCGGATCTTCTCGAGGGGCGGGTAGCTTCATGGGAAGCGGTTCTGCTGATACTCGTCGAGATGTCGCTGTCTCTTCTGGTCGTATGGGGTCTTTTCGGGCTCTCATCTCGGCGTCCATCAGGTTGGAGGCAGGTCGCTCGCGCCACAGTAACGCTGATCCTCGTGACTGCCCTCGATAATCTCATCCCTTCGCATCTGCTCGTGGAGACCGTGACTCTCAGGTTCGATGCTGTTCTGCTGATGGCCGTCTTCGTGATGGTGGCCATATCAATGCCTTCGGTGAGGCGGTGGTATGTTCCGCCCATGTTCGAGCTTCGTCCGTTCGTCGCATGGGTCGCATATGCCGCACGCGGCGAACTCTATCCAAAGGGCTCCTATCGTATAGCGTATCCGGATGAACGCGAATCCCCTTCCGCTCCTGTCGAATCCGAGGGCATTCTCGGAAGGGCGAAGGCGTTCATGAAACGCTTCCGATCGCCTGGTCCAGGAATCGATCGTATCCTTTCTGCGATACGCGCCCACCCTGTCCTCCGGAGAATATTTGGGCGGTACTGGACAGGATGTCGAGGCGCTGCAGACGGGGCATCTGTCGCTGAGAGAATAGCGACCGCATTCCGTGCAGCGCCTGAGGTTTGAACTCATTTGCTTTCGCGTTTAAGGGAGGCGGTGCCCCCGTTCGCGATAAGATCGTTGATGGCCGCTGCGGATACGTTCTTCATGATCTCCTCAGCCTCCTTGTATTCGGGGGCCTTGACCACGATTCTGTATCTCGGGCATCCGACGCACGTTATCTCCGCATCGGCACCTTCAGCCGCTTCTTCTCCCTTCTTGAGCGCATTGCGCACGAGCTCCATTCCGTTGGGGGCGCTAGAGGTCATCTCCAGTATGCCGTCGATCTGCACGGATGGGGGTGCGACGTTCTCTCTGGCGACCTCTATGAAGGTGTCGGTCCAGTCTCCGGAGTAGTCTTCGAGGAACGTCTCGGTATCTGCTACTGCGGACTCGAATGCGTCGTAGAGGGATTCGTAGTCGTCGAGGAGCTCGTTTCCGAACATGTCGTACGCGTCGTCGATGGAGATCGACATGCGCTCAGCCATGATCTCGACGAGCTTCTCGGCCTTTTTCTCGTTCTTCCACTGCTGGATCTTTTCTCTCTTCTGGTGGTCGTTGACGGCTTTCAGGGAAAGGTCGATGTGGCCTTTGGATGAATCCACGCCCAGGACCTTGCAGACTACCTTCTGGCCTTCCCTGACGTAGTCTCTGATGTACTTGACCCAGCCAGTAGCGACGTCCCGGACGTGGACGAACCCTTCTTTGTCGTCGTACTCGTCAAGTGAAACGAAAGCGCCGAAATTCTTGACGCTCTTCACAGTGCACACGACGAGTTCGCCGTTCTCCGGGAAGCCTCTGACCCTCGACATCAGTCGACGACCTCGAGGATCTCGCCCTTGATCTCGCCGACACCGCCCTTGGGGACGACGAGAGTGGAGCCGCAGACGTTGCAGACGACCTTGGTTGCGGCCTTCTTGAACACGATCTGCTCTGCTCCGCAGTCGGGGCACTTGACCTTGATGAAGTTTCCGGACATGGATATCACTCTGTGAGCTCGAATTTCTTCGCGCGGATGCACGGGGAGATGTTGGCCTTCTTGCACTGGGTGCACCTGTACCTGAGGTTGATCCTCTTGGTGGGCTTCTCCCTTCCTTCGGGCTTGGGCCTGGGGAAACCTCCGTATCCGGCGGTGACCTTTCTGAACCTTCTCTGTCCCCACTTGAGTTCGCTGGCCTTCTTCTTCTTGACCCTCTCGACCTCCTGCACGGTGTGCGCCTTGCAGGTGGGGCAGTATCTCTTTACAGTCCTGGGCATCTTCATTTGAATCACCTAGAATGTGAACGGGGTCCGACTAATAGGCGTGTCCTATTTAACCCTAATTGTCTGGTTTATAGTAACGCGCGAGCAGGGTGGGATCGCTCTTTCTTAGACAGGAGTTCCGAGCGCTTTTGGATATTGCCTTCAGCATCGCAGATCAGCGCCTCGTACGCCGTGTTCAGGAACAGCCCGTTCTCGACCACTCCCGGAATGACGTCTATCCTCGATTCCAGGAAGTACGGGTTGGCTATGCCTTCCGGGAACCTGCAGTCGTAGATGTAGTTCCCCCCGTCGGTCACGAACGGTTCGTCGCCCTTCATGCGGAGGATGGGATCGCAGCCCTGCCTCTTCAGTGCGAAGGCGGTGTGCTCGTGACCGAATCTGAGGACCTCAACAGGGAGCGGGGCCTTGGTCCCGAGCTTGTTGACGAGCTTGCTGCAGTCTGCGACGATGATCTCTTTGACGGTGGCCGCGGCCACGATCTTCTCTCTGAGCAACGCTCCTCCGAGGCCTTTGATGAGATTCATCTTGTCGTCGATTTCGTCAGCACCATCTATGGTGACGTCGAGCTTGTCGATATCGTCGAGTTCGACGACGGTGATTCCCTCTTCACGGGCCAGTTCCTCGCTCTGCACCGATGTCGCGACGCACTTCAGCTGGAATCCCTCGTTCCTGACGAGGTGCCCGATTCTTTTGATGGCGTAGTATGCAGTGGAACCTGTGCCGAGGCCGATGTTCATTCCGTCCTTGACGAATTCGTCGACAGCCTTCTCAGCAACCAGCTTTTTCATTTCCGCAGCGTCTAATGCCATGGGATCCCCGATACCCAATCCCCGTCTTCCTTATCATCTTTGTCGCTCCGGCTGTATCGCTTTCTCTCTGAGATAGTTTTAGAAGAGACTAAAACGTAATAGTCGTCATGATTCGTCGCAGCAATTTGGATCGGGCATGAGCCAGATGTCCGAAAGATCCGGTCAGGGCGGATTAGTCGGCCCTAACAAATCACATAGTTTTTGAGGCATGACTAATCATGTCGACGTAACGGCTTTATACAGTGTCTCCGGTCTTCGGATCAGAGGTAAATCAAATGGCAGCAACCATCAATGGATCCGATTGCGTGGCCTGTGGAGCATGTGTCGACGTCTGTCCCGAGGGAGCCATCTCCTGCGAGGACATCGCCATCATCGATGCTTCTAAGTGCGTCGATTGCGGCGCATGCGTCGACGAGTGCCCCAGCGGTTGCATCTCCGATTGAAAATCGATCGGCAAACTCCTCCCTTCGGGGAGGTACTTCTTCTCTTCTTATATTCTACATCCGTATTCCGAGGTTCATGAGGTTGGCCTCTCTGTATTCCGGCGGTAAGGATTCCACGTTCTCCATGTATCTGACACTCCAGCAGGGGCATGATATCCCATATGTGGTGAACGTCGTTCCCGAGGATTCCGCATCGTGGATTTTCCACACGCCGAATCTCGGCGTGGTGCCGTTGATGGCTGAATCCATGGGGCGTGAGCTGATTACAGGCACCAGTTCCGGTTCCGAAGAAGGAGATATGGAGGGACTTCATCGTGCATTGGACGGTCTGGATGTCGAAGGCGTTGTTTCGGGCGCGATATGGTCGGATTACCAGTGGGACCGCATGAACATCGTATGCGGGGACCTGGGACTCAAGCTGTTCGCACCTCTCTGGAGGAAGGACCAGGACATGCTGATGGACCAGTTCCTGGATTCCGGCATCAGGGCCATGATTGTTGGGTGCTATGCCGAGGGCCTCGGCGAGGAATGGCTGGGAAGGATCATCGACCGGGAGGCGGTCGAGGAGTTGAAGAAGATCAGATCCAAGACAGGTATAAGCATAATGGGAGAGGGCGGGGAGTACGAATCCCTCACCCTCGATTCGCCCATGTGCTCCAGGCCGCTGGTCGTCGACGGATGCGAGAAGGATTGGTCGAGCCAGGGCGGCACTCTTAGAGTCACATCGGCTCATCTGGTGACATCTCCTTCGCTCGAGCGAGCGCGGCCTGAACCTTCTCAGCCTAAGGGCGTTAGCGGACACTGTGATCGAGGACAGCGACATGGCCGCGGCGGATATCATGGGCATTTCGTCGACAAGGCCATCGAATCCCAGAATCACAGGAAGGCCGGCGGCTATTGGTATGCACACGATGTTATAGATGAATGCGAAGAACAGATTCTCCCTTATGTTCTTCAGCGTCGCCTTTCCGATCTCGAAAGTCGCCGGGACCGTCCTCAGATCGCTGTTCATCAACACTACATCGGCCGATTCGATGGCTATATCGGTGCCGGAGCCTATAGCGATGCCGAGATCGGCCTGGGTGAGCGCAGGAGCATCGTTTATCCCGTCACCGGTCATTGCGACCCGCTTCTGCGCGACTTGAAAGTCCTTCACCTTATCCAGCTTGTCTCCCGGCATGACATCCGACATCACGGTATCGATGCCGACATCGGCGGCGATGCGTTCCGCGGTGCTCCGGCGGTCCCCGGTCACCATGAGGACCTCCATTCCGTCTGACTTCAGCGAGGATACGGCGTTCCTGCTTTCGGGCCTGACCGGGTCGGCAAGCTCGATGGATCCGGCATAGGTTCCGTCGAATGCGGCATGTATGACGATTCTTCCATCCGGACGATCGAGGTCTGCGCCTTCCGGAACGGATATTCCTAATTCGGACAGGTAGCGTGCGCTGCCTACGGCCACATCGGTCTCGTCTACATTGCAGGAGATTCCCCCTCCGACCGTGCTCTTGAATCCCGAATGCGCCCGTCTTGGCGCTCCTTTGGAATCGGCATAGCGAACGACGGCCTTCGCCAGAGGATGCTCGGAATCGACTTCAGCCGATCCCACAAGCGATAGGAATCTGACTAGGTCGGAAGGCGTATCCACGGATATCACTTCGGGTTTTCCGATTGTGACGGTACCAGTCTTATCGAGAATCACCGTGTCTATCTTCCCGGCGCTCTCTATGGAAGCCGCGGTCTTGAAGAGGATCCCGTGCCTGGACCCGAGTCCCGTTCCCACGACTATTGCGAGAGGCGTGGCCAATCCCATGGCGCAGGGGCATGCGATGACCGTCACGGAGATCGCGATCTTCAGCGCGAACATGATATCGCGTCCTGCGAGGATCCAGCCTGCGAGAGCCATCGCGGCTATGGCTATCACTGTCGGGACGAACACGGCGGCCACGCGGTCGGCCAATGCGGATACGGGGGCCTTGCCGCTCTGTGCCATCTCCATCATCCTGGCGATCTGGAACAGGACCGTCCCGTCCCCGACCTTCCGGACCTCGGCCTTCATGCTTCCGGCTCCGTTCACAGTCGCGCCGTATATCGTCGAGCCGGGGCCTTTCGAGACGGGCAGGCTCTCTCCGGTGAGCATGGATTCGTCGACGGATGTGTTTCCTTCGATCACCATTGCATCGGCGGGCACCTTCTCTCCGGGACGGATCAAGACTATATCGCCCACCTTCAATTCCGATGATCCGATCCTCTTCTCCTTTCCATCGACGATGATGGTAGCTTCGTTGGGAGCCATCTGAAGCAGTTTTCTGAGCGAATCGTTGGTGGTGTATTTGGAACGCGCTTCCAGATACTTGCCGATGCTTACGAGGGCTATGATCATTCCTGCCGAGTCGAATGTCAGGGAATGAAGCATGCCGTCTCCCGTGAAGATCTGGTATGTGACGTATGCGCCCATGAGGACGGATGCGATGCATCCGAGCGATACCAGGGAGTCCATCGTAGGTGTGCGTGTGAAGAGGGCCGGAATCCCTCTTCTGAAGAATCTTCTTCCGCTGTACAGCACCGGCATGAGCAGAAGGATCTCCAGGATGCACACGGATTGGGCGCTCAGGCCCGTTTCGAATCCGAACATGTGTCCCATGGAGACCACTATCAGGGGCAGAGCGAACATCAAGGCGATGATCAGATCGCGCTTCTGGATCTCCAGGGATCTTCTGGCGGCTGCATCTGCGCTCTCCTGGTCGTCATCCACCACCTGGTATCCGGCACCGGCGATGGCATCGACGATACGGGATTCGGGAACGATCGTGTCGTCGTATGTCACCGTGACGGTGTTGTTGCCGAAATTGGCAGAACACGAAACCGCGCCGTCGATTCTTCCGACGGCCCCTTCTATGCGTGCGGAGCACGCGGCGCAGCTCATGCCCCCCACGCGGAAAACGCGGGTCTTCATCGGAACAGGCCTTGCTTCATCTTTCCGCGGAATCCGGCATCCACGACCGCTCTGACCAGGGCGTCGTCATCCGCGTCTCCTTCGACGGTCGCAGTCCCCTTCTTCAGATTGACATCGACGGATGTCACTCCCGGTACGGCTCTCAGGGCCTTGTCCACGCTGGAGGCGCATCCTTCGCACATCATGCCTTCGATCTTAACGGTCTTCTTCGCCATAGTATCGCTTCCTGCGCAATGCGCGCGTCATTCCAGATTTCGGAATGCTTAATTCTGCAACGGCGTTAATCTATAAAAAAAGTGTTCGACGGGCCGGAATCGCCCGTCGAAGGTGTTTGGAATCAGGAATTCGCGGTGCTGCGTTCTATCGCAGCGATGATGCCTGCAATCTCTCTTTCAGGATCCTTCCACATCCCGGGCGTCCAGACCCTGTGTATCTTCCACCCTCTGGATTCCAGGTACTTCTGGCGGTGGTAGTCCCTCTCCCTTGTGGACGCATCCATGGAGTAGAGGTGGCTGTCGCATTCTATTCCGAGAATGTACCTGTTCCCCTGCTTGACTGCCAGGTCGATCTGATATCCTCCGATTCCGACGCCCTTCTCGACGGTGTATCCCTTGCGGGTCAGAGCGCTGTAGACGCGGTCGGATATGTTCGACCGGTCGATCTCGTCCGGCTTGGACCATCTCTCGTCCCCGAACGATTTCAGGATCGAGTCTGCGAGATCCCTGTTCCCGTCGCTGACCGCTCTGGCGTACTGGAGGTACTTCTTCAGTATTCTGGGCCCCTCGTTCTTCACGTTGTCCACCTGAAGGTCGGCCGGATCGAACGATGTGACGATGGCGATCTTCTTCTTCGCTCTGGAGATCGCGACGTTCAGGCGGTTCTCGCCTCCGCGGTTGTTGAGCCATCCGAACCTCTGCATCAGGCGTCCTTCCGAGTTCTTCGCATACCCTACGGAGAAGATGATCACATCGCGTTCATCGCCCTGCACGGATTCTATGTTCTTGATGAACAGGCCCACGTCCTCTCCGTTGTCGAAGCGGCGCATCTCGTCGTTCACCATCTTTCCGAACGACGGATCGGCGTCGCATGCCTCGTCGAGGACATCGCTTATCAGGTCCCTCTGAGAGGAGTTGAATGTGATGATACCGATGCTCTCGTTGTCCCTCCTGGTGTTGAAGAACTCCTTCAGCAGCTCGACAACCTTGTCTGCCTCGGTGCGGTTGGACTTGTCCTCCCAGAGGCCGTTCACTCTGAACATCTCGATGGGCGGCCTGTCGGGTTCTTCCACGTTGGGCGACACGTACAGCCTGCCGCCGTAGAACGCGTAGTTGGAGAACGCTATCAGCTCCTCGTACTTGGAGCGGTAGTGGAAGTTGAGCAGGATCGAATCGTACCTTGACCGGGCAAGATCCAGCAGGCTCTCCTCCTCCAGTGCGGCCGACACATCGTCCTCCGGGTCGTCCTCGTCGCTCTCATAGTCGATCCTGCCCGAACCGAGAGAGGACGGGCGCAGCTGCTTGTGGTCTCCGGCGACGACCACCTTCTTGGCGCGGTATATGGACGGGACTCCCTTCTCGACGTACATCTGGGATGCCTCGTCGAATATCAGGATGTCGAATATGCCCATCTCCAGCGGAAGGATCTCGGATACCACCTCGGGGGTCAGGAGCCATACCTTCACACCCTTGAACAGCTCGTAGCCGTATCTCCCGATGAACTTGTTCAGGTTCCATTTCCTCTTGGACTCGACGATCCTGTTGATGTCCCCGCGACGTTTGGACTCGGTGATGTATCTGAGGTCCTGCTGGAGGATCTCCTCCACCCTGTCGCGGCAGATGCTCCTCTTCTCGGAGATCTTCCGATCCATGTCGGCTATGATCGAGTCGAAATCCCATATCTCCTGCATGATGTCCTTGTGCTCGGCATCGAACTTCTGCAGATGGTCGTTCAGGATCCACTGGAATATGCGGTCGTTGCTCTCCTGGAACGGCAGCTTCGTCTCTGCAGAGACGCTCAGGATGTCGTCTCCGTAGTTCTTCTCGTGGGTGCTGAGTCTGTCGTAGACCGTGGCTCTGGCGGCGTAGGTCTCGTATCCGTCGAGATTCTCGAATATCGACCGGGGATCGTCCATTAGGGCGCCGATGGTGCGCTCGTTGTATCCGGAGAAGTATCTGTCCGCGAGGGCCGTGGTCTCACGGGTGACCTTCCCCTTGGAGAAGAGCTTTCCGATGAACCCTTTGGAATTCAGTTCGTCGATCTGCCTCTCCAGGTCCAGCAGCCCGGCCTTCATCTCCCCTATGTCGAACTCCGTCAGCCCCTTCTTCATCTGCGTCATCCAGGGGTTCTTGGATGTAAGCTGATGGAACTCGTCGAAGTTGCGCATGAGGGTCGGATCGGAGAACCTCCTGTGGAGGTCCTGCACATCCGGATACTTCAGATCCAGCAGCGACGGTTCCACGTTCTCCTTGAGGATCCTGTACTCCTCGAACTGGCGTTTGTCGCTCATGTCCAGCCAGCGGTCCATGTCGTAGAGCCTGTACGGCTCTATGCCGAATGTTCCGGGTCTGTACATGACATCGGCTATGTTCTGAAGAATCGAGACATCTTTGTCGATGCTGTCGGATACGGTCTCGATGTCCGAGCGCTTTCCAGGCATTCCGGCCTCGAGCATCCTGGCCAGCTGCTTGTAGAAGCTCTCCTTGTCCGCGACGTCGTCAATCTGGAGGCAGTACTTGGATAGCGTCCCAAGCCTGGAGTAGACGACGTCTAGCGCGGTCTTCTTCTCGGAGACCATGAGGACGGTCTTCCCGCGGACCACAGCGGACGTGATCAGCCCTGTGATCACCTGCGACTTGCCGGTGCCCGGAGGGCCTTGGACCACTATCTCGTCCCCTTTCTCCATGGCCGATATGATGTTCTCCTGGGAGCTGTTCAGGGAGTTGATGTAGAACAGGTCGCGCTCGGAGGCATCCAGGCCCTTCGCGGCGATCGCCTCCTCGCTGAGCGGGAGCGGATAGTCCGACATGAAGTCGCCCTTGTTCAGATCCACTATGAGATCGTTCAGGATGCCGTTGATCTCCCTGCCGGCGAGCATGCTGTCGAAGTCCTTCTGTATGGAGCTGGAGTACGTGGGGTACTTGCCCAGGACGATGTTGGAGACGAGGTGCATCTCTCCCGGCTGATATTTGGGGAACTCTCCTGCCTTGTACTCGGTGAACGCCGTAGGCATGGAGTACGCGAAATCCAGGGCGATCCCGTTCCTGTTGTAGAAGTCGACGAGATTGGACAGGAACGACTCGCCGGAGTAGTCCTCCAGTATGTTGTCCGGCAGAGGCCTGTTCTGGCATCCGGCCTTGATGAATCCGAGGATCAGAGTGTTGTTGTAGATGGCATCCCTTGAGTCGTCCATCTTTAGGACGATGGTGCGGGTGTCCTTCTCCATGATGACCGGGAACAGCGCCAGCGGGGCACGTATGTCCAGGTCGCCGTCGGGCATCTTGCCTTCCACGAACGGATACGCGATGTACAGGTCGTACTGACCCTTGTCGCGCTGCTCCCTGTTGACCTCGCGCATGATGTTGTTGAGGTCCTTGAACGCCTTCGCCGCATCCTGTCCTCCTTTGGACGTATCGACGAGCTTCAGCGATCTCTTGTTTCCGAAGACGAGGCCCATTATGTCGACGCCTGGCAGGGACATGACGTCGAATGCCAGCTTCTTCGAGAGCTTGGGCTGGAACAGGAGGCGGTTGGCCTTGTTTATATTGACGAGCTTCTTCTCCAGTTCGCGAAGGGTCTGCGCCGCCTCTGCATCTATGCTGGAGCCGTTGGCGGCGGTTATCGCGTATTTGCGCGTGACGGCGAGGAAATCATCGCCGTACAGCTCGACGAAACGTTGGCCGACTCCGGGGATCGCCGCGAAGTCGTCGGCCTTCGTCGGAACACGCTGGGCCATCACACGCAACGCCTCGTCCGTGCACACGGTGACGGGGCGTCCGCCGGAGCTCCTCCTGTCGTTGCGCAAAGTCTCCCGGAGCTCGAGCAGTTCGCTGTAGAGGTCGTCTTCCAATCCCATGGCGCGGGGTATGCCTTCGTGATAAAGATAATGTCGTACGAGGCGGGACGACGTTTCGGAGAACCTGACGGGCGTTGCGCATTGTATTAATCGATGTCCTGTTCTCGGAGAAGCCATGCTCAGCATAGGCATCAAAGGTACTGAGTCCGTCGTCGTGACGGAGAGGAACACGGCATCCGCCATGGGGAGCGGAACGCTGCCCGTCTTCGCCACTCCGGCGATGATCGCGCTTATTGAATCCACGGCATCCAACAGCGTTGCCCCGTTCCTCGACGAGGGGACCAGCACGGTAGGCACGCATCTCGATATCGCGCATTCTTCTGCGACGCCCGTCGGCATGGAGGCTATATGCGAGACCGAGCTGGTGGAGATCGATCGCAGAAGGCTGGTCTTCAAGGTGGCGGTCAGAGATGCCGCAGGCGAGATCGGCTCAGGGACGCACGAGAGATTCGTGGTCAACGATGATAAGTTCATGTCGAAGGCTTCTGCCAAGCTTTCGCAGCGATCGGAAAAGGCCTGCTTTGAAGACAAGAACCGGGAGGATGAGGCATCCGCATAGGATTATCCTCCCGGTCCCGGCGTACCGAGGTATCATCCCTACCGATGCGGAGATGATCAGCACCAGAAGTCCCGACGGTCCCGTGAGGGCTATCGTCAACGCGATGAGCGCCAGGAGGACGGTTCTCGACAGCGTCCTTTGATCTATCGCCTCCACAGCACCGGAGAAGAGCTTTCCGAACATTATCGTCAGGACGTACCCTGCAAGCGAACCCAAGGCGGCCGATAGCAGCACCATCATGAAGCTGTGCGTGGCGAACCCCGACAGGGAGTCTCCGATAATCTCGCCGATGACGAGCGCCGTGCCCGATCTCCCGCTGCCTGAGACCGAGAGCGTCACAAGGGAGAGGACGGCGGTGACGGAGCCTATCGAGGCCACCATGGAGATGAACCCGGACGCTCTCCTCTCGGGGAGCACCATGGCTGATAGGGATGCCCCGACCGTGGAGGTTATGCCCGGGAACCATCCTGCCGCAGTCCCCATGACAATCCCCTTGAGTCCCGGGCGGAGCCCAACAGGATCTCTGATGCGATCCGTCTGCGGCGGCACCCTTCCTCCGGAAGAACCGGATATCATCACCGGTATCCCGAAGAGCCCTGTCAGCAGAGGCATCATCACGCTGCCGCCTCCGATGATGCCTTCCGTTCCGATCGGAAGCACCATGCATCCGAGGCCCAGCAATCCGGACAGGATGAATAGGAAAGGTCCCCATGCCCCGGTCCCTCTGCGTATCTCGCCGATGACGAGGGCCATGGAAGCGACGACGAGCACTGCAGGAGTCATCATAGACAGGAGCTCGTCGGCTCCATGGATCAGCACCCATTGCAGCGGGACCGCCAGGACCACGGCCGCGGAGCATCCCACAAGGCTCCCTATCGCGGCCGCACGGACCGCCTCCATCCCCCTACCGGCGAGAAGCAGGCGATGGCCGGGCAGCACCGATATCGCATCCTCGGAATCCGGAGCGCCTATGAAGACCGAGGGGACGAAGTCCAGGAACGAATGGACGACCGAGGCCGACATCACGCAGCAGGCTACGGCGACGGCGGAGGCTTCGGGTTCCAGAGGTAGGGCCGCTTCGATAGAAGGATAGGATGCCAGCAGGAGAGCGGCCAACGTATTGACGTGGATTCCAGGAATCAGTCCGCTGACTATGCCCAAAAGACATCCTGCCATAGAGAGGGCGATGCATGCCGCCACGACGATCGGGTCCACGGAGGGACTTGTCGCACGGCGATTACATAATCTCTCGCCCTTCGCGTTTGTACACTATCGGTTTTCCGTTCTCTACGCCGACCTCCATCAGAGCGCGAACCGGGACGCCCAGGGAATCGGATATCTCCTTCAGACGCCGGCTGCGATCGTATACGGCCACTATTCCGTGCAGCGATGCACCCGTGGACCTCACGGCCTCCGCGAGGCATATCGCGGTGCTCCCCGTATCGATGACGTCGTCGATGATCAGGACTCTGTCCGAGGAGGTTATGCCGTTGACGAAGAGCGACGATTCCGAGTATCCGTTGTGTGCATCGGCGCGGACCTCCCCGTATAGATGGTACATCCTCTTTCTGGCCACAGTGAAGGGGCGTCCGGACAGGATGGAAGCGGCGGTCGCGAGATGGATTCCCATGGCTTCCGGAGCAAGAATGATATCGAATCCGTCTCCGGCGAGTTTGCACAGTTCGCGAGCAGCAGCTTTCAGACGTTCCGGTTCTACACGGGGGATGCCGTCGGCCAGCGGGTCCACGAAGTACTCGTATCCTCCGAAGTCCACCACCGTTCCTTCAAGAAAGGCCTTCTCGAGCCTGTCTAGCTCCATGGATGCGCATATCGACACACATTTTAATCAAGTCGGAGATGAGCGCGCGATACAATGGATACTGCTGAGAGACTTGCCCTGGTGACCCGCAATACGGTCGAGGTCGTCACGGAGGAGGAGATCGAGGCTCTGCTGAAAGAGAAGGAGCATCCTACCGCCTATATCGGATTCGAGCCTTCGGGCCTCGTCCATCTGGGGTGGGTGCTCGTTTCTCAGAAGATCAGGGATCTCGTGGACGCCGGATTCCAGGTCACCATATTCTGGGCCGACTGGCACGCTTCCATCAACGACAAGCTCGGCGGAGACCTCGAGAACATCAGGGCCTGCGCCAGGTACATGCAGGACTGCTTCATAGCTCTGGGCGTCCCGGAGGACAAGGTCAGCTTCGTGTACGCCAGCGACGTGCTGGACGATCTGGAGTATTGGGAGACCGCGATCAAGGTGGCCAAGGTGACCTCTCTCAACAGAGTGAAGAGGGCGATGACCATCATGGGACGGTCCGAGGACGAGGCCGAGGTGGACACATCGAAGGTCTTCTATCCTATCATGCAGACGACCGACATTTTCCGTCTCGGCATCGATCTGTGCTATGCCGGATTGGATCAGAGGAGGGCCCACATGCTGACTCGCGATGCGGCGGACAAGCTCGGCTGGAGGAAGCCCGTTGCCATCCACACTCCTCTTCTCCCCGGACTCAAAGGCGGCAACAGGATGGATCCCGTCGAGTCCAAGATGTCGAAGAGCGACCCGAACGGCAGTGTCAGGATACACGATTCCAGAGAAGACATCGCCTCCAAGATGAAGAAGGCCTTCTGTCCTCCGGAACCGGAGAACGAGGACGTCAATCCTGTGATGATGATATGCAAGCACATCATCTTCCCGAGAGAGGGGTGCATGCACATCGATCGTCCAGAGAAATACGGCGGACCTTTGGACTTCTCCTCCTATGAGGAGCTGAGGTCCGCATTCTACGGAGGAGGGCTGTCTCCCGTGGACCTGAAATCGGGAACTGTCGACGGTCTGGATAAGACTTTGGAGCCTGTAAGGTCCTATTTTTCCACCCATCCCGAGAACTACGAGGCGATACAGCAGATCATCGCCGGATTGAAGAAGCTCAGATGATGGGCGGGCCCGGCCCCTTCGGGGGACCGGGTCTTCATTCAAGGTTCTTGGCTCTTTCCGCGTTCTCCTTGTCGCGGATCACGCGCATGCGATCCATGGTGATGTGCATGCATATCTCCAGCATGGCTTCGGCATCTCCGATCCCGGAGATTCCTGCGGCGCACCCGTGACCGCCTCCGTCCGTCATCGTCTCGCATCCTGCTTTGGCGAGGATGTCTCCGAGATGGATCCCTTTCCTGTTGGCCTCCATGGTGGCTCTTCCGCTGATGCGGAACTCGGCATCTCTCTGAGACGCGACGAACGCCACATCGGCTCCTGCATCGATCAGGGCCCGGCATGAGGATGCTTCGAAGCTTCCGGACAAGGATACCGCCACGATCATCTGTCCCACGCGTTCGAACCTCACTCTGCTGGCCGCCTTGAGCATCGATATCCTTTCCGAGATGCTCACCTCCGCTTCCACAAGTCCCAACGCCTCATCCATTCCGATATCGTTGGATTCCATGAGATCGGCGAAAGCCCTCAGCGTCTTGGCATCGGCGAATTGGAAATGGCCTGCGTCGGTGAGGATGCCGCCCATGAGCATCAGCGCCACATCCCGGGGGATACTGCGACCGGAGACCACGAGCATATCCTTGATGATCTCGCAGCAGGACGAACGGGTTTCGTCGCAGTACATCATGCAGTCTGCGTTCCATTTCCCGGTGGGCTTGTGGTGGTCTATCACGATGTCCGCTTCTATGCTCCCGTCGTCTGTGAGCTGGAAGGGAGAGGATGTGTCCACCACGACGATCTCATCGAATCCTTCTCCAGCGCCTTCCCTTACGGAAGTCTCGGTCTTGGCGGCCACCATCTTGGCAATCCTGTCCATGCCGTCCGGAGCGAAGATCGCGCATCCGGGAAAGCATCTGGCTATCGCATACGCGGAGCCGAGAGCATCCATGTCCGCATTGCCGTGGACGAGGATGGCCTTGGTGCGCTCGCTCGATAGCTTCTCGGCTATGTTTTGAAGAGAGTACATGTTCCATACCTCGTTCATCTGCTTTTGGTGAGCTTCTGCACCCATTTGTTCTGCCCCAGCCCGGTGATCAGGATGTCGGAATTGTAGATCCTGACCGTTATCAGGATCATGGCTATGGCGAAGGCGGCCATGTATGCGATGCCGGATGCTACCAGCATGATGTCGCCGTTCATCAGGGCCTGCATTGCCATCATGGGGTGGGAGAACGGTATCACGAAGCATATCCCTTGTAGCGCGGATCCGCAGCCGTACCATCCGGTGAACATTATGACGAACATGGGGACTAGGGCCATTATGCTGAGCGGCAGCGTCATGGTCTGCGCGGATTTGTAGTTCTTGGAGAATGCGCCCAGGACCATGCACATGCCCAATGCGCATACTATGGCCATGAACATGGAGATCGCCACGAGGATCCAATCCATCAGATCGAGCGACATCCCGATGGATGCGAGATCCACGGAGGACGCTCCGGATGCGGAGCCCATGAGGGAGTTCATGTAGAATGACATTCCGATCATGTAGACCACTCCATAGACGAGCCCGACTATCGCTGCAGCAAGGATCTTCCCTCCGACGATGGAGGTCCTCTTTATCGGAAGCGTCAGAAGCGTTTCAAGCGTCTTGTTCTCCTTCTCGTTGCCCATGGAGCTTATTACCATGCTTCCGATCATCGTGATGATGATCATGATGACTAGCGGAATCATCATGGTCTGGCTGTTGATCTCGTTCGAAATGTCGTAGGGGCTGATTCCGGAATAGGATTCGCCGTTCACGACGGTGTTGACGGAGTCCTTCGGTGTGGACAGAGGGTTGATGACGAATTCGTAATCCGACAGATCGCCCTTCTCTATCATAAGCTTGGACAGGTCGGCGTTCAGATAGGATACGATCGTTCCCATGACGGTGGACGAAACGCTTCCGAACATGCCGGTCGGCTCGTAGATGTAATATTGGCGGATCTCTGCCTGTTCATGCGATTCCATCATCCTCTCGAACGTCTGGGCGTCGGGAAGCACGATGGCATTGGTTATGCCTTGAGCATTCATCTCGGAGATCAGATCGTCGCCTGTCAGGACGGTTATCTTATCGCTTTCCGAGGAGTATACGTCGCGAAGGTAATCCAGAGGGTTCCAGATGATCCTCTCGGTCGTTCCGTCGGATAGGCGTAGGTCGAATTCGTAACTGTCTTCGGCGACTATACCGAACTCGGGAAGAGTCGCTGCCTTCTCCACCTCTCCTCCGATGAGTCCGCCCATTCCAGCGAACAGTACCACCATCAGCAGCACGGATGCGACGGATCCGGGAGTCAGCATCTCCTTGATCTCTTTCTTGATTATGATCGTGGTGTGCGTCATCCTTTCACCGCCTTCACGAACACCTCTTCGAGCGTGTCGACGCCGAACTCCCTCTTCAGATCCTCGGGCTTGCCCAGAAGCACGAGATTCCCCTGATCTATCATGCCTACGCGATCGCACAGCATATCGACTTCGAACATATTGTGCGATGACATCACCACGGTGACTCCTGATTTGGCTATATCGCGGATGATCTCCCTGATCTCGTAGGCATTGATCACATCCAGCCCGGAGGTGACCTCGTCCATGATGGCGAGCCTGGGCCCGGGCATTATGGCTCTCGCGATGAGCAGACGCCTCATCATCCCCTTGCTGTAGGTGTCCACCTTGGAATCGATCCTGTCCCCGAGGTCGGCCAGGGCGATTCCCTTGGACACCATGTCATCCTTGTCCTTGCCGGTCGCGAAGAATCCCGCCATGAATTCCAGATATGCTCTGCCTGTGAGGTCCTTGTACGCACCGGCATCCTCGGGCAGATAGCTTATGATCTTCCTGACATCATCCGGCTCCGTGGAGACATCATGTCCGAAGACCAGGATGCGGCCGCTGGTGACCCGCAGGAGCGTGGAGACCATCCTTAGCGTCGTGGTCTTTCCGGCACCGTTGTGCCCGATGAGTCCGAATATCTCTCCTTCGTCGACCGATAGCGTGATGCCGTGGACCGCTTCGCGCTCCCCGTACGATTTGTGCACGTCGATCAGTTCAAGGGCATGCATATGGCGTCGTTGCGATGACACCATATAAGAAACTTGTGCATGCAGGCACCATAAAGTGGGAAATGGAAATGGTTTGGAGAGGATCTCAGTCCTCTTCCTCTTCGTCGTCGTCCGTGCTGCGGACGGGCTGCTGCGCAGGCCTCGAAGGCGCATTGCCCATGGCGGCGTTGATGGAATCGGCAAGGACCTTGAATTTGTCCTGAAGCGACTTCTCCTGCCTTTCAAGACCGGTGATCCTGATTCCGATGGTCTCCACGGATTCCTCGAGCTGGGCTTTGAGAGCCTCCTTGTCCTCGACCTTGATGAGGAGCGATCCGGCCGACTTGTACACGTCTCCGGTGGATGCGTTCAACTCGTCGAGGGTCCGGACGATCTCTCTCTTCTGAGCATCCATCTGGGATCTCTGGGCCGATACCGCCTGGAGTTGCTGCTGCACCTGCTGGTACTGCGCAATCTGGTTCTGGAGCTGAGGGCTGATGCTGTTCATTTTCTCGCCTTGGCGATGTTCTCCACGCTCTGCACTACTGTGATGCACTCAAGGAAGGAATTGAGTGCCGCCCGCATGGCCGAGGCATCCTCAGCTTCTATGGTGGCGACCATTCCTTCATCCGAGAACGATATGAGCGACCTGGTCCGGGGCGGTTCCCTGTCCGACTCCGGACCGATGGATTCTACCGCCGCTTCCGCGACAGGTCCGTCCATCCTTACAGTCGCTCTGAACATCTCAATCGGATTTCAGGACCTTCTTGACGTTGGGTCTGTCTTTGAAGAAGATCTTGGATCCGCATTTCTCGCACTGGAGCCCCAGGTTGCTGACGTTCCTGACAGGCTCGTTGCACTTGGCGCATCTGTACATCGTGGCTCACTGCTCGCTGACCTGAGAGATCTCCCTCTTGGTCTTCGGAGTGTATGCGCCGGCAGCGAACTTGGTGCCGCAGTGGCTGCAGTTCCAGATGCCGGACGATTCCCTGCTGACGGCGGCGTGGTGGCAGACGGGGCACTCGTGCCTCATCTTCTGGTGCGCCTCGATGTTCTTGATTCTGTTGCGGACGATGACTCCGTACCTTGCTCCGAATCTGCCGGAGCTGCCCGCTTTGACTGTCCTCTTTGCCATGTGGGATCACCCTATGATCTTTCTGATCTCCGCACCTATCTCCACGGCCCTGTCAAGGCACAGCGACAGCTCGTCCAGTGAGATCGAGCCGCAACCGCCCTTCTGCATGGCCCTGAAGTTCCCGTTGTCGTCGGTCGTGACCGTGAGGCGTGCGGATGAAATCTGCTCTTCGTCGTAGTCGGGGTCTACTATTAATGTGTTTCCGAGTTTGGCGGCGGTCACGGAGATGGGGGTGCAAGTCACGGGAAGCGGCTTGTTCGGTCCTTTTCCGTACTGCTCTCCGGGCACGACGGCTGATTTGAGAGCAGCCACCGCGGCCAGGTTCGCCGCATCGAAGAGATTGCCGTCATGGTTGATGGCATAGATGTCTATGTAGCACATCCAGACCTCCTCTCCCGGTGTGATGCACAGCTGCTCGACGTCAACCATTCCGGATTCGCGTATTCCGCGGTCCACGACACGGGCGAGCTCGATGGCATCCTCTCCGGGAGGTCCCGACTCGAACGTGGGGTGGGCCATGGGTATGAGCTCCATCCCGGTGGTGAGCACTCCGAGATTGGGCGTGTCTCCGAACGGGGTTCCGGGTATGATCTTGATGCCGGCGATGACGACGGTGTCGCCGAGACTGACCTTGGCGGATCCGTCTGCGGATTCGATGAGGCCGGTCTCGATCTCGATCTTCCTGACGTCCGTGATTCCGCGGCCGTCCTGTCTCTCTCCCTTCTCGAGAAGGCGCATCATATGGTCGCGCTTGATCTCGGACATGAGTTCGTTGCTCATTCTGATGCCTCCTTTCTTCCGGAGTAGCGTCTCTTGAGCGCATCGACCTGGAGGTCGTGGACCTCGTGGCATGCGTTCACGGCCAGCTCGATGGCGTGGTCGAACTCCTCGCGGGTCATGTTGCCGTCCATCTGGAGAAGGACGATGTCGTCGGTGGAGGGAACGATGGCGATGGGCACGTCGGCCTGGCCGTAGTTGTCCTCCTCCTTGTTGAGATCCAGAAGGACGTGTCCGTCGGCTTTGCCTGCGGCGATGGCCGGCACGATGTCCTTCATCGGGATGCCTGCATCGGCCAGAGCCACGGAAGCGGCGGTGAGTCCGGCGCATCTAGTTCCGGCATTGGCCTGGAGGATCTCTATGTACACGTCTATGGACGCACGGGGGTAGAGCTCGGTCTGAACGACGTTCTCCAGCGCCTCGGCGGTGATCTTGGAGATCTCCACGCTCCTTCTGTCGGTGCCGGGCCTTTTCCTGTCGGACACGGAGTAGGCCTCCATGTTGTATTTGACCTGGACGATTGCCTTCTCGGGGTTCTGGAGATGCCTGGGG
>ERZ808258.78-NODE-78-length-51800-cov-7.343280_pt1 | contig 51800 bp, 81 predicted proteins | sample MGYA00521280_ERZ808258 | MGnify/ENA primary metagenome ERZ808258 (study PRJEB31516, sample SAMN03275585) | gut metagenome | biome: mammalia-associated habitat; material: feces | host: Papio cynocephalus | place: Kenya | collected 2012-07-19 ...
ATTGCAATTCTTGTTGGAGCTTTTGTCCATCTGTGGAAAACCAATGAAGAATTTCGTGATAACATTACAGAGATCTGGAACGGAATCAAAGAAAAGTTCCAAGAGTTTGGTCAGACCATTGTTGACAAGCTCAATGAGATGGGGTTTGACTTTGAAGACTTCGGAGAGGTTATCAAGGCTGCATGGCAAGCTATTTGTGACTTCTTAGCTCCTATCTTTGAGGGTGCTTTCCAACTGGTACAGGATATACTCGGCACAGCACTAGACGTTCTTACAGGTCTGTTTGACGTGTTTGCAGGTATCTTCACTGGTGACTGGAAACGTGTCTGGGAGGGTATCAAGAAGGTATTCTCTAGTATCTGGGAGGGCATCAAGAAAGTCTTTACCACGATTACAGACACTATCAAGAAACTACTCGGTACTTGGCTGGATGATGTCAAGAAGAAGTGGGAGGAACGTTGGAACAAGATCAAGAATTTCTTCTCTGATACTTGGGACAAGATGAAGACTGGATTTACCAAGAAGAAGGAAGAAATCGGTGAAAAGATCAAGGGATTCGTTGATGATATCAAGGATTGGTTCAGTAAACTGCCCGAGAATCTTCTTAGCATTGGTAAGAACCTCGTGGAAGGTCTGTGGAATGGTATTAGCAGTATGTGGAACTGGGTCAACGAAAAAGTCACTGGTTTTGCAAACGGTATCATTAATGGATTCAAGAACATCTTTGGTATTGCATCTCCTTCCAAGGTGATGAAGTCTCAAGGCAGTTTCTTGATGCAAGGTCTTGCCAATGGAATCAGTTCCTCTGTCGGTCTGGTGAAATCTCAAATTGGTGCTGTGGCTGATACGATCAATGACACTCTGGATGAGGCTTTTGATACTGCTAGAACCATTAAAGTGGATACAGACTTCACTGCTGACGATGCAAAGTCTGCTGTTCATATGATTCGTGCTAGCTCGGCAAGAACTTCTCCCATGCAGGGATCGTCTCAGACAGAGAACACCTACAATTTCTACAGCCCCGAAGCTGTGACACCTACTAAGGCCGCAAAACTGCTTAGACAGACGGCTCAGCAGATGTCACTTGGATTCACCTGAGAGGAGGGTACGAATGATTGAGTCTGTTACACTACTGAATACTTCTACCCTCCAATCGGTAACGATTGACAGGGACGATAGCGAGTTTGTTCTCAGTCAGATTGACCTTGGTACAGTTCAGGGTACTCATCACAGTTACAAGTACGTAAATCAGGTTGGTGTGTATATCAATAGCACCACTCTTGAAGAACGAGAAGTCTCTGTGGAAGGTTGGGTGACTGGAGATACCTATGACTTGCTGGAAGAGAATAAAGCTGTTCTTAACCAGTTGGTCAATCCTCTCCATTACATCAACCTCATCATCTTGGACAAGTATCAGCTCTCTTTCAAGCCAGACTACTCTATTAAGTACTCCACGGCTTGGGAAGAAAACAACGAGGTCATCTGTAAGTTCCTTATTCAAGGTACTTGTGCTGACCCAATGTTTACCACCAAAGAGGGACAAACTGCTCTGATTGCCACTACAATCCCAAAATTCCACTTCCCCCTCATCATTCCTCAGAACGAGGGGATCATCATGGGTCTAAGAGAACCATCTTTGTTGGCTACACTGTACAACGATGGAGACATTGATACAGGCTTGACAATCGTATTTACCTGCACTAGCAGCGTAAAGAATCCTAGCTTGCTCAATGTTGACACACGAGAGTACATTAAGCTCAACAAGACCATCTCCCCCGGAGAGACAGTTACAATCTCTACCGGAAGTGGTGAAAAGTACATCAGAGGCGACCTAAATGGTGTCGAGACTAACTACTTCGCATATCTGGATCTTGACTCCACTTGGCTTCAGCTTCATAAGGGCAAAAATATCCTGAAGTACGATGCAGACAGCAATCCTGATGGGCTTGAAGTTGCATTGTCCTTCTTACCCAAATATTTGGAGGTACAGTAAATGAGTTTGAACTTGTACGTGTTCGATCAATCCACACTGTCTCCAATTGGGTTTCTGGATGTCGTTACAGGTTTGACTTGGGAAGAACGGTTTGCAGATGCAGGAGCTTTTGAACTCTGGGCTCCAATCAGTGAACAAAACATCACCCTTCTGCAGGAGGACAACCTCCTGTGGAATGGTGGTGACACCGCTGGTCTTATTGAGTTCAAAGAGCTTACTGCTGATGATGAAGATACACAAACTATTCACGTCCAAGGGCGACTGTGTGAATGCTATCTTGACTTCAGAACCATCTATCCGGCAATGATTAAGACTGGTAAGCCAAGCAAAATCATGCGAGAGCTGGTTACTACACATCTTATCAGTCCTACTGATACTAAGAGGAAAATTCCTAATATTCAACTGGATTCTGACCAGACGGATTATGGAACTTCCATCTCATATCAGAGAACTGGTAGTACTGTACTGATTGGCTGCTCTGATCTTGGTCAAGCCTATGCTATCGGTTTCAAGTTAAAGTTCTTGCCTAGTGATAAGAAGTTTGTGTTCCAAGTGTATCAGGGTACAAACCGTACAATGGATCAAACTGCTGTTACTCCGGTACTATTCTCGTCGGATCTGGATGACATTCTTGAGTCCTCTTACTCCCATAACAAATCCGACTTACGAAACTTTGCTTATGTAGCTGGTGAAGACAGTGGCTCTGATAGAAAGGTTGAATCCGTTGGAGATTCTTCCGGTTTAGAGCGTAGAGAGCTCTTTGTAGATGCAAGAGATCTGCAGACCGAGAATGAAGACGGAACAACTATTTCTGACTCTGTATACAGAGCTATGCTGGTTGAGCGGGGAAAGGAAAACTTGGAGGATTACAAAGACATCAAGTCCTTCTCGGCCACACTGAGAACTTTTGGTGTAACGAGTTACAAGTACGGAACTGATTTCTTCCTTGGAGATACAGTGACCGTATATGACTCTCGTCTGAAAATCAAGACAAATGCTATGGTCACAGCAGCAATGATGACCTATGATGAGAGCGGCGAGCAACTTGACCTCACTTTTGGTTATGGGCAGCCGACTATCGCTACAAAACTGAAAAGGGGGATTTGATATGTCCTACGAAAGTGGTTTCTTTGATGCTATTGATCAGGGCAGCGGGAACTATGACCGAGTATATAATGCAGCTGACTTTGCTCACTACTTCAGCTTGCTGATCAAGAACGGTGTGTTTCCTGACCCGTCTTCGGGTATGCAGGTCAAGGCATCTACCACTCCTAACATGTATGTAAGTGTACTTCCGGGCAGTGGTTGGATCAATGGCTACTATATCACGGTTGAATCTGCGGAGACACTTACTGTTCCTACGGCTAATGCCAGTTTGTCTCGTATCGACTCTGTGATTATGGGTCTTGATTATTCTGAGCGAAAGATCAGACTCTATATCAAGAGTGGTGCAGCCTCGGCAAGCCCTGTTCCTCCGGTACTTCAGAGAGACAATGACTTGTATGAGCTGGAACTGGCACGAATCTCTTTGGCTGCTGGTACTGGTACAGTTTCTCAGTCTTTGATCACTGATATGAGAGCCAACACTACTCGTTGTGGCATTGTCGCTGGCATGGTGGATCAGATTGATACTACTGATCTGTTTGCTCAGTACGATAGTGCATTTCAGACATGGTTCTCCAGTATTCAGTCTCAGTTGTCTGGTGATGTAGCTACAAACTTACAGAATCAGATCACTCAAAATAAGTCCACTGGAGTAGAAGTCACACTTACGGTTGCAGGCTGGAGCAGTAAAGAACAGACTGTAAACAATGTAGCTTTTGAGACAAGTAACTACAAGTACATTGTAGGCCCTGTGTATGCAAGTGACGAGATGTATAACAAGTGTAAAGTTAAAGCCAAAGACGTCACTGAGGCTGGCAAGCTCACATTTGTATGTACAACTGTTCCTACTTCTGCACTCACGGTGCAGGTGCTGAAAGTGAGGGTGTAACATGGCAAATGTTATCAACATGGGAGGCTCTGGAGCTAACATCGAGAGCAAGACTGTAAAGTCTTCTCAGACTCAACAGACCATTACTCCTCCTGATGGCATAGACGGTTTCAATCCTGTAATTGTAAGTCCATTTGTATTACAGAGTAAAACTGTAAGCCCTTCCACAAGTCAACAAACTGTAAAGCCAGATACGGGAATGGATGGGCTAAGTCAGGTCACAGTAAATGCAATGAAATTGCAGAGTAAATCCGTGAGTCCAAGTACTAGTCAACAAATAATCAAAGCTGACTCTAGTTACAATGGTCTTAGTCAGGTTACTGTAAATGCTGCCTCATTACAATCCAAAATAGTTTCACCAAAATCATCAATTCAATACATCTATCCTGATAGCGGATACTATGGATTAAGCTCTGTAACAGTAAACAGTCTTGAATATACTAGTACAACTGCGAATCTTCAACAAACGATGTCAGGGCTAACATTAACGTTTCCATCCTCTATTATGGGTGCTGTCGCAATAGTTGCTACTGGTATATGTTTGGCTGATTTTGGAACTGGGCAAGTACAGCTTCCCTATGTAGTGACTTACTATGCAGATCACTTTGGGAGAATTAGTGTACCACTTGGAAATTTTGTTACAAACTATTCAATAAGTGGTACTATTTTATCTGGTTATTTTGTTGGGTCAACACTTCCAGTATATGGTATGGTTTCTAATACCTTAGACGCATTTGTATTAGGCTAACAGTTCTAACAGGTGTTTATAAGGTAGTAGATTTATGATAAAATATCTTAAAGGAAACAAAATCTGGAACAAAGGTGAGATGGCTCGCACAATAGTCATCTATAACCTCTTGATTCTAACAGCTGTACTAATCTGGTCAGTTGTGATATCCACCATTTATCCTATTCTGCATCTTGAAATTGATGTAAATCCTGTGCTTACCTATACGGCCAGCACATTTGGAGGTGAACTTGTAGTTCTAGCAGCAAAACGGATCTTTGCAAAAAAGAATGAGGAGGTATGTTAATGGACAAAATTTTTAAGCGCCTAGGAAATCTGCTCAGTGTAAAATCTCTCGTAACTCTGTCTCTTACCATTGTGTTTGCAGTTCTGGCTCTGAGAGGGGATATCACTGGTAAAGATTTCCTTACAATCTTCCTGATGGTGATCACGTTCTATTTTGGAACTCAGTCCCAAAAAGCACAAGACGCCATTGATGCAAAGGGTGATACGAATGGAGATTAAGGAAAATTTCACCAATGTAAACATTTACAAAAACAGCAATAGACCTCGATACATTGTGATTCATTACTTTGGTGCATTCAGTACTGCTTACGGCGTTAGTGAATGGTTTAAGAATCCGGATGCAAAAGCTTCTGCTCACTATGCCGTAGACGAGAAAGATGTTATCTATCACTGTGTAAGAGATCAGGATGCAGCTTGGCACTGCGGCACGACTGGCAGTCTGGTATACACTCATCCATATTGCCGCAACGTAAACTCCATCGGTATCGAGATGAGACCGTCAAAGATCAATCGGAAGTCTCTCAATCCTAGTGATAAAGACTGGTACTTTGATGAGAAAGTTGTACAGAATACCATTGAGCTGACAGTTATGCTCATGAAAAAGTACAACATTCCTATCGAGAACGTTGTCCGTCACTGGGATGTGACCGGAAAGATCTGCCCCGCTCCTTATGTTGGAGCATATTACAATAGCTACTACAAAACCACAGGCGACCTGATGTGGAAAAACTTCAAAACAAGACTGGAGGAGGCATTGGAAGTGAGATACAACAAACTTGGAGAGGTCAAGGTAAAGTCTTACCGAGAAACTCTTGATAAGCTCATCAAGAAGGGTCTTATTAAGGGTAAAGGAGGCGTCGGTGATGGTCTTGTAATTGACATGGGTGAGGACATGATCCGTACTCTGGTCATCCTTGATCGAGCCGGTAAATTCGATTAAGGAGGACACATGATTGCAAGAGACAGTACTATTCATTTGTAGTCTCGTGGCTTGTATCATTGGTATCTTGACCTTCATTGTCGGTATGCAGAGCCGATCCAAGAATGAGGGCGTACTTGCTCAAAAACTTGAACAGGCACTTGAAGGTATCGAAGAGATCAAGAAAGACCTGAAGTCAATGTCCTCTGTACAGCAGCAGCAAGCTCTTGACATTAAGTCTCACGAGGAAAAGATCAAAACACTATATCACAATGCAAACCATCAAGATCAGACAAACGTGGCTTTGACTCAAATTGCAGATGCTCTCAAGCACCTTGCCAACAAGGGGGAGAATGAATGAGTGATGCATACACTGATCTCAATGAGATGAAGGAAAAAGAAGCTCTGGATCAAAGCGTGGCCCTGAACCGTATTGTTCTGAACATGCTGGAATCCAAGCGGAAGGAAGACTTTTGGCTTAGGATTATTCTCATCATCAGTATTCTGGCCAATATTGCAATTTCCTGCATCTTCATCACCTACGAGAATCAGTTCACTACAGAGAAGACTACCACGACAACCGTAACACAAGACACTGGAGAAGGTGAGGGCAACAACGTTTACCAATCTGGTGAGCATGCCAATTATGTCCAAGGGAACACTGAGGAGGTAACACCTTATGGCGAAGCAAACGATCACAACGACAACAACAGTCAGAAGAGTTCGGAATAAAGGCTCAAGCAAAAGTTCGTCCAAGTCCTCCGGTAAAGGACAATCTCGTTGTCCAACTTGTGGGAGGTACAGATGATTGAGCGAACATATTGAGACCAGAAAGAAACTCAAAGACATACCTCGCAGATCGTACTTTGACGCCCTGTTAGAACAGTCAACGTTATCTGAACAAGACAAACAAATCCTTCGGTTACATTACCTTGAGGATAAGAACTTCAGCTACATTGCTGATCTGCTTGGATACGCAGAGACGACCATCAAGAAAAGACACTCAAAAGCCCTGTCCAAATTGAATAAGCTCCTCTGATTACAGCCCCTCGTTGCTTCGGTGACGAGGGGTCTTTTATTATACTTTCATGGTACTTCTCAGGTCTGAAACGAGATATAATATAAGTGTAAGGAGGGAGCGCCTATGTATAATCCATCAATGTACTACAATCCCGGTATGCAGAGTGCTCAACAAAGACTGCAAATGATGGAAAACCAATATCCTCAGTATGCAGGAGGGATGGGATACAATCCTCAAGGAGCTTATCAGCAGCCAAATCAGCAGACTCCTCCAGCTGCTCCAATTATCAAGGGCAGACCTGTATCTAATGAGGAAGAAGCCAATGCTGCTATGATAGACTTCGATGGGTCTTTGTTCATCTTCCCTGATAAGGGTCATGGAAAGATCTATACAAAACAACTTGGTCTAGATGGAAACATCATCTTCCAGCGGTATTCTCTTGATCAACCGAATGCTTCTATGGAACAGCCAAAACAGGAACCAATCGATCTCTCTGGTTATGCAAAACAAGAAGACCTCGAAAAGATGGTTGCGGAACTCAAACAGAAAATCACTAAACTTGAACAACGACTTGGCAAAGGAGGCAGTAAAGAATGAATCCTATGCAAATGATGGGTGTTATGATGAACCCTATGAAATTCATGATGAACCAGTTTGGATCTAATCCTCTGTTTAGACAGGCCCAAAACATGGCTCAAGGCAAAAGCCCTGATCAGATCAAGCAGACCTGCATGAATATCTGCAAACAGAGAGGTATTGATTTTGATCAGGCATGGAGTCAGTTTCAATCCCAGTTCCCGACGGGTTGAAATAAAATTTCTATAAGGAGGTATCATTATGGGAATGGATGGTAACGGTCTGTCTGTAGCGGATGTTGCTGCGCTGCAGAACAGAGACAATGACGGCATGTTTGGAGGCGCGGGTGGCACTTGGATTTGGGTATTCTTCCTGTTCTTCCTGCTTGCTTGGGGTGGCAACGGCTTCGGCTTTGGCAACGGTGCAGCTACTCAGGGTGCTCTGACTCGGTCGGATATGTGTCAGGAATTCAACTTCAACAACCTCCAGAGATCTGTACTCGGCATTCAGAACGGTCTGTGTGATGGCTTCTACGCTATGAACACGACCATGCTTCAGGGCTTCAATGGCCTTGGAAATCAGGTTCAGGAGAACCGTTTCGCGTCTCAGCAGTGCTGCTGCGAGACTAACCGGAACATTGACTCGGTCAAAGCTGAGAACTATCGCAACACTTGCGAGATTGTCAATGCCATTCGTACTGATGGTGATGCGACCAGAGCTATGCTCACGCAGAACACCATTCAGGAGCTGCGCGACAAGTTGCAGGATGCGAAGTTCGAGAACAGCCAGTTCCTGCAGAACCAGTATCTGGTCAATCAGCTTCAGCCTGTGGCTCGTCCGGCTTACATCACTTGCAGCCCGTATGTTGCAAACGGTTGTGGCACTGGCTACGGTTGTGGCAACTGCGCTTAAATCCTTACACTGGCATATACTTATGCCCACCAACAAGAGGGAGGGCAAATGCCCTCCCTGTTCTATTTGAGAGGAGGAACTATTATGTCTTGTACTAACAATCAGTATGCAAAATCTTGCATTCGTGTATACAATAATACTACTCAGGCGTTCACTGCTGCTGTCACTCCGCTGAACATCGAGGGTACTCCAGTGGTAGAGAGTGGCTGCTCGCTCAGACTCAATACTGCAAGTATCCGAGTCAATAAATCCGGTCTGTACCATCTGTCGGCTGACGTCACCTATACTCCTACTGCTGCTGGCGTCATTGTTGTGCAGATGTATAAGGACGGTGTAGCTCTGCCCTGTGCTATCTCGTCTGAGACTGGAGCGGCTGGCTCCACCTATACTACTCACATTGAGACTGACCTCATCATCACGACGTGCTGTGTGAATCGTCCGCTGATTACCCTTGCTATCAGCGGTGCTGCGGGATCTGTGTCTCATACCTGTGTTGGCGTGGTGAAGCTGGCGTGAAAAATCCCTATGAGGGTATATCTCTGCTAGATGCAATGACTTTTGTATCATTCTGTGTTGGTCTTGCCAACTATGATGAGAACGTTGACCAGAGCTCAATGAACAAAACAGTCAAGCAAGCAGTTGACGACATCCATTACCATCTAGCAGAGCAGGACAAAAAGCTGTCCGAGATTCTTGATAAACTTGGGGGTGACACAAAATGATCAAAAGCAAAATCTCTTTTGCAGACTATGAACCCAAAGACTGTAAAGAAGTATTCTCTGTCATCATGGCTAGACAGATCACTGCTCTTATGTTCCATGATGAGATGGCTGATCTGTTTGACTTTCTCGGTCTGAGAGGCTTCAAGCGCATGCACGAATACCAGTACCTGTCTGAATCTGCGGAACACCGTGGTGTCAGTCGGTATTACATGAATCATCACGGTATGCTGCTCGACTGCGGAGAGCTGGAGCCTGTCACAGTTATTCCGGATGACTGGTATAAATACACCCGTGATGACGTTTCAGCCACTACGAGGCAGCAAGCGGTTCAGAGGGCCATGCAGCAATACCGTCAGTGGGAAGCTGACACCAAGGAACTCTACGAGAAGTGTGCGGCTCAGCTCATCAGTTGGAAAAAGATTGCAGACTTCAATAAAGTCAATGAGCTCATCAAAGACGTTGACGAAGAGCTGAAATATCTTGAACGGTTATGTCTAGAGCTTGGTGCTGTGGATTATGACTGCTCCTACATTGAAATCCTTCAGGACAAATATCACGAGAAGTATAAAGAAAAATGCAAAGAGATCGGGATCGACATCTGCTAAAGCAGCCTCAGCTATTTCGCAGAGTTGGTCAAGACAAGTTTGCTCCGGTGGATAAACTTGATCCTGACGAGGATGTTTACTGCTGGGATGAAAAGTCTCACCGAATTGTTCTGAAGGAGTCTAAATAGAAAGAATTCCCGTCCGACCTTGGGCGGGAATTCTCCTTATTCAGAGATCCTCGAAGAGCCACGAACGTCTCCGGCATGAGTTTATCTACCCCCACTCACGTTCGCCGGAAATCTCTCAAGGAAATCAGCACGGAGCTGTCTTGCAACGAGTGAGTTCAGTTTGCCGTACCTCATGGTACTCGGAATGAGCCTTGATCGTACCACGAAGAGTGAGTTCAGCAGCTTCCAGTTCGGGCAGCGAGTGCTGGTATAGTAATGAGTGTTGTTATGGTCAATTCTGTCCAAGATCAGATCGGGATTAGAATCAAACTCAGTGAAGTCATTATTTTTAACGGTGTACTCTTTCATGATGTTACCTCCTCACAGGCCACAGTTCGGTATGATTTCTCCGGAATCCTCTTTCATCAGATGTTCCATGGTTCTAATGTACTGCTCTGCTTGCTTTTTGGAATTGGTCTTGTACCAATAACGTGGACACCCTTCATAGTATACCCGATACACAATCTTCTCATTCTCTTTACTACGAGTGATGCGAAACTTGCTCATTACATTCCCTCCTTGATACATTACCCAATCTTGCGACCGTTGATATACAGGCGTTTTTCAACTCCGAGCATTGTGGAGGAGATACCAGAATTCTTGAATGCTTCTACGTTATTTCCACCGATAACGAAGCACTCGTTGTTACCATTACGGAAGTACCACACATTGCGTTCCGGATATTTACGGCTGGCGGTGATAGCGGCTTTACTTACAGCAGTTGTCTGAGCTCTTTTCATTGTAATTCCCTCCATCAACCGAATAACTGCTTGTGATAGTCAAGCAGAGCTTGTTTCTGAGCTTCTACAAAAGCATCGTGTTTTGCTTTTGCAACTCCCGGATGCTGATCCACTCTTTTCAGGCTGATATATCCAACATGGCACTTCTTAAACAGCTCAATGTATGCAAATCCCTGCTGGAACAGCTCATTTGCATCTTTGCGAGCAAGTTCTTCGGTAACATAGTACTCGGTGTGGATAACACTATTGTTATCGAGCTTGTAAAGAACCATGTAGTTACGAGTTTCCATTGTAGTCATCCTTTCAAGATTGAAGCCTCATATTTACCTCACGCTTATATTATGCTTCATGTTTTCCAAAAGTAAAGCCCAGAATTTCTTGTAAAAAGTACTGATTTCTGTACAATTTACAAGTAATTCTAGGCTTTTCACTCTGTATTTGTAAGAAAACTAGACGAAAATGAAGAAAAATCACAAATTTTAAGAATTTTTCAAAATTCTTTCTTTGAGCTCCGTAGAAGACCATCCATGGTAACGATTTAGATAGTGAACAGGAATGCCACGTTCCTTCTCAATCTGCTTACCATCCCATTCACGGTTTAGATAATCATCACCGACAAATCTGACCTGATAGTCTAAAGATTTACAGAGCAGCTCGCAGTCTTTTCTTCCAGCATAGGGAATAATCCTATCAATACCTTTCACAGCTGCTAACTGGATATAACGCTCCAGTACAGACTGTACCGGATTCTTACCATCAGGATTTGTATTCAAACCGACAATAAGATAGTCACAGTTGTTTGCAGCTTCGGTGATTGCTAGAATATGACCTGCATGAAGAATGTCTCCACAAACAGGATAAAAGCCAACTTTCATGTAACTGATTCTCCTCTCATAACGAGATTGATATAGTCTTTCTTATCTTTCCAGCATTGCAAGATGTCTTGATCCACGGTACGACCAGAAGACATTGTTGCCACAAAGTGATAATAGATACAGGGGCTTTCTTGCCCCGGTCTGTGAACTCTTTTACGGGCCTGTTCATACTTACCTAATGAATGATCCAATGTATAGAAGATACATAGGTGTGCTCGAGTCAGGTCAATACTTTCTGATCCGGCTGTATACTGCACACCAAGAATTCGGGTCTTACCAGCTTTCCAGTCTTTAAGAGAATCCTCTCTACCAGATACCTCGGAGTATCCACAGCCAAGTCTCTCTCCAACTTTTCGTATAGAGTACAGATCTTTTTGGAACTTGGCAAAGATGACAACTGGCTCGGATTCTGGTAGACCCTGTAAGAATTTATACAGGAATGTCCGACGATAGGTGCTAATTCTTTTGAGCTCAGATATACCATCCTCATGCTCAATTGGAAGGTAGCCACTCGTGACCTGCTGCTTGCGTATAATCATAGCCAAGGCATTATTCACGGTCATAAATCCTTCTTCGAACTCAACTGCACCTTCCTTAGATAGTTCTTTATAAGTCTGCTCAGAGATCTCATCCATTGGAATTTTTATAACCATGCGGGAAGTTTTGGGAAGCTTTATCGTGGATTTCATATAGAATGCACAGGAGAACATTTTCTCCTTGAGCTCATCAAGATTCTTGTAAGGATTAGATTTGTCAAGGATAGGGAATCCCACTCTGGCGCTCAGATTTGTATCAATATTCTGATATCGATCACAAAAAGCCCTATAATTCGTACCATAGATGGTAGGATCAAGGAATCTGTACTGAGCATACACATCCGTTGGATTCTCTGCTAGAGGAGTGCCTGTTAGCAGATAACGATGTGGAACTATCTTACCTAATTTACCAAGGAATCTGGAGCACTTACTGGATGGTGACTTGATACGATGACTCTCATCACATATCACACAGTCAAGACCAAGCTTCTTATAAAACCACATTTTGTCTATTGGTTCTCTCCAAACAGAATCATAGTTACATATGAAGATGATAACTTTATCTTTTGGAGCCTGCATAACCAATCTGATCTGTTCTGCTTTATCTTTACCAGATAGATGTTGCAAGGGTACTATGCTGTCTTGAGTCAGATTGGAATGCAACTGAATCTGTGGAGGCCATACATCACAGGGTTTTTTAGGAGCTACAACTAGCACTCGTTTGAATCCTCGATTTATGACAAGATCGATCATAATCTTGGTCTTACCGGAACCCGGCTTTGTATAGAGAGCAGCTGTATCTCTGGGATACATATATTCAAGAGCCTTGAGCTGATGTGCCCAAGGCTTTGTCTTGAATTCAAACTCTGTACCAAGATATGCATCCATTTAGCTCGTGAACCTCATAACGTGCAGGATTCTTTACTCCTCTGTACAATTCCATAGCAACCATCATATCTTTTAAGGTATCCATAGAATAGATGACTCCAACTGCTGCTCCAGCCCTGTACCATCGTTGCAGTTCATAGGTCTGCTTTTTGCTGGCTAAGTTCTTATTGTCCGGAACTTTAAGCTCAATCTTGAACATACGACCACAATAGCAGCCGTTGATATCCGGTCTGCCTGATTGCTTGGCATTTCCAGATACGTTTTCTGCCTTACAATGAGGTAAACCGTTGAGATACTTCAAAGCTTCTGCCTGAAAATTCTTCTCAAGTCCCATTGTGAGTAAATCCTTTCTCGGCAAAGTTCCATGTGAGGCCAACACATCTACTCCAATATGCAGGATCCTGCCAAGGAGGCACAGCTTTATCATCAAGATACAAATCTGCATACACTTTACGAGTATCATTATGGAACACTGCAATGACTTCAGGGATGTTACGGTTCACTGCATCGAATATAAGACCTTGATCCATACAAAAGTCAACTGCTGCATCGAGATTTCTTTCCGGTGAATCATTATCCCGGCTTGTCCAAAGAATGAGCTTCACACCCATTGCTTTAAGCTGCTTACAGAGTCGGAACATGACTTGAATAGGTTCACCGATCTTAGGGAACTGATCTTCTACAAGTGTACCATCAAAGTCAATTGCAACAATTTTCGGTAACTCATTCATACGTTCTCTTGTCATTTTCTCATGAACCTCATTTCCTTCTTCATGTGCTCAGTCAGCCAGACTCTCACCCATCCTTGGTAGTCGAATTTCCTATCTTCAGGATGAGTAACAATATGTGGATACACGGTCTTGTACTTGTCCAAAATCAGCTCTCTGAGGATTGCAATATCCTTTACCGTAGACATAGGGAGATCGATGCAAAAGTCCTCCCTTGCCCACTTTACTACATAGTCTGCGAGTTCAAATCTCTCGATTCCGGCTTTTTCAAGGAACTCTAGATAGATATCCTTAGGGCAATAGCATACGTGTTCCCAGACCAGCTTATCAATATTCTCATCGAGAACTTTGAGCAGAACTTTTACACGATCTCCCTTCATTGGCTCACCTCAGTTATGACACTTACATACAGACTTGGAAGCTGCATCACAGTTGCAGGTCTTGGAAGTATTCAGCTTCTCAATATTTTCCTTGGCTACAAGATAGTCTCTCTCGTACATGTGAAGGGATCCTGCATAGTGAGTATACTCACCAATTTCAACTCCAAGTTCCATAGCCATCTTCATCTGCAGGAAGCAGAAACTGAACATGTCATAGGGAACACCCATCCAGATGTCATTGGAACGCATGTGTACGGAAAGATTCAGCTTACCATTACGGATAAAGAACTGAAGGTAAACCGTACAGGGAGTATCTTTTGTTTCGCTATCGTTAGGAGTCTTGATATGAATGACTGCTTGTCTGGTGTTGGGATCCTTGGTCAGCAGCTTTTTCACATAGTTCCACTGATTAAATCCGAACTGAGAGAAGATGCGATAACCATATGCGGAATTGTTATGTTCCCCATCATCGGAGATCTGTTCCCACTTCTTGGCAAACCGAGAGATATCTCTTACCCGGTTGGAGCCAGACAGATACCATGCAAGTTCACCAACTGCGTACCGCATAGGCATTTTTCGGATATCATTGGTAATAATATTTCTAGTAGGATCTCCCACACAAAATACTGCATCACAGATCTCTCCAACAACAGGGCCATCTCTAGAGGGATCCTTGAAGTTATCCATTGCCATATCCGCTAGAACTAGATAGGCTTGCATCCAGACATCATCAACGGTTTTACCCTCAAATACAGTTACACTCATTTAGGTGTACCTCCTTCATAGCCATCGAATTTCAATTGCTGTAACATTGGTTCGTCAGTACAGTTACAGCTTGCGGATGTTCCTGTGTATGCATTTGGATTCCAAGGACTCATATTACCATGTACCGGAGAATCCGCTCTTCGTTCGGTGAGCTCCATCAGTGCATAGTTAGCGATATCCATCAGGGTATCTTCGATCTTTTCATCAGACACCTTGCACTCATATCCGGGCTGAATAATTGTATCCAAACGATTCAACTTATCAAACAGACGCATACAGACAAAGTTAGGATACCTCTTCCTCAGCTGAGAAAAGCTATCACCATAGTCGGCGTTCTTCTTTTTGTAGAGCTCATGTGTTTTATCACATAAGCTCCTATGAATTTCGATCTTAGTCATAATTCCTCCTGTAAGGAGGGAGATTTCTCTCCCTCCAGTTAGAATGGCAATGGATTATTACCGAATGGGTATGGACTCAGTCAATCATCGTCCTCTTCCCAATCGTCATCCTCATCGTCATCATCGTCCTCAGGTTCGGGCTTTTTCTTGGCAGGAGCTTTCTTAGAAGACTTTGCAGGTGCTTTCTTAGTAGATTTCTTAGACTTGGGAGCGGGATTTTCTTCCTCTTCCTCATCGTCTTCGTCATCATCCTCATCATCATCTTCTTCCGGCTCAGGCTTTTTCTTAGACTTCTTGGCAGGAGCAGACTTCTTAGAAGACTTCTTGGGAGACTCTTCCTCTTCGTCGTCATTGTCCTCGTCGTCTACTTCATTCTCGTCGTCATCATCGTCAGAGTCATCTCCCGGCTTAATGTAAGCATTGATCTTAGCTCTCTTTGTACCATTGTACTCATCGTGGATAACGTCGATGATGCAGATCTTACCTTCCAGCTTATCCAGATCAAGTGTAAACTTACCAGTAGACTTGACACCAATAGCCTCAAGGAAAGACTTCAGCTTCCACAGGGCTTTTTCAGACAGGGCAAAAGTCTCAAACACAGTATTGCCCTTGGCAGACCCCTTGATGACTTCAAACCGAGCCTTGAGGCAGTCGTCACCACTACCCTGAACCTCACCCATCTCGATCTTGGTGAGCTTTGCCAGCCATTCACCTTCCGGGCATCTGGTGTAACTTTCCACACCCTCCATGTTGAGCTTGAGTTTTCTTGCCATTGTAATTTTCCTCCTTATTGTTCTTCACCCTTAATGATAGCCATAAACTTATCATAGGTGGGATTGATGATTCTTGCAGGTACTTTAATGCTTGGGTCAATTTGCAGTTTAGTCCAATAGTATGGGTTAGGGCCAATGTCTGCTGCATATTTGACGACTTCTTTAGTGGTATTGCCTTTAGTGATTTCTTTAACGATCTTGGTAGTATGAATACCGTAGTTTGCCATGCCCTCAAGATAGGTACGAGCACCTTTGGAGACCGAAGGACGTACATCAGGTGTGATCTCATCCTCCATGCCTTCAATAGCGTCCATGCTCTCGTGGCAGGTCAAAACCGTGATATGACGCTTGGCAATCTTATACATGAGCTTGATCATCTCTTCTTGCTCAGTCTTAAGATCACCCCATGCTTGCTGAGTCATTTTCTTGCCCTTGCCAGTAACATTCTGCTGTGTCCACTCATTGACGACCATAGAGAATGTGTCCACGACAACTGTTTTGTATGTTTTGTTCTTGATCAGTTCATTACCAAGAGTTTTGAGCTCAGCAAGACTTTCAATAGAGATAGCCTTAATACCCTCTACTCTAGCAATGGTATTGGATCCATCGTCACCGATCTGGACATACAGCATGGGTTTGGGAAATGTGGATGCTACATAAGTCTTACCTGAATTGGATTTGCCATACAAGACCCAGAGATTTCTCTGACCGAGATCTTGAATGTCTACTGCTCTATCAAGAATTCCCATCGGGTTCTACCCTCACTCCTTCCAAGAAAGTATCGAGTTGTTCTTCTGTCATGCCTAGAGAATCGAGAAGAGCAGGGATAAGATAATCTTTGAGAGTTTTAATAGTGTAGGCTGCTTTTGTATCAGTACAGTCTCCTTGATATATCGTGGTAAAGCCGATATGATCCTCTTTTAGGTTTCCAACTAGACCAATAACAAACTGCCCTTCACAATCAAACAGATTACCTGTATTTGGGTCAATAATGTGTACTTTAAGGAGCCTTTCGTTCTTGGTAGTCTCTGCCGATGACATACTGCACATCTCCTCCTGTCATCTCCGTGTAACAGATGTCATAGTATGGACACCATGAGCAATCTCGTGTTACGTTTCGTGTTGTGTTCTTTGAGCCACATCTAATGATCTGCTTTGAGGTATATACAAATCCATCCCAGATGGTTTTAACCATGTTAGGGTCAATATCAAGTTCGACCTGAAAAAAGAACTCAGTGATATTGCCTTTATAACGGTCTCCTTTTGCAATGACCTCAGGATCAAGAATGTTATGAGCTTTGCAAGCTCGTTTCCAGCTCATGGGTGTGATTTTGTTGGATGCTGCTTCACTGAATCGTTGAGATTTCTCTAACCAGATAGGTTCAGAGGCTGGGATTGAGCGAATGTAATCCCATTTTACCTTCGTAGGTAAAATACCTTTAATGTATTGAACTGCTTTTGCATACAAGCATTTTTGAGTATTCATAACGAGGATGTTCATGCTTGGCTTGTTGTTGAACGTCTTATGCTCACCCACGGTTATGAACTTGACTCCTTGCTTTTTCTGCAAATACAGTTCATCGATTTTACCAACGAATATGATTGGCTCACCTTTGCAATCACCAATAGTGAGTTCAAAGGGAAGCTCTGTAACTTGTGGCTGTCTTACATCTTTGTAGAGCTTTCGATAATCCTTAAAGATAACAAACAGATCATCAAGATAAGTCTCACCTAGATCTCCTTGCCAAGATGCAGGCATCTCATAGTAGGTTTCCTTGATCTGTTCTCGTGCTTCTTTAAGAGCTGCTTTATCATTTCTCAGCTCTAGCAACTTGTGAAAGTCAGTTCCAAAGTACAGCGGTCGCTCAGGTTTCTTTTTCTCTAGACGACGTACATATCTTAACCAGTGTTGATAGGGACAATGAAGATATGAAGCCATCCGAGAGTAACTGATATGAATCTGTATCACTCCTCTCAAAGTATTTGATACTCCCCGACAGGAGGTGTAGATCTATCGGGGAGTACCATCTATATCTCAGCTCTACCAACTGAGCACACCCTTGACTCTGCATTTACACAGGCTTGTCACTGTTAGTTCCAGCCGGGAACCAGAACTAGCTGCATTAAGGGGCAAAGCCCCCGGATCAGTCGATTTCCTCGAACTCATCCTCGTCCTCTTCTTCGTCATCCTCGTCCTCAACCTCAACGGTTTTCTTAGACTTCTTAGCAGCCTTTGCGGGCTTCTTGGTAGACTTTTTCGGAGCCGGAGCTTCTTCCTCTTCATCCTCGTCCTCTTCAGGCTCTTCTACCTTGGCTTTCTTAGCGGGTTTCTTGGCTGCTTTCTTCTTGGAAGCACTCTTGGTAGACGGAGCAACATAGCTACCATCATCCTCCATGATGCTGTTAGCATATCTCTCCTTACCCTCTTCGACGTTGATCTGCTTGCCAGTCTTCTTGTCAAAAACCATCTCGTCACCGTTCTTCTTGTTGATGGTGATGGTCTTCTTGGTCACAGCAGTAACCTCAAACACACCGAGCTTGATACCGGTAAAGCCCTTCAGAATAACCTTTTCGCCCTTCTTGAGTTCCAACATTTTGAATAATCTCCTTTATTTTAGTTTTGATTTAGTGAGGTGTTCCTCGATTACAAGGGTATTATACTTCCTCGTTGCAAAAAAGTAAAGCACTATTTTTGATCATTTTTCATCAGATTTCTAACAAAACTGAATCTTTTCTTCCAAAAGCTTGAAATAGCTTGCAAAAGCTGATTTTTAGTGAGTTCCCCATGGACCCCAACCGATGTCCACATCCAGCGGAACTAGCAGCTCAACTCCAAAATCGTCTAGTACTTTTGGGTGCTTCATAATGCGACGAATCGTAGCATCTACCATGTCTTTGTCTTCTACTCTGCACTCTCCAATAATAGAGTCATGAACAGTTGCTCCAATCCAAGCAATACCTTTAAGTTCTTTGTTGATTTGAGTAACTGCTGAGATAAGCAGATCGGATCCTGACCCTTGTACTGGAGTATTGATTGCTCTGCGTGCTGCTGAGGCTCTTTCCCATTTATTTGGGGAGTAGATTAGAGGCAACCTACGAAATCTCCCAAACATGTTGTAAATGCCTCCTTGCATCTCACAGAGATCCTCCTGCTCCTTATGCCACGGTAACAGTCTAGAATACTTGGCAAAGAACAGATCACGAATGTGTTCTGCCTCTCTCAAAGTAAATGTCTGACCATAACTGTCAAGAGCATACTTGACGAACTTTTTGGCTTGCATACCGTATAAAAAGCCGAAGTTACTTACAATTTACTGATTCAATTCTCAGTAACACTGACTATACCTTCAACGGTGTTACCCGCTGTCCCTCGTATATACAGGTTCGATTGATTTACTCCTAGAGTAGACGACCTGTAATAAGTCGATACACACTATTTACATAGGCACGGTCTCAGCATCTCAGCCCTAACCGTTTTGAAGGGATTTAGAGGCGGCTAACTAATGGCTTACCGCCTTGGCCTTTCCACGTTCTTCTTTGGTAGGATCCTTACCATTGGTGAATAGCTTGGCCGTTTCTGTGTGGATATCTCCATCGTTATTGTAAATATCCAACATAGTCTTGTCTTTGGCATAATGAGCTGCTATCCTAAGCTCCAGCTGAGAATAGTCAGCTTCAAACAGAATCATCCCATGAGCACCACAAAATAGACCCCTAATATCCTTAGTTCTGGGTACTTGTTGGAGGTTAGGGCTATTGCATGAAGTCCTGCCGCTAACTACATTCGTAAGGTTAAAATTAGGATGAATCCGGCTCTCATAACAGTCATCCTCCCATCGGTTCAAAAACATCTTATTTCTTGTAGAAGCATCCTTGTATTCAAGTAGCAGTTTCGGTATGATGTATCCCTGCATAGAAAGCTCTTTGAGAACATCAGCAGCAGTAGACGGAGCACCTTTTGCAGTTCTGTTCAGTACAGGACAACCTCCCGGCTTAAACAAAACTTTTGCAACCTGAGCAGAGCTATTCCAGTTAATGTCACCATGTTTCTTTAGTTCCGCAAGCAGTCTCTTTTCATCCTCGTTATACTTTTTCTTTACTGCTTTAAGGGTTTCCAAATCCAAGTATAAACCATTCCGTTCAATATCACGGTATGCTCTATATGCTGGCCGGAGCAGCTGCTTATAGATCTTCATCTGTTTACCGTTCATGTTCTCCATAAGGAATTGGAACAGCTTCCATGTGTACTTTACGTCACATCTAAGATAAGGCTCAACAATGTCTTTATCACCACTGAGCTTCTCTTTCTTCTTAATGTCCCAATCAGGCACACCGAGATAGTTCTGTGCCATAGCTTTCAAGCCGTGCTCTGCCACTAGATCATAAGCCGTACCCATCAACATAGTATCCTCTGAGATAGGAAGCTTGAGCTTCAGCTTTTGCTCTAAGAATAGAGTATCGAACTTACCATTCTGGAATACTAACTTGGATTTAGATTCCTTGGCATGTGAAATGATATTCCTGAACTTTTCCAGCTGCTTTGGCTTCGTTGCATCATAGGTTAGGATTTTGATTTGATCGTCTTCCAGAGATTTGGCCAAACCAACACCAATCCATGTGATATCATCCTTATATCGGTTTAGACCAGTAGTCTCAATATCAATTGTTACATACTCATACATCCGATAACCTCCGGTCAAACCGTTTGCAGGTGTTCAGTACATGGACAGGTTGAGTATTACTTTTGATGCATTTGCCCATATGAGGAGAAGTCTCGGATAAGGATCTCCAATACTTACAGTCACCACAAGTGTCTCCTCCCACTCGCATTTCTCTAAAGATAAAGAAATCTTCAACCATATGTGCAATAGCCATAATCTCTTTCCACTTGGCTTTACGTTGAGTCTCTTCACCCTTATTTACAATGATTCCCTTATTCGGCTCAGTCTCAATCTTTTCATAGATCAAGTTATAAGCTGCTAAGAAGAATACGTCAAGATCTGTAACTGGTTCCGTTGGAGACTTCATTGACCCGATTTTTTGTCTCATACTTTCACTCCGTCCTTACATAGTTTCTTAATCTGATACAAGAGAATTTCATACTCTTGCACTTGCTTCTTCAACTTGTTCAGCTCCGCTTTAAGTTCCTCATCAGGGTATTTCCGTTTGGAATAGTCAAGCTCTTCTGTTTCAATAGTGTATAATGTCCTATTGCAATTGAAACAGATATAACGACGTTGCCATGTGCCCTCAAATCTTTTCGATGGTCTAGAATCTTTACAGTACAGTCTTGATCCACAGGCTTTACAAGTCATTTCGTTCACCTTCTGCACAGAAAAACATAGGAGATCTGGGCTTCTTGTCCTTTGAGCATGCATACACAATTTTGGGTTTCAATTTAGTACCCTTCATTCTGTATCTCTTATAGTAAGAGCACTTTTTACATCTAACCACAAGATCAACATCCTCGCTCCTTAACTCAGGGCATACCCATTTACTCACTGTATCAAGTTTAGCTGCAACCTCTGCGATGGTTATCTTTTCTCCCTCGAAATTGGTAAAGCTCTTATTAGGATTTTCCTTAGCTTGACGTTTTAGCAGCTTGACAGCAAGTGTATACATATCACTCAGCTTCAATGATTTTGATACCAGCCTTTCTCATCAAATCCTTAATAAAATGCTTCTCTCGCTGACCATATCTTCTTAGTTCCACCTGAGGGCCTTTTGTAGTATGAAATGTCTTGATAACATGACCTTCTCTATTTGAAACTTTTCCCTCTGGTGATACCCAATATGGATAACCGGGAATCTTGTACCAGTAAGATCCATTGTACTCTACAGGAATACCGGAATAAGGAGCTCTGTCTGCATATTGCATATCATTCACCTCGCTTCTTTTTAAGACCAATACCTATCCATAGATAATCTCTTGACTTGGAGTCTCTAATCTCTTTATAGCTTAGAGCTCTCATGTTACGCATAAACGAATGCTTTTTACTGCTTTCTCGTCCATTATCAATGCAGAATCTACAATACTCTTCATAGAGAGCATTCTTTTCTACACTGTTTCCATTACCTTCAACACAGCACTTGACTATGAATGCATGAATGCTATCAGAATCTTGTCTGAGAGATTCCACGTACTTATCACTGAGACTTGTTCTCGGAATGCTAACGACGGGTAACAGGTGTAAGAGGTAAGGAATTACTTCTGATACACTTTCCTCACTACACAGATCATTGACATACTCATCATTCAGAAACAGTTCTGTATTCATAAACAGAATACGCATTCTCTTGTAAAAAGCATTGGATTTTTCTTCCAACTGGAGTGGCATCTGGTTGAATGAAAAGATTAACTTGGCAAATGGAGTAAAGAAGAATGGTTCCTTACCTTTACGTTCGTGCATAATCTGATCTCCACCAGTAATCTTTTTCAAGTTCTCAATGGAATTGAGAGGAAGAGAAGAGTTATCTGCACAGGAGTTCAACAGTCGATTATACAGCTGAGCCGGATAAAACCGCATATTCAGCTCATGCATGCTCAGAGAAGATACATTCTGCTTGCCAACCAGAGACTCAAAAAATCTAATCAAGACTGATTTACCAGTATTAGACTGTCCACACAAAACCATAAAAGTTTTCAGGCCATTTTGCAAGGTAAGACAATAAGCCATGTACTTGAGCAGCATCTTGATGTCTTCCTTTGGCAGCTTTGTTTTCTTAAAAAAGTCGTACAGTCTCGTCTCTCTGAACGGTTTATACTCACCAATGTCATGAGGAATCTGGATAGTCTGCAAGTACTTACTGTCATGAGGTAAGAGCTGCTGCTTTTCAATATCCCATACACCATTCTTGAAATTTATGAGATTCCTGTCTACATTCAGCTCAGATGGGTCTCTCTTGAGTCGTTCATCATCAATGATAAGCCTAAAGCACTCCATTATCCGGTTCTGGGAGATCAAGTTATCCACAACGATCATGTCTTTGATGGTGTTTCTTACTCGGCTACTGGCTTCTGTATACACACCATCTTTATACAGATAGCATTCTCCACCAAGAGCAAACATATCACCCTTATTTACAAAGCAGTCACAGATGGCACGGTGATTTACACCATTTGGTACTCCTTTGGCACTATAAAGCAGATACGGATTATCGAACTGCTGAGAGGCCTCGTAGTTGTGAGTGTTATCAATGATACGTTCAAGTTCTTTGGCATCCATAGGATCCTTAAAAATTACATCATTGATAACATGAGCCATCTCTGCAACTTGCTCATCAGAAGCTCCTCTGTTCTTGTAAGCCATAAGGTGAGCAAACAAGGTGGAATTTCTCCCATCACCTTCTTTAAGGTTTAAGAGACTCTCCTTGCGGTTTATCATTGGGGTGAACTCCTGCGGGAGCTCAGCAATTTCTCGTCTCCTATTGAACGAGCGTCCTTCTGACCCGAAGGGAAGGATTACATAACCTTTATTAGCGCAACGGAAATCACATTTCAGACCACAGGGCAAAACCATACCTACACGTTGAGGATACTCTTTGTTACACTTAAAGTACAGGTGCAGGCCCTTTGGGGTCTTAGCAATAAGAGTCTTGAGTCCAAGTCTTTTTACAACCTGAAGAGCCTGTTCTTTACCCTCATCAATGTCAACTATAATGTACCCTGATCGTACCCACCAGCCGATCTGTCCACCGGAAAACAGATGTGCATCTGCGGCTTTCTGATTGACAATAGAATTGTCTAATCGTTTCTTGCCCATACAGCGCACATAACTATCTTGGCCGATCAGAGCATCAAACTCAGATAATGTAAAAGCCATTCAGATTACTCCTTTGGTTCGTAGTTATCGTCTCCTAGAGCACATCTGTAACACTTGCCACCCGGTTTAAGCTCCTTAAAGTGGTATACGTGTTTACAACCGATACATCTTGCACTATAATCCACTGATTCAAGTTTGTTACTCATACGGATTGTCGGGCTATTAACTGCTCTATCCTCAGTAGTTCGCTGCATACTGTCAGACGACTCAAGCCAGCGGGATAACCGATCAATCTTGGCTCCGACTCTTACTGTAAGTTCTTCTTCGGTAAGACCAAAGATATTGATCACGTGCTCGAGGATTACAAACACATCCGCGACCTCATCAACAGCTTTATCGTGCAGCTTTTCCTTAGCTTCTTCTCGGTCAGAATAGCGAGGGAACTTGGCACATACTGCTGCAAGCTCACACAATTCCTCATTTGCAACAAGAATCTGTGCGGAATCACCATAGGTTTGTCTCGCTTGAGCAAGAATCTTTTTCTGTTTCTGTGTAAGGTAAATGTTCATCGATCACTATTGTCCTCCTTCCAGTTCTTTACATGAATACATTCGACATTGTAAAAGTCGAACAACTGTTTGGTCTGCTCACTGATCTCAGCTGTACCTCCATAGATCACAGTGTCAATACCAGCCGAGATTACTGCTCGCGCACAGGCTTCACAAGGATATCTTGTTACATAAATGATTGCTCCTTCAACATTGATACCATTTTTGGCTGCTGAAGTAATTGCATCAACTTCACTGTGAATAGCTCTGCAATCTTCTGGATTCCGATGAGATTTGCTATCATCACCGTATTTTTCTACCCGAAGACAACCTCTGCATTTGCATAGACTTGGCATCGTTCGGTTAGCACCCATAGAGATTACAGATCCATCTTTTGAGATCAGAGATCCAACTGCTACCTTATTACACCCACTCATTTTCTGAGTATAATCATAGGCCAAATCTAGGTAAGAATTAAAAGATAAAAGTCTATCATGCATTATTTTCTATCCCTCCACCAATCATGTAGTATTAAACATAATACTGACACAATAATTACTGGATACAGTAATACCACAGCTACATATTCTACATAAGAGTATAGAATACACTCCTGTCTGAAAAGTTCCGCAAGAGCTATTCCTATAAGCAGATACAGAATCAATGCTAGTAAAACCATATCATTTCTCCATAATCCTGTTGATCTCAGGCCACACAAATTTGATACTCTTGACGCCACTTCGAGTCTGAGCAATTTTTACCAGTTCAGGTCTGTCACAGGCATCTAAGAATGCTTTGACACGACGCTCTTGCTTGGCTTGGATGGATCCTGCCTCAGAAGCATTACAGCCTCCTTCTCCGGTTCCCATAGCCGAGCAATCATACTGAATAGCATTGGTTCTTACACAGTCTAAACCGTTAATGTAACACTCAAGCTGAAGATACAGATCCTCATTTCCAACGACGGTATTACTCTGATAGTTCAATCCAGCATCATTGATGCGTTTCACATTGATACCAACTGCTTGCTGGATCTGTCCTCTTTTAGTCTTAAGGATTTCATTCTCGGTCATAGACCATGCAAATGGTCTGTAAGCTGCACCAAACATAGCCTCATCAGTCCAGAGTTGCTCCCAGCGTTTGATAACCTTTCTCCAGCTCTCAATATGTCCGGTAACATTTCCAGAGGCTTTGACTTTACCAGTTACAGGATCAACCATGGACAAGTCCAATCGGGTCACATCGTCATCAAGCATAATGATCTTATCAATACCCTTATGGACAGCATAGTTAAACATAGCTCGTCTGGTCTCACCAATGTTACTCACATTAGAGAGTAGTACCAGTTTTGTATCAGGTCTGTCTTTGATCCAAGAATATGCTTCTCGCTCTTCTTTACGAACAAACACATATAGTGGAAACTGCTGTGTCACAGATCTTAATAAGAATTTTGCTTGAGGTCTACCGTAGCTCGGTACAAATACTGGAATCATTATGTCCCTCCTTTATAGATAGCTCTTGGCTTACCAGTTCTGGTAAGAATACGAATGTACTTTGAGAACTCACACAAGCAGTTTTCCAAACACATCACGTTCCACTTCTGATCATAGTCTGGAAGGTCTAAGAAAAACTCTCTTGGATTTAGTGGATCATTTTCTGGTAAACTATTGAGATAGTCTCGGAGCCAGAAAATGCACTCTTCATATGTCAGCTCCTGTGTATCATCAAAGAGGTATTCAATGCCTTTCTGACATCCCGGCCCTGCAATAGTGTACTCATTTTCTGAGTAAGGAAACTCTTCTATATAGGTAAAATCTACAAAGATCTGATAGGCAAAGAACTCCTGTATACCTTTATACCGAGATAGGAAGCTGCACACCATCTCAGGAGACCAGCAAGACTCAATCTTCTTAACAGCATTGTCATCAAGCAGCTTTTTTATAAGCCATAGGGGTCTCATCTCCACTCTAGTCGCATAACCTCTCGGAGAATAATTGGCGAGTCCTTTTTTGAGTCCACTCATACTGAATGCACCTGTAAACAGTTTTTGATCAGGATTTTCAGAAATGGCCTGTCTTACAATAAACCGATATTTTGAAGGATTCCAGTCCGGATTTTCAGAAAACCTGATTGGCATACCTAACAATTCAGCTGTGTAACTGGTATTGTATAACCGGAATAGGATACAATTCAGTAACTTATCTTCATAGCACAATTCAGAATTGTTTGTGATATGATCGATGACCCATCTGGTCTGTCTATCATGCTCTCTGCGAACATTGGTAAACCTATACTTCTGAAGAACCTCATCTTCTGTCCATGGAGCTTTGACACCAACCACGTCTTTACGAATATGAATACAGTACCGTTCTATGAGATAGTGCTCAAACTGCTGCATCATCTTATGATTGAGCTCTAGAGATGAGCTGTGAATCAGTTCTTCATTCACTCCACAGTAGGATATATCTTGTAGTTTACTCCTCAAAAACCTGCACCTCCAGTGTTTTCACTCCCCAATCAAGTGCAGCCTCATGAGAGTCAAAGTACACATCAATGTGATTTCCTTTCACACCACTCCCGGTATCCTCTGCGACGTATTCCTGACCGTTTAAGACAACTTTTGATCCAAGTGGGATGACATCAGGGTCTACCGCGATCGTACGTCCTGCTGTCGGCACAGTGCCGAGAGCGGTGTGCTGCTCATAGTCAGTACCCTGACGAGAGGGATGATCCTTACTCCAGACTCCACAGCACTTGACACATGAACAGTATGCTGTCGTTCTAACTGTCAGGGTCTTAGTTGGCTCAGTAACAGGCTCAGACACAGCCTCAGTCACCTCAACCAGAGGTTCAAGTACCTGTTCCTCTTCAGGCTCTTGAACGGGATAATATTCGGCCTTAAAATCCTGCAGAGCCTGAATAGCTTCTGCCTCTGATCTGTTAGCAGTTGTTACAGCAACTTTCAGTTCCTCAACTTGCTGATAAGATAACCGAAGATTCCTTTTCAAGATACCAATACAGCTGAGAGATAAGCCAAGAGAAAAGATGAGAATACCGTTTGCAACAAGAAGAATGAAGCCGGGGTTAAGTCTCTTTTTGGTGTGCTTGTTGGTTTTCATTGGTTAGTCCTCCATCAGTTTGGATGCAATCATGTCAGCGGTATGAGTCCAGAGTACGTTCGGGAACTTTCTGATCGCCTTATCAAACTCATCCCAGTCTGCTGTCTCATAAGCCCCCATGTGATATCTGATGCAGAGGCGTTCCTCCTCGGTCAGTTCACAGTGCAGCTCAATCTTACACACAGAGTCATTACCATGTCCACCAAATCCGGAATACATCGGATTATTGATGTAACACTGTTCAATTTCGTGAGTGACGGCGTTCATATCCTGAGTGGACATATACTTACCGATCTTGGTCACATCGTGCAGCATACCCACGATAATCGGGCTTTCCGGCCGGAGCCACGGTTCAGACACTTTCTTGGTCTGCCAGTCGACCAGCACCTGAGTTACATGCAAACTGTGATCAAACAGTCCACCGGGATAAGCTGAATGATGTCCTCTTGCTGCGGGAGCACGGAAAAAGTCTGTCTCACACAGCCATCTGAAGGGGAACAGGCACTCAGGAATCTTACGTTCTTGCAGAAAAGCTTCCAGATAATCTTTACGTTCCTGTTCGGTAGAAAACATTGAGTTTGTAGCCATAAGAAAAATCCTCCATTCAAAATGAGATGATTTAATTATAATTGTTTTCCGGCCAGAAGTAAACTCTGAAAAGTACCGAAAATGTTCTGATTTTTCTCAAGAGTGTGATACAGTTTTCTTTCCATTTCGCACCGTATCACACCCTTGCTGATTATTTCAGGCCTCCTTCAGACTTCTTTTATCCATGGCGGAGCGACCATCCTGCTTGCCCTGATGATAGGCATCCTTATAGGATGGATCCCAGCTCGTGCCTTTCCCCTTATAAGTATTAAGAGACGGAAACTTCTTGGAAAATGCTTCCTTTACATCTTCAGGAACTACAACTGCAAGCGCAACTGTCTGAGCACCAACGGTCTCCTTAAGACCCTCAATGAATCCCTTGGCATACCCATTATAGATGTCCGATGCACCACGCTCGGAAGACTTTAAGCCGTATTCCTTACACACTCTGCGAATACCCTGTTCCAGAGTCTTGTGAATAAACTCCATGCAAGACTTTGCAGCTTTGGCATTGTCCTCACGACCAAAGAACATCAGGTGACGACCACAAGAGATAAGAGGCTTGCAAGCAAAAGCATCTGCAATAATGACATGCACCTGATTGTCTCTCGGATTGGCCTTGACCTTGGTCAGTTCCAGGGAGCACTTGAGCTCTTTCTTACCATCACCAAGGGATTCGAGATCCACATTGTACTGAGCCATGAGCTTCTGAGCCTTGAGAAGAGCAGCCTGAGCCTCTTCCTCGTTGGGATTGTTACCAGCCAAGTTAAGCAACTTCTGGATCTTGTCAGCGATTTTGTTCATGTCAGTCATTGTAGTGTCCTCCTTAAAATACAGTGGGATAACCGAGGGTCATACCGAGCTTGTTAGCGAACTTAGGATTCTTGGCATTGGTCTGAGCGTATGAGATCTTATCAAAATCAAGGAACTTGCCCTGTTTGGTCATGATAGTAATAGTGTCCTTGGTCTCAGTATGAACCTTATAAAATCCAAGATCCATACCTGTGAACGCCTTGAGCTGAACAACCATGTTGGCCTCGTCCCACTTGCTGTACCAACGTTTGAGAGTGCTAAGAGAAACAAACTTCTCTTTTGCGTGACCAAGGCAAACAAGATTGACTTTGCTACCCATTGTGATCATTTCATCCAGAGCATACAACTTATTGGTGCGCTTGTCTTTGTAAATCGTAACCATTTGTAGTCCTCCTTGAAACAGGTGCTTGATTTATCTTACAAGTATATTATACTTGGTAATTTCTAAAAGTAAAGTCGTAATTTCCTAAGATTTTGTAAGAGATTTCACCATTTTCATAAGGAAATAATAGGTTCTATATCTGCAAAAGTACTGTTTTTAACAGATTTTGAGTATTTTTCATAAAATTGTAAAATTTTCAAGAAGATATCCCGCCAGCTTTCACCAGCGGGATATATAACTATTAAAAATCATAACCGAGTCTTTCCATTACCTCATCTCTTAGAGCATACAAGAAGTTTGAGTTCGTTATCAGACCGGAATCCTTACTGATCAGTGATCCAAAAATATGATTCATGAGTGTGTATTCACCCTTATTCACAATCACCTCTGAAAGATGTCTAATGGATCGTTCCACACGAGGCGGTGTAGTATCAAAAGCTCCGGCAATTGTGTGATATACACCATCTGATTTGGTCATTGGTATCCGACTTCCGTAGTTTGTCACAAGAATAAGAACTGCACACATAGTGTTAGTGTACCCAACGGTTCCCATAGGTGCTCCAAGCTCTTTCAGCACCTGTCTGGTGACTGAATTGATACGGTGTTTCTGCTCCTTGGTAAGATTTTCGAATTTAGTGTGCATCATGTTCTTTCTCCTTCAAATACCCAAGAGCTGATTCAAGGCAGTCTTGGCAGATGTCCAACGTTCCTCTTCTTTTCAGCAAGGGCTGAATGTTAATGTTCGGGTTTGATCCTTCGCACTCAATGCGTACTTTGTACCAGCGATTGACCTCTTTACCACAGGTGTCACAATATGTTCTTTGTGCCATTATGCATCCTCCACGATCACGTAAGCTTCATACCAGACAATAATCCTAACATCAGGACTCTTATGCAGAGGGATAACATTTATAAGGTTCCAATGGTTTTCTTTCATCTCTCTGTTAATGACTCCTCCAAGTCTCTCCCAAGAGTCTGCTGCAAAATACTCAACATGTCTATTATTCATTTGTTTTCACCTCCTTATTGTTACGATTTATGATGGTTTCAGGCTGAATAGCTGACAAAACGATTGACCCATTGTCCATAACAATTACAGATCTTGTGGGTCGACCGTAAGTGGAATCAATCACCAGACATTTATCTTTGGCATCTTTGACCATGCGCTTGACAGGTGCAGACTCAGGTGATATGATCGCTATCACCCTTGCTTCCTGTACGAAGTTTCCAAGTCCGATTGATAGTGTTTTCATTCCTTAGCCTCCATTAATCAGTGCCCACACACTACAAATCTTACAGCTAATGCAAGAGCATTCTCCACATTCTTCACCACCCGGTGTCCATCCACATCCAGAATCATGTGTCCCACCGAGTTCATCAATATAATATTCATCTGAATCTGTTGGATAAAACAGTACAAGACAATCTGAGAGATTAATCTCATCACCGTGGACATTCAACGCAGGTCTGCCATTAGGTTTAAGTATTAGTCTGGAATCATCAGTAATGAATTTCCGCTTGACTGTGTCATACACTCTGTACCGCATATTATAATTCCTCCTTTGTATTCTTAAGGATCTCGAGAATAATCTTCATACAACTTGGACAAAGATCATAAGATTTCACGTGGCGAGTTTCAGCGGTGGTGTGTCTGCACAGGATTAAACTGTTTACACAGATGGATTCCTCATTACAAGAATGCTGACCAAGCTCGACAGTGGTATAGCTCTCATACAGAGCTCCACAGCAGTCACATTTGTATGCTACCATTTACTTCTCCTCCCATTTACTAGCTTTTACACAATCTTGACAAAGCGGAGAGTCAGGATTGTAACATTCGTCTTCCAGACTATGTCTGCAATTTGAACAGAGCTTGATTTGTTTGTCTTTGATATAATCTGGCTGGAGCTTGATGATGTACATGGCGTGTCCCACTGTTCGGATCATCATGGAGTACTTGAGACGCTTGATCTGGCCTCTCCAAGTGTTACAAGCTGAGTTGACAGTACTGTACTCATCAGGAACTTTAATAGGAATGATGAGTACTTCATGGTCAGAAGCGTGAAATGCTTCCAAGGTTTTGGTGATGGGTGCGCGTTTTCTTTTGGGTTTGTTGTTCATGAGAAATCCTCCTTTTATAATTAGGTGTGCTGAAAGTTAATGTGCCCAACTTCTACGACGGTCAGGCATGAATGCGAACAGCTTTACAGAGAAGTCAGCAATGTCTTCATAGTTGTAGCAGATCTCACAGGTGCAGATCACGAAGTCCTCACACAGAGGATCCGGACGAGACGAGTATGCAGTAACCTTGGCATCGGTACGGCCGGACAGCTTGTTAGCAAGACGCTCAACCTTCTTGATCTCGCTGGGGAGCATGCGGAACTGATGGTCATAAGTCTTTTTCATTGTGGTATCCTCCTGTGAAATGGGGTGTTGATTTATCTTACAAACCTATTATATCTCCGAATTCAGAAAAGTAAAGTGTGAATTTTGTTGAGAAAAATACTGAAATCGTGTGCAAATTACAGTGAACTGCACAGATTTGTTGTACAAAAGTACGGAAAATGACTGAAATCGGAGAAAAATCATGATTTTGAAAATTTGTAAGAAATTTTCTAAGAAATCTTACTGTAACGGAGACGAAAAAAGTCGTAACGGAGGAGTAAGAAAATCCTTGAGCCTCAATGAAGATGAAAAAAGTCGGAAAAAAGTCGGAAAAAGTGTGGAAACTCTATCGAAAGGGGTTGAATTTCCCACTCAGGTAAAATAAAAAAGTCGTAAGAATTGTAAAGATAATTGTAAAGGCCCGTTACGACTTTTTTCGTGACTCCTTTCCTGACAAGAGAGAAAATTTACTTTAATTCGTGAAAGTTTCGGAAAAACGCGTTCCGCGCGTCGTCGGAAAAATTGACGAAAAAGTCGGTCGAAAAAAGTCGTAACGGAGTCTATCGATTCATTGGGATTTACAAGATGCGAAAAAAGGCATAAAAAAAGTCGGAATTTTCCGAAACTGCTTTGAGTGCTCATTGATTTTACCTGCGCGGGTAATTAAAAAAAGTCGGAAAATCTCTATCAATTGTAAAGCACTCTTTACGACTTTTTTTCAATTATTTATTAAAAGAGAAAAAATAAAAAATATATATAAATAAAAACTTTAATTAAATAAAGTATAATTATAAAAGAAAAAAGGGGCCGAAAAAAAGTCGTATCGACGTCGTTACAATTCTTACGACTTTTCCGACTTTTTCATTTTACCCGGACAGGTAAAATCGATACAAATTGTAACAGCTCGGAAGTGGAATCCGACTTTTTTTCGAAAACTCGGACGGAAAATTGTAAGGATCGGCGTTCATCATTCACGGTCAGAGAGGAACCTCGGCCACGATTTTCAGGCCTCCCGCCTGCGGAAAATAGTAAGAAAATTTTACTTCTAGAGGTAAAATAGTAAGAAAATATTACCTGTCGGGGTAAAATACTTTACTTTTCAGCTGAATTTAATTATAATTAAATTCAGAACTTGACACGAGGTGCGATATGATTAAAGATGGCAAAATTATTTTGGATGCACCAAAACATCCGGTAATTAGATACAGCTACGAGGACGATCGGCATATTGTACTCGATATGAGAGGTATCAGGAATCCCAATAAGCTGCTTCAGGGTCTGCTCAACAGTCGTGCTCATGAGAAGAGACTGGTAAGCCCTGAGTATCTGAAGACAATGATTGATGAGTATTTTGACTCTTGCAACGGTCCATTGATTGATAAGTACGGTCAGCCTCAGTATGATAGAAATGGCAATCTTATCAGAGTACAGATTCGTCCTTGGACTCTTTCCGGTCTGGCTCTCTATCTTGGTCTATCAACTCCTGCTCTGAAAAGATATGAAAAAAGTAAGATTGATACTATCTTAGATGAGATGAGAATCAAGACCACTGATAAGCAGACTTTTGCAATGATTCTAGCTCAGGCTAAACAAAAAGTTGAGATGGGTGCTGAGACCAGACTGTATGACAGTGAAGGATTTAGAGGTGCGCAGTTTGTACTCAATAATGGTTTCCGTTGGATGACCCAAAAGGAACAGGCCGATATCGATAGAGATCGTAAGCAGTTAGAGTTAAAATTACAAGAGTATGAGCTAAGGAAAAAGCTATTGGATGATGGTGTTGATGATAGCAATCTGACTATCAATATCGTCAGAAGAGAGAAGGAGTAACTGATCTAAGCCGTCGAAACGACGGGTTTGCAAGTGAAATACACCACCCGAACGGGTAGGGAATTAAATGAAAGGGGGCGTGAAAATGAACCCCTTCGAATTTTAAGAAAGGTGAAATTGTAATGAACGATATGCAGCTTGAAGTTTTTGAAAAGTATAATCTTGGTATGATCAGAGGTATCTTTGATAAAGAAGATGGAGAGGCTTGGTTCATCGGTAAAGATGTAGCAAAAGCACTTGGATACAAAGATACTGACCAAGCTATTAGAAGACACGTGGATCCAGAAGACGTACGAACCCGTCGATTCGACGGGTTCATGGACGGCAAACCTCCCGTCATCATCAATGAATCCGGCGTGTACTCACTCATTTTTAGTAGCAAACTCCCTTCCGCTAAAGTCTTTAAAAGGTGGGTTACATCTGAAGTTCTTCCCTCTATCAGAAAGAAAGGATATTATGTTGACGAGACTGCAATTCGTCTTGAGCAGACAGAGCTTCTTCTTTCCGGTTACAAAGAACTCCAGCCCAACAAGGCAAGATTCCTTCATGAGGATCTTATTCAGACTCTCAAGGATCAGAATAAGGTGCTTAGAGCTGAAAACAGCTCCCTGAGAAGATCCTTAAAGATCTCTGCTGACAGAGCAGATGACCTTGAGGCCAAGCTCACTGATGTGAAGGAAAACCTGATCAATCAGCTGCTTGGAATTGAGATCAAGGAGAAGTGATATGACTTATCAGGAAGCTTGGAAGATTGTACTCGGTGCAATTGAGAACACTTATGAGGACAATGTCAAAGAAGCTCTGTTCTTGCTAGCTGAAGCTGCAAGTATGCAAGATGCTCTACTAATGGATCAAGCACGATTACAGGAAGAGGGTGATTAAATGAATATCACCAAAGAAGTGAATCCCAGATTCGAATCGTTTCTTTGGGATTGGTAGTGGGATTACAAAGCCTATCTTCTTGTCGGTGGTTATGGGAGCTCGAAATCGTACCACATAGCTCTCAAACTGATTCTCAAGCTGCTGTCTGAGAAGCGCAAAGCTCTTGTGGTCAGAGAAGTCTTTGATACCATCCGAGACTCCTGCTACGACTTGCTTGTTGAGATTCTTGAGGAGTTTGATCTTGTCGGTCAGAGCAAGAATAAGGTAAGATGCACGACCAGTCCGATGGGAATCAAGTTTCCTAACGGATCAAAGATCATCTTTAAAGGAATGGACAAGCCCTCAAAGCTCAAGTCCATCAACGGTGTGACAATCGTCTGGTTGGAGGAGTGCTCTGAGATCAAATATGCTGGCTACAAAGAACTGCTTGGTCGTCTAAGACATCCTACTCAGACAATGCACTTTATTCTGTCTACGAATCCTGTCGGTACTGAGAACTGGGTGTATCAACACTTCTTTAAGAGGGTTGATGAGGAAGGGAACGAGCATGTAACACTTGATGATCAACTGCTGTACAAGAAGCGCACCATTGTTAAGAACGGTGTATACTATCACCATAGTGTAGCTGATGACAATATGTTCCTGCCTCAGTCATACATCGACACACTGGATCAAATGCGAGAGTACGACCCTGACCTGTACAGGGTGGCCCGCCTCGGCCGTTTCGGTCTGAACGGGAAGAAGGTACTGCCTCAGTTCTGCGTGGCACAGTCTCACGCGGACGTCCTGAGAGAGGTACAGAAAATTCCGGACAAGTTCAAATTCTGTGGTATGGATTTCGGTTTCGAAGAGAGCTACAATGCAGTTGTCAAGGTCGCTGTGGATGATGTCCAAAAGATTCTGTACATCTATTATGAGTACTACAAGAATCACATGACTGATGATAAGACAGCCAAGGATCTTCAACGAGAAGGGCTTGACAAAGTACAGATCATCGCAGACTGTGAAGATCCCAAAGCTATTGCATTCTATCGTCAGTCAGGCTTCAGGATGCGAGGCTGCTACAAATTCCCCGGTTCACGACTGGCAAATACTCGTAAATGCAAACGATTTTACAAAATTATTTGCAGCCCGAACTGCCCTAATACCATCCGTGAGCTGAGCACACTGATCTATGCCAAAGACAAACAAGACAATCTCATCTATGATGAGTTTAATATAGACCCGCACACATTCTCCGCAATCTGGTATGCACTTGATACCTATGAGGTAGCTGATATCAAGTATGTGCCAAGAAATAGCCGAAAGGGTGCTTGACTATGGGCTGGCCATGTAAAAACTGTCCTGATAGATATCCTGCATGTCACGATCACTGCAAAAAGTACAAGACCGAAAAACGGAAACATGAAGCCTACAAAAAAGAACAATCAAAATACACCGACGCTGACACTTACATCTTTGACCAGATGGAGAAAAGCAAACGAAGTAAAAGCCCGATGGGAGGGATGAGAAGATATGGGAAATAATGTAACCGTAGAGACCAATCTCCTCAACATTCCTGCAAGTATTATCAAGACAGAGATCTCTGGCCTATATGGTACAAATGTCTTGCAGGACATGCACGAGGTGATTGAGCTCTACAAGGTGTATGAGTCCGGTGCTGATTACGTACGAGACAGCAACATGGATTACACTCCGGCTGACTTACGGTATAAAACCACCAGAGCACTGGTTGACAAAGAAGCAAGATTCTTGTTCTCTAAGAGTCCTGAGTTCTGGGTGGATGTGGATCTGGGAGATACTAAACAGGATAGAGCACGAGCCAAAGAAGCTGCTACGGTGTATCAGGATTTGGTGGATCACGTGCTGGATGCTAATGAGTTCCGTTCTGCGGTGCTCAAAGCTGCAAAAGACTGTTTCATCTCTAAGCGTGTAGCACTCATGTTCAACATCGATGAGAACACTGGCATTCAGATCAGTTTCTTGCCGAGTCTTGAATTTGTGTACGACGTTGATCCCAACAATGCCAATGTTATCACCAAGATCGTGGTATTCTATGGTCTGAACGATGAAAAGGCCAAAACTGATCAGAGAATCTACAAGAAAAAGTATTGGCTGGAGAACGGTGCTTGCTGGTATACCGAAGAGATCTATGACGGTATGGGTACTCTGGTAGAGACGGTACATGAAAACACCAAGACCAGATTTGACTTTATCCCGGCTTGGGTTATCGTTAATGATGGGCTTACAGGAGATCTGATTGGTACGTCTGAGATTGCTCAGCTCATGGATTACGAGGCTTGGTACAGTCGGCTGGCTGCTGCTGATATGGATGCTGAACGCAAGGGTATGAATCCTATCCGATACACGGTGGATGCATCTCCTGAGAGCACAAAGGGCTTGAGTATCTCAGCTGGTGCATTCTGGGATCTGTCTACTGACCAAAATCAGGCTCAGGATCGTACGGCTCAGGTTGGTGTGCTGGATAGCCCTATGTCGTACACAACTGCACTGAGTACTACACTGGATCGTATTAAGAATATTATGTATGAGCAGTGTGCAGTTCCTAACGTCAGCCCGGAGGCCTTGAAAGGTGTTGTATCTTCCGGTAAAACACTCAAAGCCATCTACTGGGATCTGATCGTTCGCTGTGAAGAGAAGATGCTTGCATGGCGACCCGCTCTTCAGTTCCTTGGACGGTGTATCATCGAAGGATGTAGACTGTATCCCGGTGCTACAAAATTCTATCTTGACGAAGCACTTCCGACTGTAGATTACAATATCCGAGTTGACAATCAGTATCCTCTCCCTGAAGATGAACAGGAAGAGAAACAGACCGACTTGGCTGAAGTTAGTGCTCAAACGATGTCCAAAAAAGCCTATATGAAGAAGTGGCGTAACCTTACTGACGATGAGGCTGAAGAGGAACTGAGACAGATTGCCTTGGAGCGTCAGATTCTTGAAGATTCTTATGCAAATCCTGAGCCTCCAGCACAGAATACTGAGGAACAGGATACAGAAGAACAGAATCTCGATCAGCAAGAGGAAGAACAGACCACTGACAGAACTCCAACGGAGGAGGTGCTTGATGAATGATCCAGAAGATTGAGAATGTATTCTCTATCTCGGTTAGAGAAAGGTCTCCCACGGGACAGACCAGTCCAGTAGATTTAACAGGTGCGACTCATATATTGTTCGCAATCAAGCAGAGATTTGGTCAGTATATCGAACTGGAAGCAGAACTTCAAGAGGATACACTTATTGCGAAGCTGCCTTATGAAAAGGCAATGATGCTGACTAACTCTCCTACAGAAGTACAACTCATGTGGACGGATACTAATGGTAACAAATGGGCCACAAAAGCAAAACCTGTTCCGGTAGATGTTTTGCTGAGGGAGGCTGGCTATGATTGAGCTATTTGTTCAAACTCAGTCTTTTGTACTTGAAATCGATCCTGTAAAGATTGTACATTCAGGAGGAGAATCCTATTCTGGTGCTTACGAGGTTACACCAAGAGTTGATCAGAGTGTTGTGCTCAATACAAAGAACAAAGTCCTCGCAAAAGACGTTACAGTCTTGAAAATACCACAATTTGAGGTCTCTAACGAGGCTGGAGGAAAAACTTTTATAATTGGGGAGGAATATTATGGCTAATCAGTATGTAAACAAGGTTATCATCGGTACGGAAACTAAACTCGATCTCACTCAGGACGATATCACTCCAGATAAGCTCGCAAAAGGTATTAAGGCTCACGACAAGTCTGGTGCTCCTATCGTCGGTACGAACACTTATGATGCAAATACCAGTGATGCAACTGCGGTCGCTGCGGAGATCTTAAAAGACAAGACGGCTTACGTAGCTGGTGCAAAAGTCACTGGTACAATGCCCAACAATGGCACAAAAACACTTGACATCACGGATAAAGAAACTCCGGTGTCTATTCCGATGGGCTTCCATGATGGTTCCGGTAAGGCACAGATCGCTGCTGCGGAGGGTGCAAAGCTCATTCCCGGTAATATTCGTGCAGGTATCACAATTCTTGGCGTTGAAGGTAACATGAGTGGTACAGAAGGTGCAAAGCCTCAGGCCAAAACTGTTACACCGACGTTTGAGTCTCAGGAAATTACTCCGGACAGCCCGGATTACAATTATCTGTCCTCTGTTACGGTAAATGCGATTCCAGTTTCTTATACTGATAACGATCAGGGAGGTCAGACACTGAAGGTAGGTGCGTAAACATGGCTGTTAACAAGGTGGAAATCAACGGTGAGGTCAAACTTGATTTGACACAAGACACTGTTACTCCTCAAAGTCTGTTACAAGGAACAACTGCACACAATGCCGCTGGGGAGGAGATTGAAGGTGTTGTAACTGTACCAACGAAAACTTCCGATCTGACTAATGACAGCGGGTTCCTCTCTTCGAATAATGAGGGTACTGCTGGTCAAGTGTTAACTAAGACTGAAAATGGACAGGAATGGTCTAATCCATCAGCTGATAGTGATACAGTACTGTTAAAATCCGTACCTATCACTATGCCTGTATCTGCAAACTGGAGATCGATGGCTTATGGTGATGGGAAATTTGTAGCTATTACTAGGGGTTCTAGTACTATTGCGTATTCAACGGATGGGATTGATTGGAATGAGATTACACTACCTACATATACAGGTGTATATTGGCAAGATGTAACTTATGGTGATGGTAAATTTGTTATTATTCCTCCAAGCGGTAATGTGGGCTTATACTCAACAGATGGTATAAATTGGGTTAAAACCACAATGGCCGAATATGCTGATTGGAATACGATGGCTTATGGTGATGGGAAATTTGTGGTTTTTACTTTTAATTCTAATATCATCGAATACTCAACAGACGGTATAAATTGGGTTAAAACCACATCAAACAGTACTTCTGGGATACGTCCAGTAGCTTATGGTAAGGGTAAATTTGTTGCTATAAAAAATGATTCTAATACCATCGAATACTCAACAGATAGTATTACATGGAATACTAGCACTCTACCGTTATCTGCCTCTTGGCAATCAATAATCTATGCTAATGGCAAATTTATTGCTGTTGCCACACGAACTGATACTTATGTATACTCAACAGATGGTATAAATTGGATTCAGGGTACTTTTCCCTTATCTGCCAATTGGGGTTTGATAGCTTATGGTAATGATAAGTTTATTGCTATGACTATCCGTGGCGATACTGCTGCATATTCAACAGACGGTATTACATGGACACAAATCAGTATGATTTCAGCCACATACTGGAGATCACTAGTCTATGGTGGTGACAAATTTGTAGCCATTGCAAACAATTCAGACACAGTTGCTATTTCCTATGATGGTATCACGTGGTCTTCTACTGTTCAGGTACTCCAACATCCCGATGGTACTGATATTCATGAACAGGTAAAAACGGCGTTGCAGATTGAGATGCCAGACATGACCATCACAGCTGACACAACAACCAAAATTACTGGCTTGTTAAAGGGCGCGAATGGTAAAGTGACACAGGCTCAGGCAAATAGTGATTATGCAACTCCTGAGTATGTTAAAAGTTTTGTTGATAGATATTTTTATGTCAACGGGTCGTTACTTGATCATGAGATCGATCAGCCAGATTCCGAATTTCAAGCGTTGTGTGTTGAATGGTATGGTTTCTTGAAAGAGTTACAACCTAGTTCAACTATACCTCCATATCCCAATCCTGTTCTTTGTTGTGCCGTCTCTGGCGACAAAACAACTACGACAATGGAACTGCGTATATCCGGATTCCTGAATGATGACAGTCTTATTTTTACAGGTGCATATGCTAGTTTAAGTGGTTATAGTCAAATGACTGTTACTGTGCGTTATTATGTTAATGATAATCAGCTTGTGGTTAGTTATTGCGAAGAAATACCACTTTCACCACAGGTAATAACCGGAACCATAGGTTCAGCTGGGCTTGTTGGAAGCGTTTCGCATACATACGGAGAGATTGAGAGTTTCTTAGATATTGGTTATCCTGTGTATATGAGGCTGACAATAGCTGATAATGACTCTGTATATCTCACAGGAATAGAAAAAGAGGAGAGTGCTATACAGTTTTATGGATGGAGTAATGATATTCTTTATGCAGTTACATTTAGCAGTTCTAATGAAAAGGTAACTTACATAAAGAGAAATTACTATGACTATATTCCTAAAGCTCGTAAAATCACTTTGACTGTCGCAGGCTGGGATAGCTCAACTAAACAGCAAACAGTTTCTATTGCTCAAGTATCAGGCAGTGCAAGTTCTCAGGAAATTCGTCCAACTCCGGTCAATACTACTATGGACAATCCTTATGATGCAGCTGGTATACGTTGTGTGGCTCAGGCTGCAAACAAGCTCACATTTGGCTGCGAGACAATTCCAACTGAGGCCATTGAGGTATATGTTGTTATCCAAGATGTTATCTATCTGGGTTGATAGGAGAGTGATTATATGATCTATAATCGTCCTATTAGGAAGAAAAGCTATGACAATATATACAACTATGTGTCCAAAACTGATCTAAAATCAATTACTAAAGTTGTGCCATTTGGTACTGGATGTGTCGTTTTTGGGTCTGGTAGTAAAATGGCTTATACTCCAGATTTCTCGTCTTGGTGGGGTATAGATCTTGGTCAAGACACGACTTACCAAGATATATACATTACGTCAGAACCAGATGCAATAAGATCAGTAATAATCAGTAACAGTGCCTATTTTTCTGCTCCGACCAGAACACGAACTCAGTTTGTAGAAGGGTACAACTGGATATCTAGTACTAACATAGGAAACAACAATTATTTCTTGATCGCAAATGACGTTGATAACGTATATGCTCTTCAGAAGAACGGATATTATTGGAAATTCAATAACGAAAACTTTTATACTGAAGAATCTGGTGAGCCAGCATTATCATTTACTGCTGATAAAATCAAACGATTGAGCAATGGAAAGGTAGTAGCAATAGCTGATTTTGGGTATCTAGGGTATACGGATAACATTGGCAGTTCTTGGACAGAACCGACTCTTGGAGACTGGTATTATAGTCCTGATATTGATGTAAGTGATGGTGGAACATATGTAGTTGTTTACAGTGACTCAACTATGTCTTATGACTTAAATATATCCTCTAATTTATCAAGCTGGACAAGAATAGACTTTGAGGATGGATTTAGTGGGCCATCATTTGTAGTATATGATAAATACCGTCAGATGTTTATCATGAATGGTAACAGCTGGAGCAATAAGATTTTTCTTGGCACTTTCGATGGATTATCTTGGACACAATATGATACTCCATTCAGCGTCAGTTTCTGTGCTATATACGAGAAAAACATTGTAGTCTTTTCTTCAGCTGGAGATATCGCATTTTCAAATGATGGAAAGACTTGGAAAACTAAACCATACACATAAATATAACTTAGAAGGGATGTAACACATGGCAAAGCTGAACTTGAATACTGCTGAACAGGCTCGAGTTCAGCTTACCCAAAAACAGCAAAAGCATATCGAGCAAATCTACAAAGGAGTGGCGAAGGACATTGAGGATAGAATCAAAAAGCTGCCCAATGTTCCTTCTGCTCCCTTGCAAAAGAACTATCTTGAGAATCTCAAAAAGCAGGTACTTGATGAGCTGGATAAAGCCTCTGGAGACTTGCAAGGCATGATCGAGGGGAATATGAAGTCAGTTGCTGAGTCTGTATTAGACTCCACTCTTGACTTTACCAAGAAAGTCGGCTTGTCTATTGAGGGCCTATATTCTCATGTGCCAGATGAGATCGTCAAGTCTGTGGCTTCTGGTCAACTCTATGAAGGTGACTGGACACTCAGCAAGGCAATCTGGAAAGACCATATGAAAACTCAGTACAATATCAATACAGTTGTTGCTAAAGGTATTGCTGAGAACAAGAGTGCCTATGACATTGCCAAGGATCTTGAGAAGTACGTTGACCCATCAGCTGAAAAACCTTGGGATTGGTCAAAAGTCTATCCCGGTGTTGGGAGAAAGATAGACTACAATGCTCAGAGATTAGCTCGTACGATGGTATCACACGCATATCAGCAAGCATTTGTACGGTCAACACAGAAAAACCCCTTCGTAACAAAGTACAAATGGGACGCCTCTAACAGTGCTAGAACATGCCCCATTTGTGCAGAAAGAGATGGACATCTATATGATAAGAACGATCTTCCGCTTGATCATCCGAACGGTATGTGTACTTTTGAGGCTGTTATTCCGGATTCTATGGAAGATATTGCTGATCGCATTGCTGATTGGGCTTATGGGGCTGATGATCCGGAACTTGATGCTTGGGCTGAGGATTTGACCGGATTGACATGGGAACCCGGCTTCAATAAGGAACAGGAAAAATGGCTTGGTGATCATGGTTGGTCTCCTACGAGTATGCCTCCAGATTTTAAGAGCTTCGCACAGTCACTTACTTTTGATGAGCAAGAAAAGCTGCTCAAGCTTGCAGGTGGATCTTGGAGTGATGCTCATCCATATCAAAAGATGGAGCAGTATTATCTCAAGAATCTTGCCACGGTAAGAGACATTGCCAAGCCAAAAGTTCCATCTGTTTCCACGCTGGTAAATCAGCATAGTATCCCCAATGTTCCGGATTACAATACATGGATCAAGCTTATGCAAAAGCAGACGGAATCCTCCATGTTAGATATGGAATCTCGGGCTTTTGCTAAGATGACAGCTGACGAAAAGCTGGCTCTACGAACATACACAGGTTCGGCTTACAGAGATATGAATAGTTATCTTAGAAAGCTGGCTGTGGGTGATTCAGCAACTACAAAGTATGAATCAGAGATAAACTTGTGTACGTCAGCTCTAAAGAAGTCTAGCTTTGAAGACACTCTTGTCTTACGTCGAGGTACAGACTTCGGTGACTTGGCTGGTCTTATTGGTGGAGATTTTGATTCCATGAAAAACAAGCTATCAGAAATGTCCGTTAAAGAGCTCAGAGACACCTATGTCGGTTTGAAAGGCAAGTATGCAGGTTTTACGAGTACCTCTTCTGATTATGAAAAAGGTTTTGGTGACTCAGTTGAGATGATCTTCTATGCTCCAAAAGGCACTCAGGGATCTTCCATTATGAGTATTTCCAAATTTGGTACAGGTGAGGGTGAGACTCTTCTGAACGCTGACACTCAGGTTGAAATCGTCGGGATCGAGGCCTCTGACGGTCACATGGGATCTTCAGTCAGAATGTTTTTGAGAATTCTGGAAAAATAATGCTTTACTTTTCGGAGATTCTGAATTATAATTACATTTGGAGGAGAAGATCCTTACTAAAATGAAGGAGATCTATATGAGCACCCTTAAAAATCGGCAGGAATCAGAAGCCCGCGCCGCCGTACGAATCACAAATGCAGACTTGATCTGCAGAGACTGCATTTACCGGTTAGATGACTCAGTCATTCTCGGTAATACGTCACGCTGCAAGAGGTACTCTTGGAAGCCTGATAAAGTCTCTTTGGGAGGTGAATGTGATGAATACAAGGCTGAAGAATAAGGTTTTTGGTTCTCTTGTAGGGTTTGCCATTGGTGATGCAATGGGAGCCACGACCGAGTTCATGACCAGAGAACAGATCAAGCAAGAATACGGTTACGTAGATGACATTCTCGGTGGAGGTTGGCTTAATCTGCCTAGAGGTCAGGTCACTGACGACACACAGATGATGCTCTGTGTAGCTCGAGGAATTATGTCCTCCAACATTTATGAGAGTCCTATGTCTTACATTGCAGCTGAATTCATTAAGTGGTTGGATTCTAATCCACCTGATGTTGGTAATTGCTGCAGAAGAGCAATCACCCAGAATCGTAACTATCCAGCAAAATTTTGGCATTCAGCAAATGAGTTCTATCAGGAATCCTGTGGAAAACCAGATCTTGGCAATGGTGGTCTGATGAGATGTTTGGTTCCGTGCTTAATGGAAGATCCTGTCACTGCTCTAAGACAGTCTCAGTTGACTCATTCAAACAGTATCTGTGACATGGCAATCATGACTTACTACTGTGCAATTAAGTCTGCAATTCATACAGATAAGATTGATCCTCGTCCTCATCTCATGGATCCTACTGGTCATGTAGAGCATACCTTAAACAATGCTATGTACTGGGGTGGAAAATCTTTCAAAGAGGGTATTCTTGGGGCTGTGAATGACGGTGGGGATGCAGATACCATTGCAGCTCTTACAGGAGGAATTCTCGGTGCTCGCTTTGGCTACAATAGGATCAAAGCGATTGCTGGTAAATGGATTAAACACCTTGACCATAAAGTTTTGCAAGAACTTGAAGCCGTAGCCGATTACATTGCTGAGGAGAGAGAATAATGAACTTCGATACAAAAACAATCTGTGACATCTGCAAGAGAGAAATTGAACTGACCGACAAGACCTTGAGGACAGAGCATGTTACTCTTACGAAAGGATCCGCAGCAGCTGATGTGGAACTTACACTTTTACAGTGTCCGAGCTGTGGAAAGGTTTATCCCGTGGTTGTAGACACAGCTGAATCCGCAGAACTGCTTACAAAGACTCGTTCGGCTTACTTCAAGCGAGCCAAGTATCTGCGAGCTAATAAGAAAGTTCCTCAACGGTTAGAGGAACGCTATCAGTCCCTTAACAGGAAGTTAGACTTCAAGCGTCAACAGATCGCTGAGAAGTTTGATGGAGCCATTTACCAGCTTGATGGTGATACAATTCAACTGGATTACCGTTACCATGCGCGGTAAGCATGGATATAATAAGGAGGATTAACATGTACAAGAAAAACTTTATCAGTTTCCAGTTCTTTGCTGAGGAAGGTGCTGGTGGTTCTGGAGAACAGAATCAGCAGAATAATCAGAATCAGCAGCAGAACACGCAGCAGAATAACCAGAATCAGCAGGGTACTCAGTACACACAGGAACAGATCAATACCATGATGGCCAATGAAAAGAGAACTGCACGACAGGCTCTTCTGAAGGCTCTTGGCATTGAACTCAAAGACGGGGAGAAATACGAAGAGGCGCTCAAGCGTGTAAAGACTACTCTTGATGCTGGTAAGACTCAGGCACAGCTTGATGCTGAGGCAAAGACTAAGGCTGAGGGCGAACGAGATGAGGCTAACAAAAAAGTCTCTGCTCTTGAGACCAAGGTTGCAGCTCTTTCGGCTGGTGTAAAGCCGGAAGCACTGGACGATGTCATCACTCTCACTCAGGCCAAGGTTCTTTCCGGTAAGACAACTGAACAGGCTCTTAAAGAGCTGAAAGTTGCTTACCCGGTTCTGTTCGGGGAAGATGATAAAGGTTCTGGTACAGGCAATCCCAACAATCCCGCTCGTAATAAGGGTGGCAACAACAGCGAAGGATTGGGTGCTCGACTTGCCAAAGGTAACAAAACCACGGCCAACAAGAGCTCCTACTTCAAAAATTAACACAACAAGGAGGATAATAACACATGCTTAACAAAACTGGTATCACTAAAGTAACTGGTGCTGCTCCGGTTCAGATTCTGTTCAACGTTCAGAATCAGATGTCCGTCGGCATCAAGGTCTCCAAGAGCGTCACTGGTACGGTCACGGAGAATGGTCGTAAGATTCTCAAGGCTGGCACTCCTCTGAATGGTGATCTGACTGCGAGAGACACGGCGTTTGTCAATGCGGCCAGCAACACGGCTGATTCTGGTCAGGCCTCCAATGCCAAGCCCGCTGTCGGTATTCTGCTGCATGACATTGACGTCACTGATGCAGATGCGAATGCTGCACTGCTGATTTGGGGCTTTGTGAATCTGTCCCGTCTGGACACGACCACGGCTGCTCTCATCACGGCAGATCGTAAGACGGAGCTGGCTGGTAAGGTCTGGTTCCTGAAAGACTAAGCAACAAAATATACTGAACAAGGAGGAATAACAATATGACGATTTTTGACCTCGTAAAAGCTCCGGAACTCACTTCCTATTGGGAAGAAAACGTTCAGGATCGCCCGCCTTATCTTGGTGAGGAACTGTTCCCGGACGATAAGAAGCTCGGCCTCAAGCTCGAGTGGATCAAGGGTGCTAATGGCCTCCCGGTCGTGCTGAAGCCCTCCAGCTTTGACGTTGGTGCTGTACCGCGTCCGCGTATCGGCTTTGACAAGCTGAGTGCTGAAATGCCGTTCTTCAAAGAGTCCACCTACATCGACGAAGAACTGCGTCAGCAGCTCAACATGGTCATGGAGACTGGCAATCAGGCTTACATCGATGCTGTCGTCAGCCGTGTGTTTGCTGATGAGATGCACTTGCTGGAAGGTGCTCGCGCTCGTCGTGAGCAGATGAGAATGATGGCCCTGACCACTGGTGCTATCGCCATTGCCGCGAATGGTCAGGCTTACAGCTACGACTACGGCATGCCGCAGGATCACAAGTCTGAGGTCACCACCTCTTGGTCTACCACCACGTCCGATCCGATCGAAGACCTTCGCAATGCGATGGACAAGATCGAAGACGACACTGGTGTTCGCCCGACTCGTGGCATCTGCACTCGTAAGACTTGGGGTTATCTCCGTGTCAACGAGAAGATCATCAAGTCCATCTTCGTCCTGTCCAACGGTCAGGTCACGGCTCTGTCCGATGCTCGCCTGAGCCAGTACCTCATGGATGAACTGGGTCTGGAGCTCATCGTTTACGGCAAGCGTTACAAGAACGATGCTGGTGCTGCTACTCAGTTCGTGCCGGATGACACCGTCGTCCTGTTCCCGGAGGGCCAGCTTGGTACTACGTGGTTCGGCACTACTCCGGAAGAGTCTGACCTGATGGGCGGCAAGGTCGCTAACGTCGCTATCACCGATATGGGCGTTGCAGTTACCACCATCGAAAAGGCCGACCCGGTGAACGTCGAGACCAAGGTCACTCAGATCTGCCTCCCGTCCTTCGAGGCCGCTGACTCGGTCTACATCCTGGACGTCAAGGTCGGTTCGTAAGGAGGGTGTGCAATGCTCCGGATTACGAATGGAGTCATCACGATCGATGTCACTGACGGTGCGTACGAAGAGTACTACCAGTACTGTGGCTTCGAGGTCGTAGGAAGCCCGGAGCGCCCCGAAACGCGGGAGGAGGTATTTACCTCCCCCGCACCAGATTCGGGACACTGTGAGGATTCTCCTCAGTCGAGAATGGACGAGGACGATTCCTACGATGACGAAGATGAAGAACTCGAGGACGAAGACCTGTCTCAGATCCCGCTGAGCGAGATGACCGTTGATCAGCTGAAGCAGTACGCTGACGAGCTCGGTCTTGATTACAGTGGTATTAAGTACAAGAAGGATCTTCGTGAGCTCATCAAGGATAACTTGACGTAAGGAGGACACGGCTTATGAGCAGTCTGGAAGAGCTTAGACTCGTTCTCCGTGAAGAAGATGTACCGTTCTTTACCGATGAGGAACTGAGCTTCTATCTCAGCGAGAACGGTGGTGACTACCGAGCAACTGCTTATCAGTGTCTGCTCATTAAAGCTGAGGACACGACCCTCTCCATCTCCGGTCTTAGTGCTAGTGATAGCTCTAAGTACTTCCGTAGATTGGCAGCTCGGTACAGACCACATAACTCTGGCATCCTGAGAGGAGGCTACTGATATGAATTCAGCAGCTTTTCAGCTCAATAAAGTCAAGAGATTGATCCGTACACAAGGAGAGGAATTCACTTTTGCCAGACCTAGTCTGAATGAGTTTGGTGAACCCGACGGAGAAGCCGAATACTTTGTAATTTTTGGGGTCTATCACGAGACTACGAGTTACTTGTCTAAAGCAAAAGTGGAATCCACTACTATCAGGTCTAAACCTTCTCCGATGATCCTGTGTACTTGGGAGGAAGCACAACTGCTTCAACACACAGATACACTGAACTATAAGGGAAAGACCTATCAAATCAGTGAGGTAAAGAATCTTGCTGAAGCTTGTGTAGCTGCTGACATCTCTCTTGTGGAGGTACAGGAAGATGGGCGGATTTCGACTTGATGCTGAGAGTCTTTTGAGAGGGTTATCTAACTCCGAGTCCAAGGTGGATACAGCTATTCGTATGTATGCTGAGACTGGTGCTAAGAAGATGGAGAACTATGCCAAAGAAAATCGACGCTGGACGGACCGAACAGGTCACGCTCGGCAAAGATTAAATGGCTATGTAAGTAAAATCCAGAATGGATACCGGATTTACATAGCTCATGGCGTAGATTATGGTCTTTGGCTAGAGCTGGCACATGAAAAACGGTTTGCAATTTTACCACAAACTATTGAGTATGTTGGCAAATTCCAAATCATGCCCGGATTTGAGAAACTTATGGAGAGGATGAATGGCTTATGAGTATTTGGCAGCAGATCTACACTCACCTGAAGGGAGAGGGCTTTGACGTATATTCTCCCGGTCAACATCAGGGTGAATGCACAGCTCCTTATGTTGTGGTCAAAGATGCAGGATTGAGTCAAGCTTCATCCTTCTCCAGTACGAGAACTCTGTATGACATCATGTGTTATGTTCCGGCCGATCGTTTCAGTACCTTGGAGCCATTTGTAGCTAGTGTAAAAGCAGCTATGAATAAACTGTATCCAATGATTGTCCCTATGAACTTTGAAACTGCTTCTTTTCTTGATGACACTGTAAAGGGTCACATGATTAGTGTGCAGTACAGAAATGCCAAGAAAATTCCAATCAGATAAGGAGGAACAAATATGGCAGGTAAACCGAAAAATATTACTGAAATCCCGACCATTGATACGGTATTGGTAGTCATCGAAGGTGCTAATAATTCGTATGCTTTGGACACTGCATCTCAGATTGCCGTTGAGCCTCAGATCGAGACCGAAGATGCTGTGAAGCTCATTGTCAAGGGTAAACTGAAGGCTCAGAAGCCCGCTACGGACACTATCACTGGCAATCAGATCACCATCACCGACAACGTTTTTGCTCCGGAAGTTGTCAAGATGCTTCAGGGTGGTACGATTAAGTACTGGACGTCTGAGGCCAAGACTGCTGAGGGTGAAGAAGTCACCGAATATGGTATCAGCTCGTACACGCCGCCTACGGTTGGTAGTGGCACTAAGGGCGAGGTCTTCAAACTGCATGCTTACTCGGCTCAGTACGACGCTGCTGGTCAGATCGTTCAGTACGAACAGATCACTTACCCGAATTGTCAGGGTGTTCCGGTTGCGTTCGGTTCTCAGGACGGTGTGTTCCGTGCTCCTGAGTACACTATCAATTCCGCACCTAAGAAGGATGAGGCTCCTTATGAAATTCATTATGTGAGCACTCTTCCTGAGATTGAATAAGGAGGATACACAGTGGAAAACAAGTTTCTTCAGGTAACGCCTCTGGAGGACATTGTCAGAGCAAGTCAGGGAACTCTTATTGAGCTCCCTCCCTTCTCTGAGGATGCTCCCTTCGTTGCAAAACTTAAAAGACCCTCGCTGCTCAATCTCGTAAGAGAGGGCAAGATCCCCAATCAGTTGCTGTCCACGGCCGGAGAATTGTTTACTTCCGGTAAGATTGACTCGGAAGATGATCACTCTCTGGACAACCTGTTTGGTGTGTTGGACACCATCTGTGAGGCTTGCTTCGTGGAGCCGACCTATACACAGCTGAAGGAAGCTGGAGTTCAGCTTACCGACAATCAGCTGCTGTTTGTGTTTAACTACACTCAGCGCGGCGTGGAAGCTCTTAAGTCCTTTCGTTAAAAGCACAAGAATCATTTCTGTGCTCAGAATGTCAAACCTCTATCATAAGCTTCCTAGTGAACTTCTTTGTATCGAAGATGAATATACTGGGTTCTGTTTGAATGAGGCTTGTGCATATATACAAGCTCGGATAGATAACGAAGAAACTCCGGTATTCCATAAGAAATACAAGAGTTTCAAGGATTTATACTCCGGGTATCAATAAGGGGGTGTATCATGTCAATAGATGTTGGCAAAGCAATAGGTTATCTGGATCTTGATACATCCGGATTTACTTCAGGTTTTGATCGTGCTTTACAGAACTTGAAGGTATTTGAAGACAAGTCTGCTACTTTTAATGATAAGCTCGCAGGTCTTGGGAGTTCCATGACTTCTGCTGGTAAATCCCTAACTACTGGAGTCACACTCCCAATAGTCGGTTTGGGTACAGTTGCAGTAAAAACAGCCGCTGACTTTGACTCCGCAATGTCCGAAGTAAAGGCTATCTCTGGTGCAACTGGTACTGATTTTGAACAGCTAAGAGACAAGGCTAAAGAAATGGGTGCTAAGACAAAGTTCTCAGCTTCTGAAGCTGCTGAAGCTATGAAGTACATGGCTATGGCTGGTTGGAAAACCGAGGATATGTTGGAGGGTATCGAAGGTATCATGAACCTTGCGGCTGCTTCCGGCGAAAACCTTGGTAGTACCTCTGATATCGTTACTGATGCTCTTACTGCTTTTGGCTTGTCCGCAAGTGATTCTGCACACTTCTCTGACGTTCTTGCAGCTGCATCCAATAATGCTAACACTAACGTGTCTATGCTGGGTGAATCTTTCAAGTATGTAGCTCCTGTGGCTGGTGCGCTTGGGTATTCTGTTGAGGATACATCCGTCGCTCTCGGTCTTATGGCTAACAGTGGCATTAAGGCTTCTCAGGCTGGTACTGCTCTTAGAACCACTCTGACTAACATGGCAAAGCCGACTGACGATATGCTTTATGCTATGAATGCTTTAGGAGTTAGCTTAACTGATGAAGAGGGCAACATGAAATCTCTAATGGATATCATGGAAGACCTTCGATCTGGTTTCAAGGGTGGACAAATCAGTCAAGAGGAATATGAAGAAAGTGCTGATAGACTTACTAAACAATGGGAATCTGGTAAGCTCAGTAATAAAGATTATGCTAAGGCACTAAATCAGCTAAGAATCCAATTGCACGGTACTACTGAGGCCGAACAGGCTGAACTCGCAGCTATGCTGGCTGGCAAAGAAGGTATGTCCGGTTTGTTAGCCATTGTAAATGCTAGCGATGAGGATTTTCAAAAGCTCTCTGATTCCATTTATGCCGCTGACGGTACTGCTCAAGACATGGCCGATACCATGTTGGATAATCTAGGTGGTCAGCTCACTATCCTTAAATCTACGCTTGAAGGTGTTGCAATCAGTTTTGGTGACATCCTTATGCCAGCAATTGAAAAAATTGTTGACAAGATTCAAGAATTTGCAGAATGGCTGAATGGTCTAAGTGATGAAGAAAAAGAACAGATCGTAAAAATCGCGGGCATTGTAGCTGCAATCGGCCCAGCACTGCTGATTCTTGGTAAGGTATTCAAAGCAGTATCCGAAATTGGTTCAACAGTAAAGAATGTCATTAAAGCGTTTGGATTACTTGGAAAAGCCTTACCTACTGTGGCTATTGTGGCAGGTATTGCAATTCTTGTTGGAGCTTTTGTCCATCTGTGGAAAACCAATGAAGAATTTC
>ERZ808258.79-NODE-79-length-51702-cov-4.040661_pt1 | contig 51702 bp, 40 predicted proteins | sample MGYA00521280_ERZ808258 | MGnify/ENA primary metagenome ERZ808258 (study PRJEB31516, sample SAMN03275585) | gut metagenome | biome: mammalia-associated habitat; material: feces | host: Papio cynocephalus | place: Kenya | collected 2012-07-19 ...
ATTAGAAAAAGAAGAAAGAGAAAGAAAAGAAAGATTAGAACGTGAAGAAAGAGAAAGAGAATTTAAAAATATGTTAGTTGAAAAAGATAATTTTTATAGTTTAAAGAAAGAGCAATTAGCAAAAGAAGAAAGAGTAGATTTAAAAGAATACACAGATACTTTCCGTATAACACATATAGAAAAACCATTAACATTTGATGAAATGATGAATGCTGTAAATTTATTAATATCTAGAGTATGGAGTCATGAAGAACATTTTTATTTAAAAGCAAATGATATCACAATACCAAAAATTGAAGAAGAAACTAAAAAATTTACTGCTCTTGTATTAAATAATATGTCTAGAGAATTAATGAGACATTGTTTACTATACTTATCAATAGATGGTTTGAAATATTATATTGAAGCAACTTTCAATGATTTTATTTGGAAATATGCTACTGATAGAAACGAACTTCAAGGTTTATATAAATTATTATATAGTAATAATCGCGAACAGCTAAAACGTGAGTTAGCTCAAATGCGTAAAGATGTAAAAACAGACAGATTAAAAAAATATGGAAAAGATCAAGATGATATAGGATCAGGCAGTAATAATTTTTATTAAAAAACAATGGGATAGTCAATTTGACTATCCCATTGTTTAATCTATTTAAAAACTCACATTGAGTGAATTGTTAAATAAGTGAAATCATTAAAGGTATAAGATATTTAAAAAAGTTATATCCTATATCAATATCTTTAAAACCTTCCTCATCTACATAGTTAATTAAATATTCCGTTCCGTATGATGTTTGTTTATTCAGTTTAAATAATGATAAAGCATTAAATTCTCTATAATAACCGATATTTAAATCTCTAGATTTATATCTATACACAAATCCTGCTATAAAATCAAGAAGTTTATTTGTTTTACCCATTTCTATATATTGAAGATATTGTTTAAAAAATGATAACATAAATTCTTCATGTAAATTAATCATATCATCATTTATTCCCTTTATGTCTAATTTAAAACGATTATAATAAAATTCAATATTATTCAATACCATATAACTACTATACTTATTTTTTGGTATAAATTCTATCTCTCCTGATTTTAATTTATAACATTCTTTAGAAACAAAAAGAGCATCTTTTTTAATAGATATAATATCATCAAATTCAATATTATTCAATTCTATAAATTGTTTTCTAGCTTCAACTAATGCTTTATTTTCATTTTTAACTAATTGTTTATCTTTTATTTTTATGATCCCCATCATTCTATTTCTTTCTTCTTTAGACATATTATCTAATTTTGTTATTAATTTATTATCTAAATATTTATATTCTTTTGCTAATGATAATCCCGCTGATTTTATATCATATTCTATTATCTGATTATTTATAAAAAAATCTATATCTTTATTTCTATAATAATGTCTTTCCCATATCTGTTTACTCATTATATCACCTCTTTTAAATATTGTTGAATATATAATAAAAAAATAAAGCCCAGAAAGAATCTGGGCTTTATTATTATATTTTATATTTTATAGTATCTTTTTTGAATAATCCTTTACTTATAAGGATATCAATATCTTTCTTAAGAGATATAACTGTTAATCTCTTAGCTAATAACTGTCTTGCTTTTTCTTCATTTATTATACAGTTATCAAATCTTTCATCTAAGAAACCAAGTTCATTTAAACTATCCATTATTTCTCTAGCATCAAAATATTTTAATCTACTATAAATACTAAGAACTTTATATTTATACATTTCATTAAATTGTAAAAGCATATCTTCATTTAATTTAACATCTTCGTTATTAGATAGTTTTTTCTGAACTATTTTAAAATATTCTCTATCAGCAGTTTCGTTTATAGTCATACCTGATGAAAATAGATCGTATGTGTAAAGTCTTAATCCTTCACGCATCATCATATTTTCAACAAATTCTTTTTTTATACATGATAATGCCTCATTAGATAAATATAATGCTTTATCTGTGTCATCAGTTGTTCTACTTAATACAAATACAATATTATCATAAATATAAGAATCGTTAATTAAACCAATATAGTTCCCTGATTCAAATAAATTAGTTACTATACTTTTAACATATTCTTGAATCTCACTACCTATTTTTTTACTTTTCAATGTTCGCATTGCTACAGTTTGATCTGAAAAGATCAAACTGTCTCTAAGTTTTGTTATTCCTAATTTGCCCTCATGATAATCATCTTTATTTGATGAATCGAAAAGAAATTTGTATAAATATTTATCATTATCTAATAATTTTACAGTATCCTCAAGTTCTTCTTCACTTATTAATAAATATGACATAAAATCACCCTCCTATTTTATATTATTTAAATAATCTAATCTAGATATACCTTTTATATCTAAAATATTTATCACTAATTGTCTTCTAGCTAAAGCTTTGTTTAATCCAAAGTTTGCTATATCTCTAAATAAATTATATGTGTCTTCACACATATTAAATTGTTCGTTTAGCATATCAACTATTGTGTTGGCATATAATTTATCAACATCATTCATATGAGTCATTCCATACATATTTTCATATTCATTTACCAACTCATATTCTTTTTCTGTTAATAAATATCTAAAATTATCTCTATTTCTTTTGAATACATATCCTGATATATCTGTTAGAGTATATTTTAATCCCATAGTATTTAATTTATGTCTGATATCCATAAATACTGTATCCCCCTTTCTGAATATTTTTTCAAACCTATGTTCTACTTTTAATAAAACATAATTTTCTCTATTAAACACTATAGGTTTATATATGTCCATATTTGAATCTTTATCTTCAATTGAACATCTTAATTCTGGACGTATCTTACGTTTGGAATCCTCTACATAAGATGGACCATATTTAAATATATCTAACATACTATCTGAAACAAGTGAACCTGTTAACAAATAATATTCACTTTTCATATCATCTATTATAGCATCAACATCACTATGTCTATTTAATACATCTATATTATAAAAACATCTATCTATTATTTGTTGAACATCATTCATTAACGGATAATAATCATATCCATATACTATCTTATTATCTCCTAGAGCTTCAGTTAATGATAATCCTGAGAACATTTCAACTTCTCTTTCTAATCTATCTTTTGCATCTCTCATATCTCTAACTATATCCGTATTATTTAATACTAAATTATAATAATATCTAGGATCATTTATAGTTACACCTGTTTCTTTTTCTATGTTTTCTTCATAATATCTATCTATTAATTTGTAATACTTGATAAGTTCATTCTTTATTTTAACACTTAATGCAAATCGACTAGGTCTAACTTGTTCTTCAAATCTTGTTAATATTTGTTCTAATACAATATCTATATTTTCATCATTATCATACATATCTTGTGGGAATATAACTTTGTCATCTATTCTATATCTTGATTCAAAATCACTTTTGGCTTCTTCTGTATCATAAGCATGAGTTATTATAAGATGTCTATATAATGGAAAACAGAATTTATCTGGTTCCCATCCTCCTAATATATTTTGAGCATTTACTTCTGGAGAATAATCATAATCTATTAAATCACCATTTAATAGGGGAGCATACAAATCTCCTTCAACAAAATCATCTGTATCCATTATATTATCTATTAACTCTGTTATTCCTAATTTTATATTTTCGAAATGTTCTTTTAAACCATCTTCAATAGAATTTTCTTCTTTATTCTTTGGTTTTTCTTCTTCTTTATTATTTCCCACTAACATCATTAATTCATCTAGATCATAATCATCATCTAAGTTATCAAGTACTTCTTCATTTTCATCAGCCATAAATATATCTCCAAATTCCATATTTAAAACATCATCTAATGTTGAAACTACTTTAATATTATCTTGTGATTCTGATAATCGATCTATAAATTCGACATTGCTTGTATTTGTATTTTTATCATATCCTATTTCGTTATCTTCTGCCATTAATTCATTATATTTATCATAATCTTCACCAGATAATTTTTTGTAATTATTTTGTTCTATTTGTTGTAAAAGCAATGTTTCAATATCAAGAACCTTTGATTGTAAATCATTTGTATATGCTTCAATATTTTTACGTTTTAATTTAGGTGCTAATAATAACATAGGATATAATTCAGGATAATATATATCTTTGTTATTTTTTATTTCTTCAATAACATCATCTATTCTTAATTCATCATTTTTTATTTTATTTATAATATCATAGAATTTATCTACTGTATTATTTATAAGAATTTTTATATTTTCTGGTATTTCTGGTTTTTCCTCTTCTATTTGATAAGTTTCTGTTCTATAAACATCAACATTTATTTTACCTTTTTTATCATATTTACCGAATTGGTCATCGTTTACTATATCTTCTATAGTATCGATTATTTTTTTATATCCTAGATTGTTCCTTATTGTAGTATATTTTACATTCTTACCACATGAGGAACATGTTAACTCAGTGAAATCTTCTTTATATTCCAACGTATTGTCACAATATGGACATTTACTTATTTTCTTCCATTCTTGAAAAGAAGTTTTATATAAATATCCATAATCTAGAATAACCAATTCTCCTGAAGGACGTCTACCCCAGTTACCATAATTTTTAGATGACATTCCCATATCACCTAAAATATAATATGAGTTTTTATTTTTATTAACAAGACTTACTATATCATGTGATAATGTTTCTAATATTTTTTGTACTTGATATTGTGATTCCAAGAAATCTTCTTTATCAATAACTGCAACATACTCAGATACTAATATTAACCCATTAGTTTCATATGCCAACGCTAGAGGTCCATGTTTAGGTAACTTTTTAGACATCGCCAATTCATTGACATTATCTATATATGCTAAATAATTATATGCAACTTTTATAATATGATTATCTAGCAAACATACGAATCTATTAGTACCTTCTCCAATACGTCGATAATCCCTCCTTTCTCCAAATTCTTTAGTAAATATTCTGTCATATGCAATAGTTTTTTCCACTATTGACATTTCTTTATTGGAATAAATATCATATATTTTTTTCATAAACTCTTTAGAGAAATTCTTTTTTATCAAAGATTGGACTTCAACAGTTCCTTCTTTATAAGTTTTAGTTACCTCTTTCATAAACATTTACCTCCTATTTCAATAATTCTATTTTTCTTTTCTTTCTACTTCTTATTTCATCGATTAGCTCTTCTGTAATCATTGGTTTACATTCTTTTGTTGCTAATCTAGTGAACTCTTCAATACTACATCTATCACTAAACATTATTTCGGCATCTTCTAAATTTTCTACATCGATATTGAAACCATATAATCGCTTAGCTAAATCCATATTATTTTCAGCATATTTTAAAATGCCTTCAGGATATAATGGTAATTCAAATGCATCGATTTTCTTATCAATATCAACATATCCTTGTTCACCTTTTGTCGAAGCTTCATATCCTACATCGAAAGCTGAATAACCAGAATTAGTATAATCATCAGTTTCAGCATTTGATTTCAAGAAACGTAATGCAGCTCTAACAGTACCTGATAATGATCTTATATAAGCTTGAATTTCTGTATCATTTGAATTTATTGTTCTTCTTTGTTCTCCAAAAATCATTGTCGGATCTTTTCTTCTTAATATATTATTACCAGTACGACCTATTTTCTTTCTTTCGTCTTCGATTTGTTTAAATATTGGATCATACATATATTTTGTTTCATAATCAGCATATTCTTCTATTTCAACTATATTATATTCTGAATCCCAATCATTTATTTCTCTTGCTCTATCTTTCATCATTTCTTTATATGCTTTTTGAACTTCTGGATTAGATGCTGCCATTTCATCAGCAGCTTCAACACCTTCTTCATATAATTTCTTGTCATAGGCATATTGATTTAATACTGCATCGATAGGCATTATTTCTGCATTTCTTCCTAATATATCTACAAATTCTGAATCATATATTTCAGATTCATAAAATTCTTGAGCTTCCATTTCAGCAAGCATACGATTTGCTGTTCTAACATCTTCAATGTTATCTGATACTGATAATTTTTTAATTATTTCTTCATTTGATCTAAAATTAGCTATCTGTCTGTATAAATCACTAGAATAAAATTCTTCAGGAACTTCATCCAAAATTATTATCTCATCATCGTCATAATATTCATCGTCGTCATCATCGTCATATATTATGTCATATTCTTCATAATTATAATTATCAATATACCAATAATCATCATCGTCATATTCTTCTTCATCATATGAATTATCATAGTATTCTTCTACATATTCTTCACCGTATTCTTCTATCATTTCTTGTCTTTCCATTGCCATTCTTTCTTCCCATATAAGTTCACCTAAATTATCATATTCAGTTTCTTCCTCTTCTTCTTTTTGTTGTCTGCCACTACCATAATTTTCTTCCCATATAAGTTCACCTAAATTAGGAATAATTACATCAAATCTATCATCTGAAATTTCACCTGCTGCCATTCTCATATTTCTTTTAGTTTTCTTATATCTCGGTTTTACTGTTGGTATATACTCATAACCACCAAATAATCCTCCCATATCTTTAGCTTGATAAAATTGTTCTTTTCCTCCATATTTATTATAAACTGCTTCGATATAAGTTCCGATTATTTCTGTTGCTTCAATATAATCTTCATATTTGTCATAAATAGTTCTTCCAAGTCCATCTTGACCTTTATCTTTCAATCTTTTTACAAAATCGAAATAATCTTCTTCTTTATCTATAATACCTGGAATAATTACTCCTACTCCTTCTCTTAATTCATCTGGTAATTGATCTGGTGTTTCATTATATATATCCCCATTATATGTGTTGACATATATATTGTCCCAAACATCATCAAATGTTGGTTGAGTAAATTTATTAACGTATTTAGTTTCTTCACGTTCTTGTTGCACCATTTCATCATATGCTTTCTTTGATGCTTCAGAATATCCTATTCTTGTAACTTCTTTAGGTTTAGAATTAACTCTACCTGAATCCAATAAATCTTCAAAATATTCTTTGGCTTCATCTTTTTTCAACTCTTTATAACAACGTTCATTTTCTTCTCTATCAAGAATCACGACAACTTTATCGTTTTTATCTAAAGAATCTAATTGTGATAAATGATAATTAATACAATCTTCTTCTGATTGTATAGAATTAGCTATTCTGTTTAATTCTTCTCTAGATAAAGGTTCGTTTATTCTTTTAATAACATAACCTTTGGTTTCTTTATTTTCTATCATAATATTACCTCCTTAAAATTATTTAACATTGTAATCTAATTATATAATATATAATTAAAAATCCTAAGGATTACATGTATATGTAAGATAAATATAAGCATAGATATTATCTATGCTTATATATTTTACTCTAGTACTCTATTTACCTAAATTAAGAATAAATGTTTTCACCCAAGTATCTAAATTAGGCTCATTTAATAGAGAATCTTTTTCAAATCTTACTACTTCATGTTTATCCTTTTCATTACTTATTAATTTTGCCCCATCAGGAACTTTTATTGTATATAGAAAACCAATATGGTCTTCACTTATTCTGTTGTCAGAAAGCATTATCAATGCTTTCGGATTATAAATTATTGGTGTTGTTGTTTCAGGATTACTAAAATTAACTTCTTCCTGAAGTTCTTTCATCATATTTAAATTGGCAATATGTCTTAAAGGAGCATTATCCCATTCCATTCCTCTATTAGACATATGTCCTTGAACTAACGTGTATCTACCTTTTAATCTTCCTTTTATACATTTTAAAAGATAAACATGTTTTTCTGATTCATCCATTATTAATCCAGCAACAACACAATGACGTTTTGTTCTATTATTAATTTCCATCATTCCACCATATTCTACTTGTTTTCTAAAAATCCATCTATATGATAATACTTCGTCCATGTCAACTATATTAGGTAAACCGTCTATTGTCGGTAGAATCATTTTGTTATCCTGAGTTAATTTAATATAATTTTTATTTATAAAATCATCTTTATATAATTCATTTATGTTGTTTATATAAACAACAGTTTCATTTTCTATTAAATCAGGATATTGTTTTAATATCCTTTCTCTATTCTTTTTAAACTCTGGTGTGCCTACATCATATTTATATATTTCAGCAACTAAAGGATCTATATAATCCAATTCATTATCTGTTCTAATATTAGCTCCTTCTGTTAATGGTGTTTGATAAATTGAAGCATTCATTTCATATACAGTTATACCCGCATCTTCTAACATAGTTAATGTGAATTCATTAGTATAATTATCCAAATAATATACATATTTAATTCCCGATTGTATTAAAGCCTTAGCACAATTACTACAAGGGAACGTAGTAACATATATATCAGCATCTTTTAAATTTCTATTAGAACTCAATGCGTTAAAAATAGCATTTATTTCCGCATGCTGTGCATAACAAAGTTCTAATTTTTGACCTGAAGGAATATTATGTTGTGTTCTATAACATCTAGTTGGGTCATCACAACAGTTCGGTAATCCTTTCGGACTACCATTATATCCTGAACCGAGTATTTCATTATCTTTAACTATAATAGCACCTACTTTTCTTCTTATGCAAGTGCTACGAAGTGATATCTGTACTGCTATATTCATATAATATTCATTTATGCCTATTCTCATAATTAAACCTCCTCAATAAAAACGATATTTAATATAATCGATTCTGAATTTACATTCATTACTACGGTTAATTTATTTTTATTCAAACTCATAGTACTTATTGTATTAGTTGCGGAAACATCCATTATTATATTTCCAAAAAGCGAGTCATTGTTTTTTTCTTTATTAGCTAATAATACAAAATCAATCACACCATTTTCACCTTTTATTTCTTTTATACCATAACCATTATTTTTAATAATGGTTCTAATTCTTTCAATTAGTCTTATTGTTTGTTTACACACGTTTTTTTACCTCCTTAACTTCACATAATAATTTACTATTTTTTTGAAAATTATCTATTACATAATCCTCTATTTCTATATCATCAAATACATTTAAAGGATTTTTAACCATACCAAATATAGCTGTTGTAGCAGATTCTATATCTTCTGATAATATACTGAATGTTTTTTCAAAAGCAACAACTTCAGCATCAGATATATTAACATAAAGCTTAACTTTAGATTTAAATTTTTTCATACACATTTTACCTCCTATATACCTAATTCTTTTTTAGCTAATGTGTCACATAAATCATTAGCTTCATATACTTTTTCATATTCAGAAAAACTTAATATTTCTTCTCCATTCACATAGCAATATTTATTATAATTAGATAACAATTTTGCTTTTGATTGATGTGAATTTATATGATTATAAATTATTTTAGTTTTAGTATTTAATATAAGAGTATTTATAAATGTCGATTTAATTAATTCTTGATTAATAACAGGTTTTCCTGTTGAATTTATCAATACTTCATCATTACTAGCTTTCATCCAACTAGGGAACCACGTTGATAATGATTGTAAACATAAATTAGAATCACTAACTATAATTATATTATCAATTTCTTCTAAATTACAATGTTCTAATATATATTTTGTACCTCGAAATATAGCATACATTTCAGCATAATTATTAGTTTTTCCTTTAAGCAAACCACTATCTGTTTTTATAATTTTCATATTATTATCATATAAACAAAATGCATATGCTGAATCATATACACCCTCGGTTCTTATTTTAGCAGAACCATCTGTACATAATATATATTTATTCATACAATCTCCCCCTTATTAATTTATATAAAGTGTCTTTTTCATGTTTAGTAAATTTAGTCATATCTATCTTTACTTTTTGATTAGAATAAAAGATAGCTCTTTCTAACATATCTTTATCGTTTTCACATAAATTATATTTTTTTATTAATTTTCGTTTTAATGATTTAGACATATCTCTATGTCCATATTCTATTCCCGATAAAGTTGCTCTAGTTACTCCTAGAAATTCACACATATCAGAACTACTTTGATTGTGTTGTATACGCATTTTTGCCATAAATTTACCTACCTCTGTTCTCTTATTATTTGTCATAATATTACCTCCTTCTACATATATAATATGTAATTATTTTTGTTTTGTTTTACGATTAGCTTTTTGATAAACAATAAAGTAAGTAAGATTTACGAATTTTACTTAAGCATACTCTATGTTTTTATTGTTTTTTATTATTTTGAAACATTTACCTCCAATAAGTTAATAATGTTTATTTGATTTTATCGGGCGTATAGATGACATACTATGAATATAGTATGTCATCTATTTTTTCATCGTATTAATAATATGTTATATAACATATTATTTTTTATTCTTGTTTTTTAAATAATTCATCAGGATGTAACAATTGTATCTGTTTAAATCCATCTACTTCTATATAAGTATATTTAGTTTCTAATAAACTAACATCTTGTATTTCTTTAGAAAATCTCACAGTATTTTGTAATTTAATAACAATATCTTGATTAAAAAACGGAGCATATTCTCTATAAAAACTAGCCCAATCACCTCTAACCATTTGAACTGGAATAAAAATTTCTCCTAAATGTACCAACTTATGTGTTGATATAGATAGAGGTAATAATCCTACCCTACATTGGTAATGTAATTGCATAACTTCATCTGCTATATCAAAGATATCAACTCTATCATATTCATCTTGGTGTTTTTGCATTACTACAGAAACGATATCAAATAATGTTAGTGGTGAATGATGTAATTCTATTTTTACTTTATTATAAGCTAATTGTTCTACATTATTAAAAAAACTATCTTTATTCATAAAATCTTTAAGAAAACTAATATACTCTTTGTATTCCAATGATTGACGAATTATTGATTCTATATGAAATATTAATTTTGTACGATCCTTTTCTGTATTTATTATTATTTCTTTTGATACTGTAGGAACTTCTTTATATTTAGCAATATTAATTACTTTATCGTTATTATAACTTGTTTTATTATTTGGTTTTAACTCCATTTATATCACCTTCCCTTATTACATTGTTTTTGAAGAAAAAAAATAACTGAGGTAGAAAACCTCAGTTTAATAATCCTCGGATATTTCAAAATTATTTATGAAATCATCTAATAATTTTTCTATATTTACAATATCTAAATCTAATAACACTCTAGCTTCATATATCATATCTTCTATATCGACTGGTCCATAAGAACCTATTTTTTCATCAATGATTCCTAATCCTGATATGATATCTTCACTATCATTATCACCCCATCTAAAGATATCTAAATCCAAATCTATCATATTAGACATTATTCCATATATGTCCATATACTGATCATAAAAAGATGTTAACATCTTTTGTGTTAAACATCTACCATACAATTCTGTCACATGATAATCTCTATACATATCAAAATTATTATCATTTTTAATTTTATAATCATGACATATATAGTAAAAATCTTGTTTGAATTGATTAATAAGATGTTGTTCATTTGTAACAGCTAGTATAAATGGTTCAGTTCTATAATTAGATGAACCATATATTATCATATATTCCATCATATCACCCTATTTTATTTCTTTAAGACGTTCAAAATTTATATCTCGAACGGTTAAATTATCTAATTTATATAAAAGCACAGAAAGAGCTCGATCAATTCGAGCTCTTTCTTTTTCATCAAATTGCAAATACTCAGATATAGTTTCAAAATCAGCAATACGATCAGTTATATCTTCTACAACTTTTTCTAATTCTTCTGGCATTATCATTTATTTTTTCACTCCTATCAAATGAATATACTTATCCTCCACTATTCTATAACCTGATAATTCATTAAAGTTTTTCTTTATTGTATCTTCACCATCATATAGATAAAAATCATTACTATATTCAAATGAACCGTTTCTACCTCTAGCAACAACTTTAAATATTTTATTATCTTCAGATATAATATATTTACATTTATAATAACCATATCTATTTTCAGTATTTTCTATTCTTTCAGGTGTTATATCATTAGGTGATAACAACATTTTCTCTTGAAAGTTTCTAGTATTTAAAAATTTTACAAGAACATAATTTTCTGTTATAGAATCTTTATCAACCATTATAGTTGTTCTCTTATTTTTAATATAAACTATCTTACCTTCAATTTTTGTTATTTCATATTGAACTGAAGATCCTTTCGGTGTTAACACCATTCCCTCTTTAAGAAACCAATTATTTTTTAGTTTGAAGCGTGCATAAAATCCTCTATTCATATCTTTACCCCCATCATATAAATATTAATTATATATAATAACAGTTGTACCTATAATACACATATTATATAATTGAGTTACAACTGAATTATCCAATCTTATACAACCTCCAGAAACAGCTGATCCTATAGAGTATTTATTGTTATTACCATGAATACCATATGTTTCACCATAGCCACTTCCTTTACCAAGATTTAATCCCATCCAGCAAGGACCTAAAGGATTTCTTGGATCACCTCCTGCAATACCATCTTTATAATATGGTCTATGATATATCTTTTTAACTATCTTAAAAGTTCCTGTTGGAGTAGGAGTAGATTTTTTACCTACAGCACAACGAGTACTTAAAACAAGATTACCTTTATTATCATATGCTTTTAAAGTTGTTTGTGATTTACTAATTATTATTTTTGTTACTGTTGTCTTAGTATTATTTGAAGTTTTTGTTGTACTCAAATATTGTCCTGATACCCAACCTGTTAAATTTTTATATTTTACTTGATACCAGCCATTAGATGATGATATACAAGTTACTTGAGTTCCTTGAGGAATTGAACATATTTTACTATAACTTGTAGATGCTCCACTTCTCATGTTTAAATTAGAAGTAGTGTATTTTATACTATAAGTTGAAGTGTTATTATTATTATTAGAATATCCTATAGTTACATACTGACCAAGAACCCAACCTATTAATCCTTTATATTTTACTTTATACCAACCATTTGATTGTTCTGTAGAAGTCACTACTGTTCCTTTAGGTATTAAACAAACTTTACTATAACTTGTAGATGCTCCACTTCTCATATTTAAATTTTCTTTTATAGTTATCGTTTTTGTATTTTTAACAGAGCTATTATTATTGTTATTTGTATTGACTCCTCCCCATTTAACATAAGTTCCTAATACCCATCCTGTTGTATTATTATATTTTACTTTATACCAACCATTTGATGCTGAAATATATTGAATAGATTTTCCTTTAGGTATATATCCAACTTTACTATTAGTAACTGATGGACCACTTCTCATATTTAAATTTGCAGTAGTTGTTAAACTAGCTGCATCTACTTTATCTATATTTGATAAACTCATTACTGTTGCTGCTCCTAAACCTAAACCTAAAATCATTTTTTTATTATCCATAAATTTTACCCCCTAATAATATATTATATTTTCTATACCATCAACATTTTCTTGTATAACCCAATTTTCATTTGTTGTTTCTTCAATTCTAATATAAGAATGATTACCCGATACTTTATCAGTACCCCATTCTTCTAATATTTTTATCAAATATTTATTATCCCTATCAATACTATCTACAAATGATGTTAGTTGCGTTGCTTCTGCTGAAGCTAAGTCTAATCGACTATTTATAGTTATCATTCCTAAATAGATTTCAGATAACCAGATATCTCTAACATCTCCTCCTAAGTTAGTTATATTATTAAATTGGTCATATTTTAAATTTTCTTCACTAATATTTATAAACTGTTTATTATTAGCTCTTATATAAACATACACTCTTTTTCTTTCATTATTAAGTTTAAATAATTCGATAGCTGCTTTATCTGATAAATCAAACATTCCACCTGGTAAAGTGTTTATAGCAACTTTCATATTATCACCCCTATATATTATATTATATCTAATTTCGGCATTAGTAATATTTTATTTGACATATAAATACATAAAAATTTATCATTTATTAATATATCTATTATATCTATATTATCAATTTGATGTTTTTTTATTTTAAGTTTATTCTGTATTAAATAATCATGTCTTTTTTTACTATAATATAATGTTATAGCATCAGGTAATGAATTAAATAAATTCACTATACCTATCATACTTTTTCCTGATTCTATAATGAAAGGTACATAAACTGCATTATAAATATCTTCCATTCTACTATCAGGCATTGCAATTGCTTGTAATCTGTAAATTCTAAAGAATCTCTTATATAGAGATTCTTCTATTCCACAATTCCATTCTCCTCTAGTAATATAATCCAATATTTTGTTCATAATAACCTCCTAAGACATTAATTTATATTGTCCTTGAAAACCACATTCTGGACATCTATATGTTATTAAACAATAACAATCTGGAGCATTGTAATTAAGACTTATTATTTCCATTGTAGAAAACATTCCACAATGATTACATTGTATACTTAGTTCCATATGAATTACCTCCTTCTAATTTTTTATTAAAATAATCAATAACTTCTTTTGTTTTATTCTTCTTATGATAATCTATAATTATTTTTTTAAGTGCTTCAGTATCATTATCATTTATGTCTAATCTGTTTTCTAGATATTCATTTTTATTATCTTTTATAAAAGATGCTTCATTAGTTGACAATTTTAATTCTTTATCAGGAACATATAATTTTCCTTCGTTTATTTCTTCTGTATCTATTAATGAAGATGTTTTTTTAACATCTTCATTAAATATTTTCATCATATTATTATTAAAATAACCATTTATTAAATCCTTACAATTTCTATTAGGATCTACTATTTTTGATATACTAACAATAAAATCCACAATATCTTTATTAGTTGTTTCTATATTGTTTTTATTGTTATATTTTACTATAAAATCTACTATATTGTGTAATGAAAATATTTCTTCTGCTAAAATAGGATTTATTTCTTTATTATTTTTATTATATTGATAGATAACATTTTTACTATCATATCTATCAATATGATGTGGAGTTAATGCTATTTTCTTACCCATATACATCAATGTTGCTTGAGATATGAACTTAAGAACCTGCATTAATGTTTTATTTTTAGCTATAGAATTAGCTGTTTTTAATATAAATTTCATAATACCCATAATATCACCTCTTAATGCAATATTGTGTTTTTATCTATATACATCATTTTAATTTTACAATTTTTAATTTTAAAATCATATATTAATAATATATATAGATTTTCGAAATTACATACTCTTTTTTCAATTTCTTCATTCAATTTATTCGTATAGTCTTTTAATATTCTATTAATACCTGCTCTTAATTCTTTATTATTGTAATCAGTACCTTTCATTGACATATATGATAAAATATCTTTATCACATGACTCTATTATATCAGCCATTTTATCTTTTATTATAGTTGATTCATATTTATTATCTGATTTAAATACCGCATCGCCTAAAGTTTCATCATAGTAATATCTTCTAACTATTCTTATCATTTTATATCACTCTCCTTCAATAGTATAATATGTAATTAAAAAGTCTATGGATTACATTTAATAATCCATAGACTTTTATTTATTAACTCTGCATTAATGTTTGATATGAATACATAATAACATCAGCATCATGTAATGCATTGTGTTTAGTTGACATTTTACTACCATCTTGTTTAGTAAAACAAGATAACAATTCTTTAGCAAATTCTTCTCTACAGATATCTGGATCTATACCTTTTGCTTTAAATAAAGTACATATATCGAAAGGTATATAGAATATTTTTTTTGGTAAATCAAATGCACTATAACCGAATAAATCTAAAAATAATATCCAATCATAATGTAAACAATCTCCCCACATTTCAATATGATCACTATCTAAACCATCTATCCATTCTTTTAATTTTTCTGATATAAAGTCTTTTGTACCTCTTACTTTCATAAATGCAGGTTTATTATATTTTTTAAATAATGCAAAATCATTTTCACCTAATTCTTGTTCTGCTAATACTAGATTAGCTAAAACATTTTCTTTAATGAATTTACCTCCATCTTTTTCTTTTTCTATTTGTTCTCTATCATAATCTGTAAATTCTGCATAGAAAAAATAAAAATTATCAGCTACTATTCCTAAAGATATAGGTGTAGTTCCTCTGTGTAAACCTGTAAATTCAAAATCAAAAAATAATCTCATATTTTATACCTCCAATAAAAAATTTGAAGTCTGGTTTTAAAACCAGACTTCATTTGGTAAATTTGATTTATCTCTATCATCATATATAGCTAATGTTAAATTAACTAATGATGTTTTATCTATATTAAAATAACCTTTTAAATACTCTGAATGTTCTGATTTTATAATATCTAACTCTTTTATTATATTTTTCATTATGTCTTTAGATTTTTCAGAAAATATGTTGGAATTTATATTTTCTTGTAATTTTTTTGTCATATATTCTAATGGGTATTTTTCTTCTTTTAATTCTGATTTAATTATTTGATATTGACCTTCCAATAGATATAAATCTATATCTCTCATTTTTATAATATTAAAATCAGTAAATATTTCATTATTATCAATTATAGGAACATAATAAAAATCAATATAATCTAAATCTAATTGTGTTAAATAAGATTTGATCATTTCTATATTTCCTTTACATAATACCATATTATTTGTATTTAAACATAGGTATTGTTTGCTCATGATTATCTCCTTTCTTATATTTATAAAAATATGAAGCTATATCTAAATCTACTATTTTAGGATTATCTTTTCTTTTTTGTTTTACATTATTCATTTCTCTATCTATTTGATATATTAATTCCTCATTTAATGATAAATCTATTCTTTCTTTAGGAAATACAGGAAATTTATTATAATTATCATATACCCATCTATGTTCTTCTTTACTTTCTTTATCTATGACAATAAACATATGGTATGATCTTAATAAAGAATGTCTTATTAACATTTTTAATTGATAGTTTGTTAAGTTACCTCTTAAAGGTATAATCATACTATCTTTTTTATAATAGATATAATATTTTTTTCTTAAATCTTTATTTATTATCATACATTTTTTAAGTTCTTTTTCTTCAAATTGTTCTAAATATAAATTTTCATCTTTATATTTTCTAACATTTTTAATATTAAATATTTTCATTTTATTCCTCCTATCTAAACATTTTTTTCTTATTAATATTATTTAATATTTCTTTAAATTCTGCAAATGATATTATTGATTTATTTCCTTTTTCATCTGTTACCTCTACATGAGTAAAGTAATCATTTACTATTAATTTATATTCCTTTCCATTTATTTTGTTATTATTCATAAATATCCCTCCATTTTATTATTTTGTATTCTATTATATAATATATAATTGAAATTATAAAGTTTTACAAAGTTCATTAGCTATAATGCTAATGAACATACCTTCCTTTCCTTACTTTATTTTATATTTAACAACTCTTTTATCGTTCGGACTTCATTTTTATATTTCGTCCTCACTTCCTTCTTCTCCTTACGGAGTTGTTTGTAAGTATTAAATTTTATGAATTATTTTTTAATTTTACTCAATACATATCAATAAGGAATGTTATCGAAATTTACATTTAATATAATCCAATTAAAAAATATTTTTTATAACAATATAGTAAGAACGGAAAATAAATAAATATTACCTCTTTTTAATGAATTTAACTATTCATAATATTAGTAAAAGGTCATATGGTTGTGGTGGACCATATGACCTTTCGGTTCGTCGTTTGTAAGTTATACAATTAAACAAAATTTTAATGGTTATATAATATAAAGAAAGGAGTTAATATTATGATACAAACTAATCAATTGAGATTAATGAAATGTATGCGAGTTAAAAGTATTCTTAAATATAAAACGGAAGAACCAAAAGAAGGTTCAGTTTTATTTATAAATACAAATCAAATATCAAATGTTAAATCTAAATTGGGACCTATACAAATTAAAACGGCAAATCAATTTAAATATGTATTAACTGATAGATTAATAGAAATTAAAGTTGATAAAAAAACTGTTAGAAAGAACGTATATAATTATTCTAAGAAAGATTTTGAAAAATTAAAAGATGAAATGCCAGGCATTAAAATATTAGATACTAGATCATTATCAAATAGTTTTTATAAAAATACAATATATTATTTAAATAATATAAATAATATATATAAAATGCATTCTGATAATGTCCCTATATCTAAGAAACCTTCTATTTATTGGGGGAATATTCATAATATAATTAATAAATATTTTAGATATTATCCTAACAAAACTATGATTATAAATGTAGATGAATATAAAAATAGCATAATACCTACTATGAGGAGAAAAAGTAAAGAATTCAATCCAATTACTTTATTATATGAGTTAATAAAATATAATTTTAAAGAATTCGTGGGATTAGAGGATTTAGATATTATATTAGTAACTAATAATGGTATGTCTTTAAGAGTAAATGGTCCTGAATGTTTTAGAAATAAAGGATTTAAACCTAATGCAGGTAATATGGTTGCTTCTGAATTTAAAAGAGAAGTGTTTAAATTAATAAATAAACCTATGAGTGATGATGACATTAGTGATGCTGAACGTATATATGATATGAATATGAAAACAATTTCTATAGCAGATACTATATTAGGTAAATATAGTGGAGTTACAGGAGAAGTTCCAGATAATGTAAAAGCAAAAGTTACTGATGCTGTTCAAAAAGCTGTAGAAAATATGGAAAAAAGTAATAATAAGGAAATAAATAAAGAAGATGCTAATGATGTTGAGGCTATAATTGATACTAATAAGGAAATATTAAAAGAAATAGCTAAAGAAAAGAAAAATAAAGCCATGAAATCATCAGCATCATCTAAAAGAGATGAATTATTACGAGAAAAAGAATTAGAATTAGAAATACAAGGAAAGACTTTAGGGGATATTTTATCTACTGATACAGAAAAAGTAGAAATTAAAACAAATGATGTTAGTGATAAAATAGATACCATAAATAAAAATGTTACTGAAGTTAGATTTCCTAATATAAATAAAACCTATATTGAAGAAGTTATGCAAAAAGATGTTCTTAGTGCAGTAAAATGTTTATCTGATAAGGAAGATTTAAAAATTTATATTCGAAATATAAAAGTAGAAGATTCATCAGATATAAATAATTATAAAGAAACATGGACAGTTGATTTAGAAGATAGTCTTAGAGTTAGACACCATTTAGTATTTGATGTTCCTAAATTCATAGATAATAGATTTTTATGGATAGGTGGAAATAAAAAATATATAAATAATCAACAATTGATGATGCCTGTTGTCAAAGTATCTGGTGATACTGTACAATTAGTATCAAATTATAATAAATTATTTGTATATAGATATGGTTCTAAAGTATCTTCTTTAAATGAAAAGCTTAAAAAAGCATTAAATTCACCTGGTAGTGGTGTTAGAGTTATAAATGGTAAATATGATAAAGAAAATGAAAAATATCTTACAATATTAGATTATGACGATTTATCAAAGAGTTTTAAGGAAGTAAATTTAGGAACAGATACTCTATATTTTAATCAAACTGAAATACGTAAAATGTTTTTAGATGCAGTTCCTAAAAATAAATTAGATAAATATGAAAAATTGGTTGATAGTAAAATATTACCTATAGGAAAAAATAATAAACGTTTATTTTATTACATCAACTTTGATACAAATACTGTTTTTCAAACAGATTTTACTAAAGAAACTGATACTAAATTATCATTAGTAGATTTTATGTTAAATAAATCTCCTAAATTAAAAGAAGAATTATCTAATCAATCTGCAGGTAAAAAATATATGTATACTAGAGTAAAAATAATGAATAAATATGTACCAACAATAGTATTACTTGCATATAAAAATGGTTTAGCTAAAATTTTAAATATGATAGGAGCAAACTATTATTTTTCAGATACTAGACCTAGAATAGGATTAGACGAAACTATTATTGAATTTAGTGATGGATACTTGATATTTAGTAATAGACCATTTAAGGATTCATTATTATTAAACGGTTTACTTGAAATACCAACTAAAAATTATACTTTTGACGATTTTAGTGACCAATTAACATATCAGGATATATTTGAATCTATATATGGTAGAAGAAATATAGCTAATGCTTTTGGAAACTTTTTTGATAACTTTGTTGATCCTATAACATTAGAAGTATTAAAAAAATTATCATTGCCTACAGATTTAACAGGTTTAGTATTATATGCTAATGAATTATTAGTTGATAATCAATTTAGAACCGAATTAGATATACGTTCATTTAGATTTAGATCTGCTGAACTTATACCTGCTAGATTATATAAATTATTATCTTCATCATATGAACAATATAAAGCTACGGCAAATCATAGAAATCCTAAGAAAATAACTATAAGAAAAGATGCCCTTATTAAAGATATATTATCACAAACTATAGTTGAAGATTATAGTGAACTTAATCCAGTTGTAGAAATGCAAAAATTACATGGTGCTACTAAAAAAGGACCATCAGGATGTAACTTAACTGAAGCTTATACAAAGAAACAACGTTCGTTTCATAAATCAATGACAGGAGTGTTTACTATAAGTTCTTCACCAGATGCTAATGTTGGAGTTCAAAGAGTTTTAACTATGGAACCTCCAATTACTGATGTAAGAGGATTTGTTGATAATAAAGCAATGGATGGTAGAATAGATGAATATAATGATGTTAATCTATTTGGTCCAGCTGAAATGTTAACTACTGGAGGGGCTCAAAGAGATGATGCTATGAGAACTGCTATGTCTACAAAACAATCTACCCATTTAACTCCTGTTGTAAATGGAGCTCCAGCATTAATAACAAATGGTTCAGATAAAGCAATACAATATCATTTATCTAAGGACTGGTGTTTTGTTGCAAAAGAAGATGGTAAAGTTGTAGAATTTGATGAAAAAAATGGTCTTATGATAGTAGAATATAAAAATGGTCAATCTGATGCTATTTCAATAAATAATAGAATAGCTAAGAACGGAGCAGGTGGTTTTTATTTAAGTAAAAAAATGATACCTAATTATAAAAATGGGGATACTTTTAAAAAGAATGATATATTAGCACAAGATAGAGATTTCTTTAGTAATAGTAATCATTTTGGTAATCAATTTAATATAGGTCCATTAGAAAAGGTAGCACTACTTTCTTCAGCATCAACATTTGAGGATTCAACATATGTAACAAAAAAAGTTTCTAGAGATATGGCTTCAGAAATAGTAATGCAAAAACAAGTTGTATTAGGACCAAATACTAATGTTGATTATATGGTAAAAATAGGTGATGAAATACAATCTGGGGAAGAATTAATAAGATTTGAACAATCTTTTGATGAAGATTCTTTAAATACTTTACTAGCTAATGTTGGGGAAGATATGAAAGAAGATATAATGATGAATAGTAAAGAAAAAGTTAAGTCTAAATATACTGGAGTTATAGAAGATATAAAAATATATTCATCTGTAGATTTATCAGATCTATCTCCTTCATTAAGAAAAATAGTAAATAAACATTATACTAAAATCAAGGAACGTAAAAAAATATTAGATAAACATGACAAATCAGGCAATCCTTTAGTTAAATGTAATATGTTATTTAATGAAAGTGCTAGTACTGTTAAGACATCAAATGATGGTAAATTTAAAGGTGTTGCATTAAACGATGGTGTTTTGATAGAATTCTATATTAGAATACATGACGAATTAGGTCCTGGTGATAAAATAGTTTATTTCAGTGCACTTAAAACAATAATAACTAATGTTATACCAGAAGGTCAAGAAGCATATACTTTATTTAGACCTGAAGAAAAAATAGGAGCAGTTTTAAGTTGTAACTCAATAATAGCCAGAGGTATTGTTAGTTGTCAATATATGTTGATGGGTAATAAATTATTGATTGAATTAAGTAGACAATTAAAAGATATGTATGAAGGTAAAAAATAAAAAAATAAGAAGGTAGATGGGAATTCCCATCTACCTTCTTATTTAATTACATATATCTAGTGAAATCGTCTATATCATCATTATCGTTTTCATCATATCCTGCATTATAATCTAATCTTTTAAAAGTGTCTATATAAGGATTAGTAGATATTTCTTCTTCTTCGAATTCACCTGTTATTATATTATTATCTATTTTTTTATGGCATTTTATTTTTAATACATTATCAATAAGATAATCAACATAATCTAATTCTAAGTGATAATTATATGCTAACATATATGAATATATCTTAGAAGCTATACAAAGTTCATTATATTCAGCATTGTTTATAGCACTACTTACTGTATCATCATAATTTAGATTTAAATTCCATCTCAAATCAGATATATTTGTATTAAATACTAAATATGATATTCTATCTATAACTTCTCTATATACATCATTAACAGTATAATCATATCTTAAATCTTCACTATTATTAAAATATATTTCTATATCTTTTTTTCTTAGAGTATCAGCTACATTAGGTTCTCTATTTTTTTCTTTGTGTTTATAATTAAATTTAAGACCTTCGACATATACACCTATATCATTTATCATTTTAACAGCTTCTGTTAAGAACACTTTTAAATCTTTCATTCCGTAATATTCACATACTTTTATTACTGCTGTATATATTACACATTGATTATTAATATAGTTTTCTATAAAATAAGGTCTTTTGTATTTTATATATTCTGGTATAATCCCTGCTTTTACTAAAATATTATCTATATCGTTTAGTTTTGTTCTTTTATCATCTGATATTATTTCTAATACATCTGTCATAGAAATATAAACTTCATCCTTACATAAGCCAGTATAGTAGTGGATATCATAGCCTTTATAATTCATATTTCTAACCATTCCTAAAACATCACAAGAATCCATATTACTAAATTCATTATACATATTATTCATTACCTCCTAATTTTAATATTAATTTTTCTATTATATCTTTGATTACTATTCTGATGCCTTCTTTACTGTTATAAGTTAATAGTAAGCCATCGTTATAGTAATCTTTGTATAATTTACCATTTTCATTAAATGTTATTTCTATATCACAAATATCATTTTCATTATCATCGAAGAATTTTTCTATAGTATAATCATCTTTAGAGTACCCTAATTCATCGGATAAAATATTTTCTATTGTAGCTATACATTCTTTAGAATTCCAATCCATCATAAGTGGTATTGTTTTAATTTGTAAAAGTGCTATTAATTCTTCTATATTTTTAAATTTACTAATCTTATTTAATAAAGTCATTTTAATACATAAATAATAATTTTCTATATTTCTAAGATAATCATAGTTGTTAAATACTTGAGGACCATACTTATTACCTGTTGTGGCTTCCATATAATCAACTATTGTGTCTATTATCATAGACATTTGTTTTTTTGTTTTATTTTTTATTTCCTCTTCTATTTCATTTACATTTTTTATTGTATTACTCATTAAATGAGTTCTTATCATATTTAAGTTAAATTGATTTATTATTTCTGGTAATTTATTATAATTCATTAACATTAGCAACCGCCTCCCATTTTAAAATAATCTAGTATTACTTGCTTTAGTACATCATTATCATCAAGTTCATCTATTTTTTCAAACTCTCCAATAATGATTTTTTTCCAGCTATCTTTTATTTCATTCATAACATCTTCATCTATATTGTCAAATCCAAGACCTCGACGATTATCGAGGTCTTCCATTATACCTGTTATTATATTATCTATCATTCTATCAACACCCATTTGATTACCTCCTTATTCTACTAATCCATCTATATTATATACTCTATGTTTTTCATGAAGGAATTCTCCTTTATTATCTACATATGTTATATAATATTCCATATCATCTGGGATTTCAATTATTGATATAGGGAAATATATATTTATACTATTTTCTATTCCTTGGTTTTCTAATATGTTTATTAAATCAACATCATCTCTATCACCATCGTAATCTATATCATCAGCATTTATCCAAGCATTAATATCGTATTTTTTTCTTATATATCTATTTCCCATATCTTTATTTGAGAAATAAAAGAATCTAAAAGGAGAATCCTTTGTTATTTCACCTTTTTCATCAAATGTTGGATTATCTAATTTAACATATCCTTTTTCTTTATCTGTTGTATCATTATAATAAACAAAAATTTCATTATTAAATTTCTTTTTGAAAAATTCATATAATGTTTGTCTTGTTAATTTAATATAACCTTCTTTGGCTAAAATTACTTTTTTCATAAATAATACCTCCTTGAAATTTTAAATAATAATAGAAGGTATTATATAATACCTTCTATTCAACTATATAATATATAATTAAATATATTATCTTTTACACTAAATATTTGTTATATGTTATATTATTTTTTATAACAACACACTACTCCTATTAAACCAAATCTAGTTGTAATATTAATGTCTATGCATTCTTTTATATCGAAATTTTTATTTCTACTACATACTATCAGCCAACCTAAACCAAATTTTATATTTATTTTTTCACAGAATTTAAAGAAATCTTTATTTATTTTTTTACATAATTTTTTATTAGTGTGTTTTAAAGATTTTATGCCTTGTATACTATTTATATACATATTTATTTTTCGTAATAAATAACTTAAATGAATAATAGTATCTCCAAATTCCAATTCAAATATTATTGCTCCTAGTATAATTATTAAATCATATAATTGATAATTATCAAATTGATCTGATTGTAAGCTATCTTCATATATATCAGCATTTAATGTGTTTAAACCATATTGATTTAATATATAATGATATAAAAAATCTTTTCTAGCTATACCAGAATGAAAACTATTAATTTTATATCTTAGTTTATTTACTAAATATAATAATTCATCATGTCTATATGATAATATTTCTTCATAGCAATTTTGTATTTCTATATTAGATATTTCTTTTAATGGGTTCATATTAACATATAAATCATTTAGATATGTTAGTTTTTAGTATCTGGTAATAATTCTAAACAATAATCTACATCATTATTTTTAGGATATGTTTTTATTCTACCGATACCTTGGATCATACAAGATTCTAATTCATTTCTTTTTTCAAAACTATCGACTGATTCATTTAAGAATAATTGTGTATGATCTGCTAAGAATTTATCACAAGAATGAATGTTTATTATAGTAATACAATTACTAAATTTATTATATCTACCAACACAAACTGCTTCAAATGTTATTATTTTTCCTTCTCCGATATCTTTTAATCCTGGTCTACATATTTTATTTTACTTATTTTCTATTATTTTATATTTATAATAGTTTATAGTATTTTTATTGTTTATCATATTTGTTTTGTTTTTATTATTATTTCCGACTCCAGTTATATTATTTATGTTGTTATTTTTAAATATATTGTCTTTCATTTTTTTATCCCTCCTTTAAAATTTAAAAAATTAAGATTGATAGTATTTCAAAATACTATCAATCTCATTAATATAGAATAATCTTTTGATTCATAAGCGGGGTTAAGAATTTGCTCACACCCTAGAAGCATTTAAACTACTAGTGGTACTACATATTCTACCTAACAGCATTTAAACTGTTAATCTATATATGGTCACTACAAATTCAATGTCATCCAGCAGTATTTAAACATACTGGTATGGCACCTTTATTATACCCTAACAGTATCTATAACCTGTTAATGATATATCCTAATCATCTTCACAATTAGCCTTATTCTATTTATAGAAAATATCTCGATTCATAAGTGTGGTTAAGAATTTGCTCACATCCTAGCAGTATCAAAGCAACAACATACTAGCAATGTATCCTAATCATCTTTCATTTCCTTCTTATAAATAAGTTGTACTCTGTGATATTTGTTCTATTCATTTATATTATATGTAATTATTTTGTTTATCTTTTACAATATTGTTATTAACATTATATAATTTAATAATGGAGATAGAAAATAATTTTCTATCTCCATTAAATCTATCTTAATTGTATTATATTTTGATTACTAGAACCTTTATATTTAAGATTTCTATCCTTTTTATCTTCTTCAAATTTTCCATCTACTAACACATCTATGTTTGTTATTAAATCTTTCCAACCTGGTTTATTTATATTATCTAATATTTCTTGTAAAGTATATCCAGTATAACACCATATAGTTAAATCTTTATTTATATTTTTTGCTATATGAGCAAAAGCTTCTGCTTGTTCAAATGGATCTCCTCCACTAAAAGTTACTCCATCTATCATATAATCGTCGTTTATTCTTTTTATTATTTTATCAGTATCACATTCATAACCTCCATTGAAGTCATGAGTATCAGGATTAAAACATCCTTTACAATGGTGTCTACATCCTTGAGCAAAAATAACTTTACGAATACCGTCACCGTTATTTATACTTGTTTCAACAATACCTGCCAATCGGACTTTCAATTTTAATCATCTCCCATTCTTAATACTATATGATAACCAAATTGTTTAAAACTATCATTTAATTGATTTAATACAGTTTTAGTCGATTCTTTTATATCATCATCTAATCCTAATAAATCTATAAATTCTTCTGGTGAATATTCTTCTTTTAAAATTTGAACAGGTTCTAATATTTGTAATAATACATTTTTGATTTTTTCATCTTTATTGTTTTCAACATATTCTCTCCACATTTTAATTACTTGATATTTAAATTGTAATATAAGATCATCAGTAGATTTATTGGATTCGATATAACCAAATATACCATCCCTAACTATAAATTCAATAGGATCTGATATTATAAAATCATACTCTAATTCATAAGGTTGTTTAAATCTTAAATGATATCTACCTGAATCTATATCTGTTATTATTTTTTTATTTCTCATCTATACCTCCTCCATTATATAAATTTCTCATATAGTTTACATATAATAAAAGATATTGTTATTATTATTATATATAAACTTATTGCAAATAATAAAAGTTCTGTCGTTTCTTTATGTTCATTTAATTTCATTTATTACTAACTCCTTTATTTTTCTATACTATAATAAACTAAATTACCTGAAGTATGAGCTACTCTATCAGCTCTTTCAGCTTTTTTACCTTCACCAAATCTATCATCTAATACTAAATATCCTGTGATTCTACTTATACCTTGAATACTTTCTGAACCACAAACAGGACATTTTTCTTCATCTTCGTGTAAATATTCTTGGCAATTTCTACAATATCTAATATGGAAATTTATTCCCATATAATCCATATCTGTATGTGTAAAAGCTTTAGTTACTATTGATTCTATTTGTTTACCAGTAGGATAATTGTCTAATTCAATATAAGTTATATGTCCACCATTACATAATTTATGAAAAGGTGCTTCTATTTCTATTTTGTCTTTTATTGAAATATTCATTCCTACAGGAATATGGAAAGAATTTGTATAATAATCTTTATCTGTTACACCAGGAATAACTCCATATTTCATTCTATCTATTTTAGGAAATCTTCCACTTAAACCTTCTGCAGGACTTGCATAACAGCTAAAATTCAAATGATGTTTTTTCTTTAAATCATCAGTAAATTCTCTAATATGTTTTACTATATTATATCCTAATTCTCTAGCTCGTTCATCTTCACCATGATGATGTCCAGTTAACATTGTTAAACATTCAGCTAATCCTAAAAATCCAATAGCCCACGTTCCTTGTTTTAATATAGGTTCTATTGAATCATCATTATTTAAACCTTCTGATCCCATCATTAAATGTTGACCCGCTACAAAAGGTAAATCTTTTACTTTTAATTTTTTTAATACTTCATATCTATATAATAAATTCTTTTCAGCTTCATCTAACATTTCAAGTAAATATTTATAGAAATCTTCTATGTTCCCATGTCCTGCTCGTAATGCTAATTTTACTAAATTTATAGTAACTGGTGCTATATTTCCTCTACCTATAGGCGTTGCTTCTCCATTTATATTTTCCATAGTTCTTGTTCTACAACCCATAATTGCAGTTAAAATATCTTTTTCATAAAAAGGAAGATTAAATGAAGCATCTAAATTACAGAATGTTGGATTCATTCTTTTAGATGCAGATTCACAAGCTAATTGGAATAAATAGTAATATGGATCTCCTTCTTTTTTATTTACTCCATCTTTTACTCTAAATATAATATTAGGGAATATACAAGCTTCATTTTTTCCCATACCTTCCATATATGCTTTTAAGAAACATTCGCATATCATAGCAGCATCTTTTTTTTCTTTTTCAGTTCCTTGTGGTATACCTAAATTTATACTTGAAAAAGGAACTTGAGAACCTGCTCTTGAATGCATTGTATTTAAATTACAAACTATACTTTGCATAGCTTGCTCAACTCTTACTTTAGTTCTAAATTCAACTATTTCTTCATTAGGTTCTAATCCTTTTTGTCTGAAAAGATTTCTTTCATATTCCCTAGTTATTTCTACAAATGGACCCATATCGTTGTCAAAGTTAGGATGACTTTGACCACCAAACATATCATTTTGACTAGATTGTAGTATTATACAAGATAACATAGCAGCTGAATCTATTCTTTTAGGTCGATTCAATGTTCCATAACCTGTATTAAAACCATTCATTAAAAGTTTTTTAGTTGGTACATGAAGACAATTTATAGTTAGATTAAAACTGTCTAAATCATGGATATGATAATCACCTGTTTCATGATGTTTAGCCATTTCTTTATCCATTTGTGCTAACATACACCACTTATTGGCTTCACTTGCTATTCTTAATAATTTAGCAGAAAAGTTATTTCCAACATTACCATTATCTCTATCTGTTTCTTCTCCTAATGCTTTTATTGTGCTCATTATATTTGATTTTTTATCTCTTATTTTATTTCTTTCTTCTCTATAATATTGATAGTTATTTGCTACTTCATATTCTTCGTTTTTTCTTAATACATCTATTATAAGTTTATGAATATATTCTATTGGCATTCTTTCTACATCAGAACAATTAACTATCATTTGAATATCATTAAAAAAACCTTTTCTATCTTTTAATTCTATCATTCCATCGTTACATGCTTTATTTATTGCTATTTCTATTTTACTCATATCAAATTTTTCTACTCTACCATCTCTTTTTATTATTTCAGTAATCATAATATTAAAAATCTCCTCTCAATTTTTTATCTTTATAAATTGTTTTTGGTCAATTAAAATAAAAAAAAATAATCGATGAACTAAACGTTCATCGATTATTTAAGATTAGGACTGATTTATTTTTTAAATAGTAATCAACTATTTATTTAACAACTTCTTTTAACCAAGATGGACAATTACTTTCTGCTTTTATTTTTCTATGTTTTTTATACAAAGTAGGAATTTCTTCCTCTTTACCAGGAGCACGGTTCATTTTAGTTTCCTCTTCAAATTCATGAAGAGTTAAGCTGCATACTAAATCTTTCTTAGGTAGGAAAGAGAATTTTTTACCTGTTTCAAGATAATTCATTATGATTTCACTTGTTATAGGGTACATAGCATCCATGTTTCTAAATTTATATTCTGTACACACTTTAGCTGCTTCTTGTTTGTCTACTCCAAAATCTGTAAGAATATTGAAGATCATTTTTCTAAAATCAGCAACTGGACTTATTTCTTCTTCTCTTATTTCATCACCTATTTTTTTTGCTATTATAGTTTTATTGTCTATGTCGTTTAAATAGGCTTTTGTAAGGTCATTGAATTCTTCTCTGGAAAAAGTACGTCTTCCTCCATTTTCCATTTTTTGTTTTATTTGTTCTTTTAATTCATTATAATTCATAATTTACCTCCATAATAATAATTATTTTATTTTAATATATTGTTATAATATATATAAAATTATACGAGTTTATAACAATATTTCACTATTATAATATATAATTGAAAATATCATCTTTTACGGTTGTTTAATTATATATAAAAAACAATTAACTAAGTGGAATAATTAAAATCTTAAAGAAAGGAATGATAAATATGGCTGAAAATAAAATTCATAATTTACGTGAAAGAGTTAAAAAAGGACCTATAAATTCTAATTGGTTTAATAATGTAGCTAAAAGTATGGGATTTTTATCTGCTGATTTAGCTAAAGAATTAATGCCAAATACAGCAGATTTTATGAGTCAAAATGCTTCAGATACAATGAGAATGGTTCAGGATATGAGAAAAAACATATCTTCTAGAAATATGGTCGGTAGACAATTAAAACAAATACCTCAAATTGAAATGGGTAAAAATATGTTACGTAATACTTTAGAAGATATAAAATCTGGTAATATTTATAATTCTGAAAGAAAATATTCTCAAGATAAATTTGATGAAGATGAAGATATGATGACTGAATTATTCGGTGAAGACATGGGTATTGAATTTTTAGATGATGATGAAGATAGCATGTTTGTAGATGAAAGTGATTCAGTTACTATAAATAAAAATAATACTGTTAAAAATGTTATAGATATGATGCCTTTATCTAATGTTGTTGCTTCAGGAACTCAAGCAACAGTTCAAGCACTAGATGCAGTAAATGAACAAAATAGAGCATTTGCTACAGAAAAAATGATGGTCGATAATAGAATATTGAATACAGTAGCTGGAGGGTTAGAATCCATAAATGAAAATATGAGTACTTTAGTGCAATTTCATAGCGATTCAACTACTAAATATTATGCAGCATCTATTAAATTTTATGAAGATTTTCTAGCATCATTCGAAGAAAAAGTTAGTGCAAATAAAATGCCAAATACAGAAGATGCTGATAATAATTATGTTGAAAATTTATACAGTTATAGAGGAAATCTTAAATTTTCAAAATACTTTGATCAAATTAAAGCAAATATTAATAATATGAAAGAAGATAGTTTAGTAGCAAGTCAAATGAGTACAATGCTAAAAGATACTACAGTATTAAACCAATTTGTTAAAAACCCATTGGGTAGTTTAATGGGATTGGGATTAACTCATGTACTTAAACCAGCCATCGGTCAAATAACTAAAAGTTTAGATGAATCATTAAGTAGTATAATGCCTGCTATAACAGCAAGAATAAATACTTTTGAAGATTCAAATAGTCAAATTTTAAAATATATTTATAAAACTTTTGGTTCTAAAGTTAAATATGATAGAACCGTACATTTAGATAAATTTCATCAGGGAGAAATGCCTTGGAATGGTTTAGCAAATAAAGCTTTAACTGAAATAATACCTACGTATTTAAGAAGAATAGAATCTGCTGTAACAGGAGCTCCAGAAAGAGTATTTGATACCAATACTGGTAAATTTACATCAGTAGAAAAAATATCAAAAAATTATGATGAAAAATTAGCAGAATATGAAACTTCAGGTTACAGAGAATTTACTAATAATTTTAATGCCATAATGGATAATATGGATATATCATATGAATTATCTCAACAAATGGAAAAAGATTTAAATGAATATTATAGAGCAATTACTAAGAAAGGTTCTATAATAAATCCTTTTATAAGTAAAGATTTAGATGGTAATGATGTTGATGAATTAAGCGATCGTTTTAATTGGGATAAAGATAGAAAAAGATTATTTAGAGCAATAATGGGTCAAATGGATAAAAAACAATTATCTCAATTAGCTAGTAATATGATATTTGATAGTAGAGTAGCATCAAATCAATTTATGGATGAAATACGTAGAGATCCAACAAAATATATGTATAGTACATTATATAACGAATCTACTTTTGATGAAATGGGTAAATTACAATATGATTATTCAAAAAGTCCATTATTAAAAGGAAGTGGTGATACAGAAGGTATTTTATCTAATATTATGTTAATGTTAGCTAGGGGTATAGTAGTATATCCTCAATTTGATAAAAGTAATCCAAATACAGATATGTTTAGAAAACATAATGATATTGTTGATAATAGAAAAAAAGCTGAAGATGAATATAAAAAAAGAATTAGAATATTAGAAGGTGAAGATTATTATAAAGTTTATTATGGTGATCAATTTAATACTAATAATGATGAAGAAGATCCTTTTGAATGGATGGAAGATTTAGATGATGATGAACTTTCTGAAAAAATAAAAGAAGCAGCAGATAAAGCTAGAGATAAAAAGAATGCTAAAGAATTTAAACAGAATAGATTTAGTAGAAAAGTAACAGATAAATTGGGTAGATTTGGAGATATTGTAAATAGAACTACAAATACTGTAGATAATGCTGTATATAAAATATTATTTGGTGGTGGTATAAATGAAGATACTACTGACGAAGAATTGATGCAATATGTTCAAGATAAAGTAGAAGATTTTAGAAATGAAGATCATTTTAGTGGTATTTTAGGAACAGTACAAGATACTTATAGAGGAGTATTATCTTATTTTACTGGTAGAGCATATAGAGGTTCTAGAGGTCAAATTATAAAAACTGAAGGTGGGCTAATAGATAAAATTAAATCAGGTTTTAATAAAATATTTGGTAAAGATGAAGAAAATAATCAAAATGATAGAGATAAGAAAAGTGTATTTCAAACAATATCAGAAAATTTCATGGATGGTTTTAAGCAATTTAAAATAATGATATTTGGTAGAAAAGGTGTATCTGAAGAAGATATGCGAGAAACTATGGGCAGTATAACTAATAAAATAAAAGAAAGAATGCCAAAAGCAATAGGAAAAGGTGCTCTTATAACTACAGTTAAAACTGCCGTGGTTGCAAAAGCAGGTTTATTAGGTAGTATTTTATTACCTGGTGGTCCTATAGCAGGAATGTTAACAGCAACAACTTATAGTTTTCTTAGACAATCAGAAACTTTCAATAAATGGTTATTTGGTGAAAAAGATCAAGAAGGAAAACGAATGGGTGGATTCATTCCTAAATCTATTCAAGATATGGTTAATCAACATTCTAAAGGTCTCAAAATAGGTGGAGCTGTTGGTGCTGGTGTAGGTATGTTACCATTCTTCTTTTTACCTGGTGGTCCTATAACAGGTTCTTTATTAGGAGCTGGAATGGGTATAGTTTCTAAAACAGATAAATTCCAACAATGGATGTTTGGTGATAATTTTGATGATAAAGATAATAGAAGTATAATGAATGGTAAATTCATGAAATTCTTTAAAGATAGATTACCAAGTACAGGAGCTAAAGTTGATAAGAGATTAGCTACTTTCTTAGGAGGTTCAGGTGTAATAGCAGGAGTAGCTCAAGGTGTAGGTTTACTACCTTCATTCTTATTACCTGGAGGTCCTATAGTTGGTGCTATGTTTGGATTAGCTGGGGGTATTTTAGCATCTACAGATAAATTCCAACAATGGTTATTTGGTGATAAAGAAGCCGATGGTAGAAGATATGGAGGAATATTAACACAATTTACTAATTGGTTCCAAACTACAGTAATGACACCATTTAAAATACAAGCTGGAGAAATAAAAGATAGAATGCTTTATTTTGTTGAAGATAAAGTGGTGGAACCGTTTAGAAAAATGTTTGCACCTTTAACTCAAGCATTTAGATTTATAGTTGATGATGCTAAACAAAAAATGAGTGAAGTATGGACTAATTTGACAGATGGTATAGTAGGTGCATTTAATGATAATGTAGTAAAACCATTTGGTGAAAAATTAGAAAAATATGTAGTTAATCCTTTAAAGAAATTATTTAGTACAGCATTATCTATGGTAGGTAAAGTATTAGGTACAATGGTTTCATTACCTATAAAAATAGCTACTGGAGCTGTAGGAGGATTAGCAAATAAATTTAATAAACGTCATGTAAGAAAAAGTAAAATGAAAGAAAATAGAGAACAATATGGTTTTATAAGAGGTACTCTTAAATCATGGAAAGATAGAAGACAAGATTACAAAGATAACATTTTTTACATGAGTGACGAATATAAAGAAAAAGAAAAAGAAAGAAAACGTAAAAAACAAGAAGAACGTGAAGCTAGAAAGCAAGAACGTGAAGATATGTGGAAACAATATGAAGAAGACCGTCAATATGGTAAACAACACAATTGGAAGTGGGGTAGTAAAAAACAAAGAGAAAAACATGAGCAAGAAGTTAAAGAAAGACAACAATGGATGGCTGAACAAAATACATTAAAAACAGAACAAATTGCAAAAGATACTAAAGATACTAAAGAAAGTATATCTAAAATAGAAGATATTATACAAAATTTACCTGATTTTGATAAAGACAAAAAACAACAATTAGAAAATTTAAAAAAATCATTAGTTGATAAATTAGATGAATTAATTAAACAAGGTAAAGAATTAGGAATGGAAGAACAACAAACAAAAAAACGTAGAGCTTATCCTAGACCTAAACAACAAAATACAGATTCTTCTAATCAAGAAAATCCTGAAAATTGGAAAAATAATGAAAATCAACCTACTAAAAAACGTAAAAAATATCCTAGAAAATCAATGAGAGAAATAGTTGCTGAAGAAGAAGCAGAAAAAATGTTACAAGAACAAGCAACCAGATCTGAAAGATTAATAAATAGATTGGAAGATGCAGTTTCCGATCCATTAGCTAGAGTTAGACGTAGAATTAGAGATATTGAGGAAAATACTGATGAAAATAATAAACCTAGAAGATTAAGAGATATAGTGAGAGAAAACGATGATTATGTTTCTGATCCTAATGTTAGAGCAAATCGTAGAGAATTACCTGCTGATAAACCATTACCTAGAAGACTTCTATATTTATTAGATAGTAAATATAATGCTCCAGTTGTGGAAGATGCTCCTAATATATTAGATGTTATAAAAAATAACGATAGAATTAGAAAAACACTATCTCAAAAAGATAACGAATTACCTGATATAAATAAATTATCTTCTAAAGAAAGAACACAATTATTATTTGATACGTTAAAAAATAAAGATAAAACAGGTGAAGCTTGGTTAAAAGATAATTATAAAAAACAATTACAAGAAATGGCTAAGAAACAAGGTCATTCACATGCTGAAGGACTTGATGAGGTTCCAGAAGATGATTATGCTGCTGAACTTCATAAAGGAGAAATGGTTGTTCCTAAAGAAGGAGCAGACGATTTAAGAGAAATGAGTGATGAATTAGATGATACAGATAATGATGAAAAATCATCTAAATCTAAAAAAGGTAAAAAGAAACATTCTATAGTTGATAAATTATTTGGCTCTAAAGATGGTAAGAAACAAGGTTTCTTTGGAAGAATGATGAGTAAATTCAGAAAAGATGATGCTAGAGATAGAGCTGATAATAGACATGGAATGACTGAATTAGAAGAACAACAAGCAAAAGCTCAATTAGATGATGAACGTAGAGAATTTGTTTCTAGAAAAAATGTTGATTGGTTACAAGATAAATGGGACGAAGAAAAGAAACAAGAAGAAGAAACTAAATATAAAGCACAAATATTAAAAGCAATACAAAATATAGGAAAACAAGATAAGAAAAAACAAAGTTGGTGGGAAAAACTTTTCGGTGGTAAAGGTTTATTAGGATCATTCTTTGGTGGAGGATTATTATCTGGTGCTCTTAAACTTATTGGTATATTAGGAATAGGTGCTCTTATAGCTAAATTATTAGGATTTTTAGGAGATGGTTCTAGTCTTAAAGATATAATAACAAATTCATTTTCTAGTTTAAAAAATTTCTTAGATACTGGAAATAATGAAAATAGATTAAATGAAGATGATGAATATGTTACAGGTGGAACATCTACTAAAGCTGGTCAAATAGCTCTTAATAAAGGAGCTAAACTCGTAACTAAAAAAGGAGAAAAAGTTGTAAGAGGAGCTATTAAAACTAAAAATGCTGTTAAAAAGGGTGGTAGTAAAATAAAAAGTTGGATAAAACCAAGTGAAAAAGCAGCAGAAGATGCAATCAAACAAACTACAGAAAAAACAACTAAGCAAACTACTGAAAAAGTTACTAAAGATACTGCAAAAAAATCTGCTAGAGATATAACTAAAAATGGAGTTAAAGTTAATGGAGAAAAAATAGAAAAATCCGCAGTAGAAAAAACATTTGAAAAAACATTAAAACAAGGTGCTAAAGAAGGAACTGAAGAAGCTGTTGCATCTAAAGGTTTCATGACTAAATTTATAACTAAAGTAAAAAGTGCGGTTGGCAAATTTACAGAATTCTTTGCTAAAAAATTCCCTAAATCAAGTATAAATACAACAAAAGCTACAGAAAAGGCAACAAAAATACTTACAGAAAATACGGATTCAATAATAAAAAGATTTGGTAAACGAATTGGTCAAGAAATAGGAGAAGATATTGCTAAAACTGTACCTGTTATAGGTCAAGTAATAACTGCAGGTATGACATTATATGATTTTACTACTGGTTTTACTAAAGATAATGCTGCCAATTTATTCCAAGTATCTGGAGATGCTGTTGATGGAACTATGAGAACTATATCTTCTGGTATCCAAGCAATAACTAATTTCTGGTATTTTGGTGTTATATGGTTAGTAAATGATATTACAAAGGTAGTGGCAGATTTTTCATTCTTGAGAGAATTGTGTATAAATGTATATAATTCTGTTAAGAAAAACGATAAATTTGAAAGTAATATGACAGAATCTCAAAAAAGATCTATAATGACATATGAAGAAGCAGTAAAAGCTGCAGGAGCGAATTGGGAAGATTATAAAGGAAAAGATCCATCCAAAGTCGACCATAAAAAATTAGGAGTTAGTGATGTAGATCAATACCAAATAGAAAGAGCATATTATAATGAACAACATGGTACTAAATTAAATAATGCGGCATATTCTGATACTGTTAATCCATTATTTGGTAAAAAAGTTGCGAATTTCTTCCATGCTGGTGAAGTTAAAAAAGATAAAGATTTTAAACAAGGAAAAACTGTTTCTGAAACAGAAGGTAGTGGTTTAACTGGTGGATTAGATGAAATACGAAATCAAAACAGAAAGAAAAATGGAAATGAAAATGCTCTTAAAGATAAAGAAAGAGAACATGGTTTCATTGATAAAATGTTTAATTTCTTTGGAATGACAAATGTTAAGAAAAAAGATGAAACTAAAAAGGAAGATAGTAAAACTAAAACTACAGGAGGAAAAGAAGATAGTAAAACTAAAACAACTACGCAAAAAAATAATGAAAGTACAATAGACCCTAATAGTAGAGCAGGTATGGGTGCTGGAGATGATGATCTTCCAGGATTAGAACAACAAATAAATCCTGATAGTAAAGTTAAACCTGAAAAAACAAGCGAAGGTTCAGGTCATTCTATATTTAATACTCTTAAAACATTCATAAGTCCTCGACAAGCGAAATATAAAGTTCAATCAGATACAGCAGTAAAACCAGAAATGAATCCTGAAGATATAAAGAAACAAAACGAAGACGCTAATATAAAAATGCCTAATGCAATAGAAACGTTATTTGGTAAAGTGGGAATTACTACAACAAAATTAAATAAAGAAGAACAAGCTACCGATCTATTAAATATAAATGAAAAATCAACTGAAACTATGTCTGATGATATGACTAAATCTCAATTGCTTATATCCAAATCTTTTACTAAACAACAAAAAACTTTAGCAGACACATATAAAGCTTCTAGTAGAAAATTAGATAAAAATAGAAAAAGTATGACTAAAGAATTAGATGCTCAACTTAAAAAATTCGAAGAATCAACTAAGAAAACATTCACTATGTTTAATAGTAAGATGAGTTCAATGATGGGTATAATGAATAATGCTAATGTTAATACTTCTCAAGGTTCCGTTGTTAGTAATCCTGTAACAGATTTAGTTGATGACATACTAGAAGATAATGATAAAGAAGCAAAAGACGCAGCAGATAATAATGAATCTGGTTCTACAAAATCAGGAAATGGAAATTCTGATGGCATAGGAGAAATAAGACAAGAAAATATAAAGAAACACCAAGAAGAAGAAAAAGATAAAAAAGATAAAGAAAAGAAGAAAAAAGCAGGAACATCTGGTATGACTGAACAAGATAAAACATTTTTAAGAAAATTAAATTATGAACGATTTGCACCATCCAAATCAGATTATTTAAATGCACCACCAACTACAAATAATAATACAACTACAAATAATATTAATAAATCTAATACTAAAATGGTATTTTATAGTCAAAATGATGGTCGATGGTCAACAAAAATGTTGGGTAATAAAACTATGGCTGATGCAGGATGTGGTCCTACTTCAGTTGCAATGGCTATTTCACAATTAACTGGTAAGATGGTTACACCTGAAATAATAGCAACATTAGGTAGAGATGAATTACCAGGATATTCAACATTCTCATTATTCCCAGAAATAGCAGATAAATTAAATATGAATTATTCTGAAGCAACATCAAATTATGGTAGTTTCATAAAAGATAAATTATCTAAAGGAATACCTGTCGTAGTTTCAGGTAAAGCTACTACTACAAATTCACCATATACTAGAGATGGGCATGTTGTGACGTTATCTAGAATGGATGGTGATCGAGTATTTGTTCAAGATCCAAAAGGTAAAATGTTTAGTAGATATTATAAAATACAAGATGTTTTACCAGGTATATCAAAAACAATGGCTTATGGTCTTAGTAATAGAATGCAATTATCTGATATACCAGCATCAGGTGATATGTCTGATATAGATACTAGTATTTATAAAAGTACTATGAGAGATAAATTAGGAACTTATGATGTAAGTATGTTTGCGAACGATAATGCTGGTTTAGCAGGTGATGAAAATGCATCTAAAAATAATTCTGTATCTTGGGGTTATTTCTGTGATCCTTCAAAAGGTGGAATAACTGCATTATTCGGTCAAAAGAGATCTGCTTATGCAAATGCCAGAGGAGAACATGGTGCTCTTGATTACAATGTTCATTATCAACCATTATATGCACCTAAGTCAGGTACAGTTGTTGGTGAAAACGGACATTGGTCTTATGGTAATGCTTTAGTTATTAAAACCAATGATGGTGATATGTATTATCGTATGGCACATATGAGTAAAAAAGATGTTAAAAAAGGTGATACTGTTAAAATGGGTCAAAAATTAGGAACATCTGGTAATACAGGACATTCTACAGGACCACATGTACATTTTGAAGTATTAAAAGGTGGAACTAGTAAAGGTTCTAATGGTGTAGACCCTCTTAATTATTACGACACTTATAAATCTAGTGGAGTTGATAGAGTTAAAATTAAAGGTGGTATGTCATATGCTGATTATATGAAGAATTTAGGTAATATAGCTGAAGCAAATGCAGCAGGTTCTGATAGTACTAGTACTGATGGAACTACTGATGGAACAGCAACTACTCCAACAGAATCTGTTGAATTAATGGGTATGTTTGGTAAAATGAACAAGGTTACTCAAAATTATATAGCATCTGTATTTAATGGTAAAGAAGTAGATTTATTTGGTGTAACAGGAACTCCTGAAAATTCTGAAGCTACAGGTGTAACAGGAAATGGTGAATTCCCTAAATATAATTTAACAGATCAACAAATTAAAGGTTTAGCTCATATAGTTGAAGGGGAACAACCAGGAATAGAAGGTCATTATGCAGAAGCATCATTAATGGCTAACTTAAACGATATATCTGGAAATGAAAAAGCTACTACTGAAAATTTAATACACAGAGCAACAAGTGGTTGGTTTGCTAATGGAGCTTATAGATATAAACACCCAGGCAATCCAGTAAAAACAGCTATCCAAGCAGTAAAAGATGTTATAGTTGGTGGTAAAAGAACATTACCAAGATATGTAAATGAACACGATTGTTTTAGTGATTTAACTTCAGTAACTACTAATGGTAAATCTGTTAAAAAATCAGATAGAAGTGCATATAAACAATTTGTAACTAAGATAAAAAATAGATATGGGGCATCAGGTACTTTCTATACATTCCCTAATAGTAAATCTGATCCATTCTATTATACTAGTGAAGAATATAGAAAAAAATGGGGAGAAAATCATTATAGTATAAATGGAGGAACTGGTTTTGGTGATAATGATAAATTCACAGATGCATCAGATAATTTAAGTTACTATAATCAATATTTCTTAAATAAAGACGAAGATCCTACAGAATTAGGTGAAAGTATACCTGCAGATCAAATAATAACAGATGATGATCCTAGAAAAAATAAAAAATCTGAAGATGAAGAATTCTTGATAGGTGGAGCTGGAGATTCTAATAAATCTAGTGGCTCAGTAAATAGTATGAATGGTTATGCTTATTATTCTCAAGCAGACCCTCAATGGAATAAACAAAAAATAGGTCGTTTTGATATAGCAAATTATGGTTGTGGACCAACATCTGCTGCTATGATGTTAACTACAATGTTTGGTAAACAAATAAATCCTTTTACAGTAGCCAAATGGGCTTATGGAAAAAATGCTTGGGGTGCTGGAGGAATGGGATGGAACATGCCATCATTAATTGCAAGTAATTTTGGTTTAAATTTAACTAAAAACTTTACAGGAAAATCAGATTCATCATTTAATACTTTAAGAAGTGAATTAAAAGCAGGACATCCAGTTATGTTATCAGGTAAAGCTCCTGACAGAGCAGAAAATACACCATTTACTCCTAAAGGACATATAGTATTAGCAGTAGGAACTAATGGAAATAATATAGTAATAAATGATCCTAGATCTTCAAAAAGAGCTAAAGCTTATACACAAGATCAAATGAAACGTGGTACAGGTATGAGACTTGGATGGGCATTTGCTAAAACATCTAAAGCAAAAATACCTAGCGGAATACAAGTTGATGGAGATTTTGTACCAGGTCAAAATATAACAACTGTAGATGGAACTACTGATGAAACTGCAACTACTCCGACAGAATCAATAGAATTAATGGGTATGTTTAGTAAATTAAATAAAGTTTCTCAAAATTATATAGCATCTGTATTTAATGGTAAAGAAGTAGATTTATTTGGTACTACAAATACTACTCCTTCCGTAACAAATACGACTTCTTCTGGAGGATCAATAAGTTCGAGTGAATGGGATAATACTATGTTCATGGGAGATTCAATAATGGTTCCTATGTCTTCAGCAGGTAAAATTCCTAAAGAAAGAGTTGCTGCTGTTGGTGGAGATACAGCATTAAAAGGATTTAAGCAAGTGGATAAAATTGTAAAAAGAAAACCACCATTAGTAATAATGAACTATGGTACAAATGATTCAGCGTATTTTATAGATATGAAAAAATATAGAAATAAATGGTTTAAAGAAAAATATATTGAACTTATAAATAAAGTAAAAGCTGGTTCTCCTAATACTAAAGTAGCATTAAATCAAGTATTCGAATCAACTGCTAAAATATATAAAGATACAATACCTGAAGTTCAACCTATTGTATCAGAAGTAGCATCTCAGACGGGTTCTATTTTAGTAGACGTTAGGGATATAAATAAACAAGGAAAAGACTATCATACAGCTGATGGTGTACATTTTACTTCAGCATTTTATCCAGTATGGCTTAATGCGTTAAAATCAAAATTAGTTGGTGGTAGTGGAACTGGTTATGGTGATTTATCGAATATTCCTTATTTAACAGATGATCAAGATTTAGGTGAACAATTAATGGGTGATGATGAATATGCTGGTAAAGCGGATGATACTTCTACAACTAACAATGATAGTGGTAGTAGTGAATTTCCTGCTTCTGCAAATAATTTTGCATATTTCTCTCAATATGATCCTAGATGGAATAATGAGACAATAGATGGTGTTAAAGTTATAAAAGCTGGTTGTGGACCAACATCACATGCTATGATGTTAACTAATGCTTTTGGTAAAGTTATTAATCCACTTACAATGACTAAATGGGCATTTAAACATAATGGTTGGGATAGTGGAGGTATGAAATGGAATCTACCTGATGTTGTAGCTTCAGAATTTGGTTTCAAAATACCTTATACTCAAGAAGGTCATGCTAATGAAACGTTATCTAAATTAAAAGAAGAAATAAAAGCTGGTCGTCCAGTAGTTATGTCTGGTACAGCATCAGCAAAAAGTGATGATAATCCATTTACTCCTAATGGGCATATAGTTTTAGGTGTTGGTGTAGATGGTAGTGGTAATATGATAATAAATGACCCTAGAGATATTTTACATTCTAAAGCATATCCAGATTCAGTTTTACAAAAAGGTGTTGGATTGAAAAAAGCTTGGTCATTTGAAAAAACAGAAAATGCAAAAATACCAGAAGATGTTACAGTTGATGGTGATTATACTGCTACAGGAGGAACAACAAATACTAACACTACTCAAACAGAATCTATAGATTTATTGGGTGTATTCTCTAAGATGAATAAAGTAATACAAAACTATGTTGCATCAATATTTAATGGTAAAGAAGTAGATTTATTTGGTACTACAACAACTACTACTAGTGATGGTTCAAATCCAGATGTATCAAATATAAGTGATAATAGAAAAGCAGTATGGACGTATTTCACAGGTAAAGGATATACTAATGAAGCAACAGCAGGTATAATGGGTAATATGCATACCGAATCTGGTGGAACTTATGACCCTTCAATTATACAAGGTAATGGTAAAGGACCTGCAGCTGGTATATGTCAATGGGAAAACTATAATACAAAATCAGCAAGATGGAAAGAATTATCTGATTATGCATCATCTAAAGGTAAAAACTGGGATGATTTACAATCACAACTTGAATTTATTGATATGGAATTGGCAGGTAAGAGTAAAGACACTTATACAAATACTTTACTTAAGAAAAAAGTTGGAGGATATGATGGATATAAAAAATTAACAGATATTGAAACAGCAGTTAAAGCATTTGAATCATCATTTGAACGTGCTGGTGTAAAAGCTTATGATAAAAGAGTTAAATATGGTAAAGAAAATTATGATTTATTTGCAGGTGGTAGTGCTGGTAACGGTGATGGTAGAGCTGGTACTGGTGGAGGAGATGGTAATACTTATCTTATAAATCCTGCAGGAGGTTCAACAAAAATACGTAATACTAATTCTAGTAGTAGAGCAGGTATGGGTGCAGGAGATAGCACATTACCATCAATAAAACATAAACAAGAAAAACTTTCTACAACTAAAGAAATTAGAGCAGGATTAGGAGCAGGATTAGAAAAACTAAAACAATTAGCTAAAAATTCCGAATTAAAAAATAATTCTATACAACTTCATAATACAGTAATAGAAGCATCAAAAAATTCTCAACTATCAGATGCGATGGTGGAAAGTTTAATAGAAATGTTAACAGAATTAAAAGAAATAAATAAAAATACAGCAGAAACAGCTCAAAATGTATCAAAAATACAAGTATATTCTGAAAACGAACCTATAAGTAATCATACTAAAAAAGGAGCTAATGGTACTAAAAAAATAACAGCACCTAACAATCAGAGAGTTGGGATAACAAATGATTCAAATTATAAAACGGCAAGAAGTATTGCTAGTTTCACAACATTATAAAATATAGGTCGGGGTTTCCCCCCGACCTATATAATTAAATAAGGAGGTTTTAAAATGTCTAATTTATATAGAGAAAGATTACAAGATATAATAGAATACACATCAATAGAAGATAAACAAACTAGACCTATGCTTAGAGCTAAACAAAAAACAGAAGATTCTAATAAGAAAAAAGATGAAAATAATAACAATGATGAAACTAAAAAGAAACAAGAAGAAGAAGATCAAAATAAAGAAAAATCATTAGCAGATGAAATTATAGATTTAGTATCTTTAGACCCAGGAAATACTAACCAAAATGCAGAAGAATATTCAAAACAACTTAGTACTGTAATGACAAAAGATATGAGTTTCGATGCTCAAAATACAAGAATTTTTGGTATGCCTCATCAGTTTTTATCAACTGCTGATTGTAGGATAGATAAAAAAAATGATGTTTTCGGATACTGTTTTGCTAAAAATATTTTTATGGAAAGACCCGTTGTAACATTAGTTCCAGGGACAACAAATTTCTTACCAGATATGAGTAAACAAGATAAAGAATCGTTTCAATCTTTAATGAATGACGGTGTTACTAGTGAAAATAAAGAAGTATTACAATCAATATTAGCATCTTTTGAAGCCGATGGTGGTCAGAGATATTATGATTTTAAATCAGATTATCCTTCATATATAAGATATGTTAATTTAATGTGTAGAACATGTGCAGTATATTTAGGAATAGGCAATCTACATGCACCAGGCACTGAAACTCCATATAAATATTATGATTGGGGAAATTATATGCCTTATGAAGGATATACAGTTCCAAAAGCTATGCAAGATGATAAACAAGCATTTTCTCTTAAAGATACTTTATCAGCATTATATCAAAAATTAACAAGATTAACATCAGATATATTTATAGGTTATAGACAATATACACATTTCTATGTTGACCCTTCAACAAGTGTTAGTGAAAGTATTAGTAATACAGCACAAAAATCACAATTAGAAGGTATGTTTGATACTGCTGAATCTGTTGTTAAAGAAGCGAATATGATTTTAAATTCAATATCAGATGCAACTTCATATGTACAAAATTTTTTAGAAAGTGCAACTAGCAAGATAATGGAAATAGCAAATACAACTACTTTGGGATTTTTTAATAATATATTAGGAAATGCAGGTCAAGAAGTAATTCATGGTGCAAACTTAATATATCCTGAAATATGGATGGATAGTGAATATTCTAAAGATTATACTATAATAGTAGATTTAGTTTCTCCATATGGAACAGATGAAGCTATATATTTAAATATAATTGTACCTATGATGCACTTATTAGCATATTCATTACCAAGACAATCTACAGCTAATAGTTACGTATCTCCATTTTTAGTAAAAGCGTTTTCAAAAGGACAATTTTCATGTGAAATGGGATTAGTCACATCTATAAGTTTTGATAAAGGAGCCGATAGTTCTTGGTCTGTTAATGGTTTACCAACACACGTTAAAGTTAGTATGAATATAAAAGATTTATATTCTAAATTAATGATGACTCCTGCACATAAACCTAGTCTATTTTTCTCTAATCAGGGAATGATTGATTATTTAGGAAGTTTATGTGGTTTAGATTTGACTGTTCCAAATATAACAACTAAATTAGAAACAGTTAAAGCTTTACTTGGAGAATATAGACCACAAAATATAGTTGGTAGATTATATAGAAATATGACAAATAATCTTAATCAAAAAATAAGAAACTTAACTAGTATTTAATAGCCTATAATACAATATTATAGGAGGTGTGTATAATTTGCCAAGTAAAAAAGAATTGTTGGAATATTGCAAAGAGTATGCAAAAATACCAGATGATATGTTTAGTAGATTAATATATTTAGCTGATGGATTGAATAAAAAAAGTGCAAACGATTTTACAATAAATGCTAAAAATAATCTAGAAACGAAATGGAATGAGATTAAATTTATTTTTTATTTTATTCCTAAAGCAACACCAAGAGCAAGGTTCACAAGATTCGGAGGACATTTTTATGTAAGCGATGCTCAAAACAATCAACGTTTAATGAGAGATTTTTGTAAAGAACAATTAAAAGATTTTAAAATGATAGCAACACCATGTAAATTTTATTGTGATGTTTATTTTCCAACACCAAAAGGTATGAATAAAGAAGAAAAACTTCGAGCTGAATTAAAATTAATTCGACATGTAAAAAAACCTGATTGGGATAATATTGGAAAAACATATTCTGATATGATACAGAATACAATAATATTAGATGATTCATTAATAATAGATGCGGGTGTTTCTAAATATTATTCTACTAAACCAAGAATAGAAATATCTATATTATATGCGGATAGATATGATTCAAAATATAATGAGAAATGTATAAAAAATAAGAAAATATATAAAGATAATATTGACCGAATTGAAAGAAGATAAGGAAAATTTCCTTATCTTCTTTCTTTTTTATTTCACTATATTTCTAACTATTTTTTCTATATCCTGGTTAGTTAAATTAGTTAATCTTATAGTATTAAATGTTTCCATTATTGTATATTTTGTTATAGCTTCAGCCATTATAACATCCATATGCGAATTTTTAGTATTATACATTATATCATCAGATATAACATTATCATATAATTCATCTGTTAAATTAACAGCTTCAGTTAATATTTCTTCATCATACTCAACATCATAAGATTCCATTAAACATATATCCTTAATACCAGGTATACGATCACATATTTTTTGTAAATATCTAGTAGCAGAATTTAATGTATTGTATTTATATGATGTGTTATCCAAAGATTCCATTATAGTATTTATTGAATCCATATTACGATGTATTAATCTTTCTGCTTGTGTTAAATCTATTATATTTTCACAATCAAACATTAATCCTTTTAATCCTTCACATAAGAATTTAACTTTATAAGCAAATTCAATATTATTTGAATTAACGTCATTTGCTTTGAATACTGGTGCAAATACATTTTTACCATCAAAATTAACATATAAAGATTCTAATGCGGCTTGTTTAGCTTCATCATGACTATCTAATCGTTTATCTAACATATCACACACGTCATCTAAACTGTCTAAGAAACTTTCTATTACTACGTTTTCTTCCAATACCACATGTTTAAGAACTGTAGCATTTATTGCAGATTCAGTTAACCAATTAACATATTCTTTATTATGTTTATATTGTTTTGTTTCTTCTTGGATATAATCTTTTACTCTATCCAAATCTTCAAATGATGATGCTTCATTTATTTTCTTTAATAAACAATATTGTCTCATTTTAGATGGTTTAAGCATATAAGAATTAGAATAATTTTCATATAATGCTCTATCTTTACCATATAAGAAATCTTGTTCAAAATCAGCTTGTTCTTTTACAGCAGTTTTTAATTGTTTTTTCTTTTCAGTTAAAGCTTTAGAATATTCACTTGATAACCATTTTAAATGTTGTTTTAAAGCTTCTTTTTCTTCATCTTTTTTGGCATTATTTATTTTAGTTTTTATTGTTACTTTAGATGAAGCTAGTTCTTTTTGTAAATGTTCGACTTCTTTAACATTTTTACAACTATTTACGATTTTAAGTAATCCATCATGTGTTTTATTTATATCACTTTTAGATTTTATTCCGTTTACTAATAAATTTCCTATATTTCTAGAAGTAAGTTTATAAGCATCTTTAGATATTCCTTTCATAGCTTTTGGTAAATTTTTCATATTATTAACATAATTTTTACCAAATCCTTCCATTACTTGGAATTGATCACCATCGTTTCCACATTCAGGACAATATTCAGGAGCTTTTTCAGTAACATAACCACAAGATCTACATACAAAATTACTTTCTTCTAAACATAAACTTTCTGAAACTTTTTTATATTGAGCTGCTGCTAAATCTCTAGCATCATTATCTAACCAATCTATCATTTCATCTATATCTTCTAATATATTATTATATTTACCATCTTCATTTTTTCTATTATAAACACTAGAAGCAGTTTTTAATGTTTCTATATTTATACCTATTTCATCAACAACACTTAGCATATTTTTTTCTGATTTTATTTTATTTATTCTTTTTAATGTTGATTTTTTGATATTTTGTATTTCTTTTTGTTTAATATTTATAAATTTATCTTTTAAACCTTCTTCTAGTATATCAACATAATCTAATGATTCTTTTAATATTTCATTTTTACGAGATTTTATTAATCTAGGTACTTCAGATTTTAACCATCTAAGATATCCTTCAACTTCTTTTATGTTTTCTTTAGTAAAAGAATCATCTTGCTTCATAAAATCTATTCTTTGTTGTAAAGAACTAGATGCTGCTTGAATAACTGAATTCATATTATCTAAATCTTTATCTTTTTTTACTTTAGATATAGCTTTAGTCATATCTTCTTTCATTTTATCATATTTACCTATATCTTTACGAGCTCCTCGTTTATCAAGTCTAGTTGCAAATTTATCTACTATTTTGTCTATAGTGCTTTCTTCAACTATATCGTCTTCATCATCTTCTTCTTTTAAGTATTTTTTTATATCTTCATCTTCTGCATCATCGTCATCTATATCATTATCTTCGAATATAATATCTTCTGTATCTTCATAATAATCTTCAAATAAATATCCTTCATCTATATCAAATTCATATTCGAAATCTTCTGCTATATTAAACTCTCTTTCTTTAGCTAATATTCCTTTCATAGCAATATCATTATACCATTTTATTTGGTTTGCTACCATCATTTTATATTCAGGATTTTTCTTTAATCCTTTTTGTAAAGCATTTATATCATTTTTGACAGTTATTTTTACTTCTATTATATCTTTTCCTTTTTTTGCTTTTTTAATTCTTTTTAATATTTTCTTTTGCCAACCAGCAAGTTTTCCATTATATCCAACTTCACGTTGACATAATTTTTTAACTTTATTTTCATCTAATTTATATTTACCATAAACAGCACCTGCACCTGCAGCAACAGCTCCTGCAGCAGCTAATTTATTATAATTTATAGAACCATGAGCATCTATTCTTTGATTATATACTTTTCGATTAACAGTACTATTTATATTACTATCTATAGTATATTCATTAACAACTTCTTCTGCTTCACAAGTACATGGATCTTTTTCACATACAGGACACACTAACATCTCAGATAAATCTTTTTTACTTTTAGCAATAGTCTTAGCAGAACAGGCTTCTTTTGCTAATTTATTATTTTTACTTTCATCTTTTAAATCTTCAGTAGATTTTTGAATTTCTCTTATAGATTCTTTACAAGACATAAGATTCTTTTTAGATTTATCACAATCTTCTGCTACTTTTTTGATATCTTTAGAAGTATTTTTTAAATTTTTGTCTAATTGTTCATAGTCACCATCTTGAACTGCTTCTAATATACTAGATGCGTGTTCTTTAAATATATTAGATATTGGTTCATAAGAAACTATATTTTGTTTAAATTCAATAGATTCATTCACATTAAAACCTAAGTTTTTAACTGTTTCTAAATAAGCTTCTTTATATTCAGTATTTAACCATTCAGTATAATTTTCTAAAGTTCTAACAACTTTTCCATTTCTACTGAATAATCTATTAGGTAATTTAGCTAATTGATTTATATAAGCTACATCTGGACCATGTTTAGCAGATTTTATTAAATTCATAATACTTTCTCTGAAACCAGGTTGAAGTATGTTTTTAGCTATATGCTCTCTTTTTTTAGCACTTTGTATTATATCAGCTACACCTGTATCATAATCAGAATAAAAACCTAAATTTCCAGGTCTAGCTCTTAATTTAACACCTTCACTTAAATAATCTTCAAGTTCTTTTAATTTTTGAACAGGAAATTGATGTGTAAAAGATTCACTTATCATTAAATCTTCTGATACTTCATCATTCATGACATTATTATCATCAAAAGAATCTAATTCATTCATTTTATATTCAGGATCATTTAAATCATTATCACATTCTTCTTTAACATAAGATTCGAAAATAAGTTCATTAGGAGTTTCTAATGTTATTTTATAACAATCTCTCATTAAAGCTTCAAATAATGTTGTAGTTTCAATATTTTCATTGAATACAAATTCCATAGCTTCTTCGGTAGTTTCTTCATCTACTTCATCTTCTTTTAATTTATCTTCTATTTCATCCATTATTTCTGTTTTTTTATTATTTGCTTCTTTTTCATCAGAAACGACTTTTATTACTTTTTCCTTTATTTTATTAGCAATAGAATCTATATTTATGTTATCTTTATTATATTCAAATTCATTTTTTTCTTCATCGTTCAATTCGAATTTGAATTCATCTGCAGATTGTGCTTCTTTCATATTTCTATCAGCAACTTTTTTTGCAGTATTTTCACATAACATTATCATTCTTTCTAATAAAATATTATTTGTTTTTTTAGCTTGGTCTTTAATAGCTTTAAATCCACCTAAATCTTCATATTGTTTATTTATTCTATTAGTTATATTTTCCATATTTTCATACATAGGTTGTTCATCTATACATAATGCTTCTAAACATATATGATGTAATATATTACAGAATAAATCATCTTTTATTTTATCATATGATTCATTTAGTACTTTTCTAAACTCTCTTTGATTTTTTATTTTATCAATTTGCTTTCTTTGAGCTTGTTTAGAAAGTTCCATATGTTTTTTAGAAGATTCCATTAAAGCTTCTTGTTTATTTTCTTTTTTTCTGTCTTTAACAGGAATTAGATTTTTATCTGTTATTTGTCTTCCATAATTTGACCCAAAATTACCTTTAGTAACTTGAGTGTTTATGTTATCAAAATATTTACTCATATCGTAATACTCCTTTCAATTATATTTAGTATTCATTAAGTTATTGTTTTGGGTATTATTTATATAATACCCAAAACATCTATTTATTTATTAATGTTATTTCTATATCCTCTTCTTCTATATTTAAATACTCGGGCACAAATATTATTCTATCTTGTTTACTAAGTGTATTTATATCCATAGTATTATTTTCAATAGTTTGAACCAAAGTATCATAACCATTTATAGATTCAAATACAACATATCTTAGATAAGAGAATGTGTTTTCTAATTGTTGTATTAAATTAGATATGAATATACCTTCATTATTCTCTTTATTTATATCTTCGAAATAATCTTTTATAAATATTTTCATATCTTGAATCAATTTGTCAGCTTCAGATTTTAATTCAGCATATACTCTTAATTTAATATTACAGTTTACCCTATTAATTATTTCTTCATTTTCACCTATTATGAAATTATTTGAACGACCATAGGTATTATAAAATTTCATATCTACTGAATAATTATTCGTTTTTTTATATAATATATTAGTCATATAATCATATTGATAATTTAATAATTCTATAAATTTTTCAAAATGGTCTAAATTATCTTGATTAATATCATCTATTTTTTTCATTACAGGAACATCATATATTTTTGCATATACAACATCATCAGTATCTTTTTCCCACACTATTCTAGATTTAAGCATATTTAACGGTTGTATTAATGTTACTCTTTGTTCTTCCGTAGTATATGTGTTAGTTAATACTGTATTAGCGAATCCGTCTATATGAGAAAATTTATGTGTTGTCATAGGTTCATCATATGTGAAAAATGCATATATGTTAACTTTTAAATTTATCATAGGAATCATATTTACTATAGATGAACCATCAGAAAGAGATTGTAAATCATATATTCGTATATTTTCATTTAATGTAATATAATCATCAGTTGTTATTAAACCTTCGAAAGTATATGTTAGATTACGTACATCAAATGCTATTTTTTTACATTCTATAAAAGCTACCTCATTGCCTCCACTAGAATTAAAAGTCATTAAAACTTTAACTCTTCCAGTATCTAATCCATTACTATCTAATATAGGATTCTCTATATCATTATCAGTAGCGGTTAAATTAAAAGTAAAAGTATATTTTGATTCTGATGTTAATATAGTTCTTTTAACAAATAAATTATTACATATAAA
>ERZ808258.80-NODE-80-length-51507-cov-4.145709_pt1 | contig 51507 bp, 47 predicted proteins | sample MGYA00521280_ERZ808258 | MGnify/ENA primary metagenome ERZ808258 (study PRJEB31516, sample SAMN03275585) | gut metagenome | biome: mammalia-associated habitat; material: feces | host: Papio cynocephalus | place: Kenya | collected 2012-07-19 ...
TTTGGCCCGGTAGGGGCGCCTCGTTCTCGTTGGACGCGAACCACAGGCCGCGCCTCAGTTTCGCGCGACACGGTGGACTTGTCCCGGCCGATCCCCTCCGCGGTCCGCCGGATGCCCGGATGCTGCTCGCAATGCGGCTTCTCGATCAGGATCCTCTCCTCGGACGACAGGTGCGGATACTGTTGGCCCATGGGTGCGACACCTTCCTAGGCTAGAAACTTCGAACACTTCCAACCCTAGACAAGGCGTTGCACTTCTATTTTGAACCTGGGGAACATCCATCGAACCGACCGACAGGAACGTGGAGGACATGCTGCAAGGCGCGACCTTCGACGCTTATCCGGGAAGTGCCGGTCATGGCCCACCATACTTCGGAGGTCCAAACGGATTTGGTCTCAGGTCGAGTGAGGCTTGGGCGGAGATGTTCGACTCGCAGTTCGCCAATCCGCAGGCATGGGCAGCCATCGAACGGTACTTCCCTGAATCTGCTAAGTTGTTCGATGAAATGGTCAAGGAGGAGGTGACGCGATGACAGGACTCCAGACGTTCTACGACGGTGACTTCGATCAAGCGATGGAAGAGCCCGGTCCGATGACTCGGGAAAAACTCGATGAATCCATGGGCGCATATGTGAAGATGTTCAAGGAGCCCTTCTTCCTCATTGACGGTCCGAGCATCAATGTCAGCGACGAAGAATTATACCGTTGGTTGAACTGGTGCATTTTCTACGGCAAGCCACGCGACGAATATCCGGAGGCGAACAAAGACTGAGGCAATAAGCGATCGCATTTTCAAGCCCACCGCATCAACGGTGGGCTTTCGCATATCCGAAGGTGGGTTGGTCCAGCGGCGACGGCAGGAGCCTGTAAATCTCCGACACCGACACATCGCGGGTTCGAATCCCGCACCCCTTAGCGTGGCACTAGAGTGATAGCGTAATGCGACAAAACGACGCCAACCATGAGGACATGTCTGGACGCGTGGTGCTATAAGGGGCGCTTATAACGACATTCAAGTTTTCCTGATGCCCGATAAACGAAGGTTATGTGATAGCTTAGGCGGGTTGCATTGTTCATATCAGATGGAGGATTTCATGTCCGCTCTCACTTCCGTCTCCGGTTTCCCGCGCATCGGCCAGAATCGTGAGCTGAAGAAGATTATCGAAGCATACTGGAAAGGCAACGCCGCGCTCGATGATGTGCGCGCGACTGCCAAGGAGCTGCGTTCCAAGCACTGGAAGCTGCAGAAGGTCGCCGGCATCGATTTGATTCCGAGCAACGACTTCAGCTACTACGACCAGATGCTCGACACCGCCATCCTGCTGAACGTCATTCCGGAGCGCTACCAGCGTCTAGCCTTCGACAACCCGGAGGAGACCCTCTTCGCGATGGGTCGCGGTTACCAGGGCGAGAAGGGCGACGTCACCGCGCTGCCGATGAAGAAATGGTTCACCACCAACTACCACTACCTCGTTCCGGAAATCGAAGACTCCGCCGAGATCAAGCTCAACAGCACCAAGCCGTTCGACGAGTTCAACGAGGCCAAGGAGCTGGGCATCGTCACCAAGCCGGTGCTCATCGGCCCGTACACCTTCCTGAAGCTCGCTCGCGACCCGCAGGCCGAGGAACTGGAATACGACAAGGGTCTGGTGAACGCGGTCGCCGCGGTCTACGCCGAAGTCGTGTCCAAGTTCGCCGAACTGGGCGCCGAATGGATTCAGATCGACGAACCGTACCTCGTGCTCGACAAGGAGCCGGGAGATGTCGAACTGTTCAAGTCCCTGTACGCCAAGATCCTGCCGGCGCGCGAAGGCAAGGTCAAGCTGCTGCTCAACACCTACTTCGGCCATATCGCCGACATCTACGAAACCATCAACCTGCTGGGCTTCGACGGCATCGGTCTCGACCTGAACGAAGGCAAGGATGAGAACCTCGCTGCGGTCGAGAAGTTCGGCGTCGCCGAGAACACCACCATTTTCGCCGGCGTGATCAACGGCCGCAACATCTGGCGCAACAACTACGCCGTCAGCCTCGGCCTCCTCGACGCGTTGAAGCAGGTCACCCCCAACGTGGCCGTCTCCACCGCCAGCTCCCTGCTGCACGTGCCGTTCAGCACCGAGGGCGAAGACGGTCTCGCCGCCGACGTGCTCAAGCACTTCGCCTTCGCGGTCGAAAAGCTCGATGAACTGCACGAAGTCGCCGTGCTCGCCGACGCCAGCGAGGAAGACAAGAAGGAATCCGCCGAGCTGGCCGCCAACCAGGCGCTGTTCGACGGCACCCGCGTCGCCGAGGACAAGGCGGTCGCCGACCGCATCGCGGCCCTGACCGACGCCGACTTCGTCCGTCAGCCGGCCCGCGCCGAACGCCAGAAGGAGCAGCGCGAGGCCCTTGGCCTGCCGCTGCTGCCGACCACCACCATCGGCTCCTTCCCCCAGACCAGGGAAGTGCGTGCCGAACGCGCCAAGCTACGCAAGGGTGAGATCACCAAGGCCGAATACGACGAGTTCATGAAGCAGCAAATCGACGCCTGCATCAAGCATCAGGAGGAGATTGGCCTCGATGTGCTCGTGCATGGCGAATTCGAACGCAACGACATGGTCGAATACTTCGGCCAGAACCTCAACGGCTTCCTGTTCACCAAGAACGCCTGGGTGCAGTCCTACGGCACCCGTTGCGTGAAGCCTCCGATCGTGTGGGGCGATGTCTCCCGCGCCAACCCGATCACCGTGGAGTGGAGCGCCTACGCGCAGTCCCGTACCAACCACGTGATGAAGGGCATGCTCACCGGCCCGGTGACCATCCTCAACTGGTCTTGGCCGCGTGAGGACATCACCCACGAGCAGCAGACGCAGCAGCTCGCCCTCGCCATCCGTGACGAAGTGCTCGACCTCGAAAAGGCCGGCATCAAGGTCATCCAGATCGATGAGGCCGCATTGCGTGAGAAGCTGCCGCTGAGGAAGACCGATTGGCACAAGAAGTACCTCGATTGGGCCATTCCCGCGTTCCGCCTGGTGCACTCCGCGGTCAAGCCGACCACGCAGATCCACACCCACATGTGCTACTCGGAGTTCAACGACATCATCAAGGACATCGACGCCATGGACGCGGATGTGATCTCCTTCGAGGCGTCCCGCGGCGATCTCGTGGTGCTCGACGCCATCCACGACGCCGATTTCGAGACCGAAGCCGGCCCGGGCGTCTACGACATCCACTCTCCGCGCATCCCGTCCGAGAAGGAAATCGAAGACCGCATCTACGAAATCCTCAAGAAGATGGATGTCGAAAAGGTCTGGATCAACCCGGATTGCGGTCTGAAGACCCGTGGCAACGCCGAAACCTGGCCGAGCCTGGAGAATCTCGTCGCCGCGGCCAAGGCCGTTCGCGCCAAGCTCACCAAGTAAGGTCAAGCAGGAAACGAATCCCATGCATTCACCACTGTTCTCGCTTGAGGTCTTTCCTCCGAAGCGAACCTCCCCTGTAGGGACCATCTACGACACGTTGGATGGCCTGCAGGGGGTGGACCCCGATTTCATTTCCGTCACCTACGGTACGGGTAAGTCGTCCGACCGCACGCTGACCGCGCGCATCGCGCACACCGTCGGCGAATACGGCATTCCCTGCGTGGCGCACCTGACCGCCCAGTATCTGGACAAGGATGACGTCGACGAGGCACTCGACATGTTCTCCCAGGCCAAGGTTCTCGGCGTGCTCGCCTTGCGCGGCGACCGAGTCGAGGGCGTGGAGCCCGCCGGAGTGTTCGAGCACGCCAGCGATTTGGCCGCATACATCCGCGTGCGTCATCCCGAGATGAAACTGTACGGCGCGTGCTATCCGGAAAAGCATCCCCAGGCCGCAACGCTGAAAAGCGACATCGACAATCTTAAAAAGAAGGTCGATTCCGGCGTGACGCATTTGATTTCGCAGTTGTTCTACGACAATGAGGATTTCTTCCGCTTCCTCGACGCGGCGCATGCCGCCGGCATCGAAGTGCCGATTGAGGCGGGAATCATGCCGGTCATGAACGCGAAATCCGTGCTTCGCATGTCGAGAATGTGCGCATCACGCATACCGGGGAAGGTGCAACGCATCATAGACAAATGGGGCGATGATCAGGCTGCGCTCAAGGAGGCCGGCATCATCTACGCTTCCGAGCAGATCAGCGATCTGGTCGCCCACGGGGTCGACGGCGTGCACCTGTATACGATGAACCATCCAAGCGTCAGCAGGCGCATCTGGTTCAACGTCAAACCACTCTTCGTCTGATTCCAGGCGATGCAACAAACATCAGGGGCGGTCATGGGTTTCCATGGCCGCCCCTGATGCGTCCCAAGCATATCCAGAGGCCGTTTCATGCGGTTTCAAAAATATGGTTACTATAGGAGCCATGACTTCTACGCACATGTTTGGGGCGCTCGATTTGATTCGGGCGGGGTTGCAGGATCTCGACAAGGCGCATGCGTTGTTTGCGGAATTGCATGATGACGGCATCGATGATGGCCGGTTGCGTCTGCTGTTGTCGACGTTGGAGAAGGCATGCGATCCCGACGTGGCGTTGCGCAATCTTGTGGACATCATCAAAGTGGTGCAAAGTCAAGGCAGGGATTTCACGGGCATCGTCGCCGACCCGGACGCGTTCGTGCGGCTCATCACCGTTCTCGGCGTTTCCGACGAAATGGGCAAACTCATGCGGTTCCGTCCCGAACTCGTCGAAGCCGCGGCCAACGACGCGTGCGAAAGCCATCTGTACAACCACCGTCAGCGCAGGGACCATGTGCTGGAATCGGTGGGGGCCGATCCCGACAACGTGTCCATGCCGAAGGCCGGCATGCCGCTTGCCGACGCCGCGACCGCGCTGCGCAGAACATACCGCAAACAGCTGTCGTCCATCATGGCGCAGGACGCCACCGCCGCCGACCCCATCGAAATACAGCCGCGCATCAGCCAGGAACTGTCCGATCTCGCCGACGCGGCCCTCGAAGGGGCCCTGGCCATCGCCCGCAACGAGGTGGAGGGCAGCGAACATGTACGCTTTGCCATCATCGGCATGGGCAAACTCGGCGCCCGGGAACTCAATTACGTTTCCGATGTTGACCTGATTTATGTGGTGGAGCCCGCCGATGCCGAAACCAACGGCATGGCGCTCAACCGCATCGGCACCAAAATGGCGACCACGATGCAGCGTGTATGCCAATCCGTCATCATGGGCGTCGCCGAACCGACGTTGTGGCAGATCGATGGAGGACTGCGGCCGGAAGGCAAAGACGGCCCGCTGGTGCGGCGGCTCGATTCGCATAAGGCATATTACGAGCAATGGGCGGAGAACTGGGAGTTTCAGGCGCTGCTCAAGGCGCGTCCCGTCGCCGGCGATCCGGAACTCGGCAAGGCCTACATGGACATGACCCGTCCATTCGTCTGGTCGGCGTCCAAACGCGACAATTTCGTCTATGACTGCCAGCAGATGCGCAAACGCGTCGAGGACCTCATTCCGGAACCGCTCAAGGACCGTGAGATCAAACTCGGCAGGGGAGGCCTGCGCGATGTCGAGTTCACCGTGCAGATGCTGCAATTGGTGCACGGGCGGTCCGATGAGACGCTGCGCACCAGCGCCACCCTCGAATCGTTGCGCGCGCTGGCCGAAGGCGGATACGTCTCGCGCAAACAGGCGAAGAAGCTCTCTTGGGATTATCGCTTCGAACGCGTGCTGGAGCATCGGCAGCAGATGTGGTCGCTCAAGCGCACCCACTTGTTCCCCGATTTGGGCAAGGCCAACAGGGGCGGCATCGAGCGCAAGCGCGACATCAGCATCGACGAGCTCAGCCAGAACCTTGAACTGCGTCGCCTGGCACGCACCTTCCATATGCATCCGGAGGAACTCGTCGACAAATACGACGAAACCCGTCGCGAGGTGCGTCACCTGCACATGGACATCTACTACCGGCCCATGCTGCCGATCAACGCCGGGCTGGACGACGAACAGGTGAGATTGTCGGCGAAGGCCGCGCAGGAGCGTTTCGAATCCATCGGATTCGCCGATACCGACGCGGCCATGCGCCATGTCGTCGCATTGACATCCGGAGTGTCCCGTGCGGCGAAGATCAACCGCATTCTGCTGCCGGCCGTATTGCAATGGCTTGGTGATGGGCAGAACCCCGATATGGGACTGCTCAACTGGCGCAAGCTTGAAGAGAACTTCGGCTCGGACAGCGGATACATCGGCTTCCTGCGCGACTCGTCCTCCGCGGCGCAAAGACTGTGCCATGTACTTTCCAATTCCAGGTTCCTGGGCGACGCGCTCAACAAATCCGCCGAATCCGTCACATGGCTCGGCAACGACGAATCGTTGCAACCCCGTTCCCGGGAAAGCCTCGATGTGCAGACCAACGCGGCTTTGGAACGCAACGCGGGCAACATCAACGACTTCGCCAATTCCATCCGCGCCATGCGCCGGCAGGAGATTGAGCGCATAGGCCTATCGTGGATGAATGGCGTCGTCGATGCCGCCGCTTCGTTGGAGGGCATGACCGACGTATACGACGCGGCCATCGACGCTTCGCTTGCCTGGGCCATTCGGCACAGAACCGATGACATGGGATTCGAAGAGCCGCCTGCGGTGATTTCGGTGATCGCCATGGGACGTTACGGTGGCAGGGAAGTGAACTTCAGTTCCGACGCCGATGTGATCATCATCTACCGTCCGGCCGATGGCGCCGATGATGGGCAGGCGAACCTGTTCGCCCGCAAGGTCCAAGAGGATCTGCGTTCCATCCTGCAGGGTCCCACCACCTTGGAGCCGAAGATCGAGCTCGACATGGATCTGCGGCCCGAAGGCAAGAACGGACCGTTGGTGCGTTCGTATGCGTCCTGCGAGGAATACTATCGTTCATGGGCGAGCACATGGGAGCATCAGGCGCTGCTTCGTGCCCGATATGCAGCGGGGGACGCGGCTCTTGCCGAGGATTTCCTGATGAACATCGCGGATCCCCTGCGTTATCCGAAGACGGACCTTACGGAAACGCAGATCGCCGAAATACGTCGTCTCAAGGCGCGCATGGAAGCCGAAAGGCTCCCTCGCGGCGTGCGCAGGGACCGTCATCTGAAACTCGGCAAAGGCGGATTGTCCGACGTTGAATGGACGGTGCAGCTCTTGCAGTTGCAGCATGCCGGGAATGACGCCAAACTCCGTGTCAACGGCACATTGCAGGCCTTGGACGAATTGGAACGTCGCAGATTGGTTTCCACTGCGGACGCGGTTGTGCTGCGTAGGGCATGGCGCATGTGCACCGCGGCGCGCAATGGCAGTTATCTGTGGAGTGGGCGCGTGAGCCAGGCGGATATTCTGCCCGATGACACCTATTCGCTCGGCGGCATCGCCGTGTATCTCGGATACGACGCGAATCGGGGCCAGCATTTCGAAAACGACCTGCTGGCGATGATGCGCAAGGCGCGGGATGTGATGGAGCGGCTGTTCTACGGCCGTTCGTAAGGGCATTCCCCGGTATGGGCTGATACATGGCGGTCGTCCCATGTCGTATCGAGATGCCTTCGTCACGCCGCCATTGGCTTGGCGGAACGGTACCGGAATGCCGGCGGTACCGGCGGCGCGACGATTGTTATGGTGAACACGCGGTAAACCCGCGGGTCAGCGGCTCAGGCTATAGTTGGCTAGGTCACTTCGAGTGGCCACCTTCAACCACAAGTGCATGAAAGGTGAGCCGTTGTCCTCAACACTCGAACCGGCGGTAGAGACGCCGATGGTCGGTAAAAGCGTCATCACTCTTGACGATTTATCCATTCATCAGATTCAGGAGTTGCTGCATAAGGCGCAGTACATCGATTCCCATCGCAAACAAGTGGCGCACACCTGCGAAGGCAGGGTGCTCGCCACTTTGTTTTATGAGCCCAGCACCCGAACCCGTCTGAGCTTCGAAACCGCCATGCTCCGGCTCGGCGGCAAGGTGATCGGCTTCGCCGGAGCCCAGCTGGCCTCCGTCACCAAGGGCGAGACCATCGCCGATACGCTGAAGACCGTTTCCAATTATGTTGATGTGGTCGCGATTCGCCACCCCAAGGAGGGAGCTGCGCTGGTCGCGTCCCGCGCCGCCTCCGTGCCCGTCATCAACGCCGGCGATGGCGGCCACATGCATCCGACGCAGACGCTCGCCGATCTGGCCACGCTGCAATCGCGCTTCGGACGCGTCAACAATCTGACCGTCGGACTGTGCGGCGACCTGACCTTCGGACGCACCGTGCACTCCCTGATCGAGACGCTGTGCCGTTTCGGCAACGTGAACTTCGTGCTGATCAGCCCCGATGAGCTCAAGACCCCGCAGTACGTGCTCGACCGCATCGACGCCACACCGTCCTGCTCCTACACCGAGGTCAAGGATCTGGTGTCCGTCATCGGCGACCTCGACGTGCTGTACATGACCCGCGTGCAGAAGGAACGCTTCTTCAACGAGGACGATTACCTGCGCCTGCGCGACACCTACATCCTCTATGAGGCCAAGATGGCCTACGCCAAAAAGGACATGGCCGTGCTGCATCCGCTGCCGCGAGTCAACGAAATCGCCGTGGAAGTGGACGACGATCCGCGCGCCGCCTACTTCGAGCAGGTCAAGAACGGCATGCTCATGCGCATGGCACTGGAAAGCTCGGTGGTCGGTGACGACCTTCCGGGCTACGAACCGCTTGAATCCGAGGAGGTTGCGGCCTGATGGAAGTCACCAGCATCCAGAACGGCATCATCATCGATCATGTGCCGGCGGGCACCGCGCTCAAGGTGCTTGAATATCTCAAAATCGATCCGTCCAAAACCAAACTCGCATTGATCATGAACACCGACAGCCACATGTACGGCACCAAGGACATCATCAAGATCGAGGACGCGACCGAATCCGTCGATCTTGACGTTCTCGGCCTCGTGGCACGCACCGCGACCGTGGGCATCGTGCGCGGCGGCAAAATCGTCGAGAAGAAGAAGCCGCATCTGCCGGAACATGTCGTCAACATCATCAAATGCGTGAACCCGCGCTGCGTGACCACCACCGAGCCGGCTGTGCAGATGTTCCACCTGGTGCATTCCGATCGACAGGAATACCGTTGCGATTACTGCGACGAGGAAGCGAAGTTCTGACATGGCGCTCACCCTGCACGACATCAAAGTATGGAACACCGGAGAGGTCATCGACCTGATCGTGCCGTCCGACGCGGATGAGTCGGTCGACGCTTCGGCATTGACCATCGCCCCCGGTTTCGAAGATCCGCATGTGCACTTCCGCGATCCCGGGCAGACCTACAAGGAATCCATGATCTCCGGCTGCGCGGCCGCAGCCTCCGGCGGATACACGAATGTGCTGATCATGCCGAACACCGTTCCCGCCATGGATGGCAGAAAGGTGCGTGCCGGCGAGCCCGGCGCGTCCGAAGTGCTTGACGCCGGATACGACACCGTCATCGACTATCTGCAGCATTACGAGGCGGCCCACGATGTGAAGCTGCCGGTCCGCTACGATCTATGCGTATGCGCGTCCAAGGGGCGCGCCGGACAGGAGGCCACCGACGTGGCCGATTGGATCGGCTATCTTCCGGAGCATGACGATGACCGGAAGGACGCCTACCAGCTCGCCCATCCGGTGACCGCCGTCAGCGATGACGGGGCCGCGGTGACGCCCGGAATTCTGGATCAGGTGTTCGCCAACGTCAAGGAATCCGGCTTGTATCTCATCGAACATTGCGAGCACCATGACACCGGTGCCGTCAACGAGGGGCCGGTATCCCGAAAGCTGGGCGTTCCGGGCATTCCCGAAGACACCGAGCTGCGTGTCGTGGAACGTGACATCGACATGGCCCGCAAAACCGGCGTGCATGTGCATTTTCAGCATGTGAGCACCGCGATTTCCTTCGACGCGATTCGCAAGGCCAAAGCCGAGGGGCTGCCAATCACCTGCGAGACCGCCCCCCACTACATCGCACTGAGCGACGAGGCGCTGCTCGAATACGGAACGTTGGCGAAGATGAACCCGCCGCTGCGTTCCGAGGCTGACCGCCAAGCCACCATTGCGGCCATCGCGGACGGTACCGTCGACATGCTCGCCACCGATCATGCGCCGCACACCATGGAGGAGAAGGAACGTGGGTTCCTCGACGCCCCGAACGGCATCATCGGTCTGGAATGCGCATACGGCGTATGCCACAAGGTGCTTGTCGACGGCGGGTTCATCTCCGACGAGCGTCTGATCGAACTCATGGCCACCGCGCCCGCCGAGCTCATGGGCCACGACAAAACCGATGTGACCGCGGTATTGGATGAGTATGCCGACGCCGTACCGGGCGACGACCGAACCAAACGCGTGCTCAATCTCGGCAAGGTGCCCGGCGTCGAGCACGTGGATTTGGTCGTGCTCGACACTGCAGGGGCATGGACCGTCGATCCGGAGAAGTTCCATTCCTCGGCGCGCAACACCCCATTCGGAGGCTGGCACGTCACCGGCCGTCCACTCGCCACCATCATTGGTTCGGAACTGGCTTTCAGCCGCATTGACAAGGAGGATTGATGGATCGTCTGATTGAAGCGATCGAGACGAAGCAGAACCCAAGCGTCGTCGGACTTGATCCGACCGAGGCGCTGGTCCCTCGCCAAGTGGTGAGCAGCTTCGCCGAGGAGATTTCCGAACAAGTCGAGGATCCGTCCGAGGCGCCGGCGGCCCAACTTGGCGTCGCGTTTTTCGAATTCAACCGCGCCATCATCGACGCCGTCGCGGATATCGTGCCGGCGGTCAAACCGCAGATCGCCATGTACGAGGCGTTGGGGCCGGCGGGCATCGACGCATACACCATGACCTGCGAATACGCGAAGCAGCAGGGGCTGTATGTGTTGGGCGATGTCAAGCGCGGCGACATCGGTTCCACCGCGGCCGCCTACGCTCACCATTTGAGTGGTGTGGGCGCGGATGACGGAGCATTCGACCCTTGGCACGAGGATGCTGTGACGGTGAATCCGTATCTCGGCACCGATGGCATCACTCCGTTCGTCGAGGCCGCCACCTCTTCGGACAAGGACATCTTCGTGTTGGTGCGCACGTCCAACCCATCCAGCAGCGAGTTGCAGGAGCTGGAACTCGCCTCCGGCGAACGCGTGTATGAGCACGTCGCCGATTTGGTGGAGCACTGGGGCGAGTTGACCATCGGCAAGAACGGATATTCCCGCGTGGGCGCGGTGGTCGGAGCCACACATCCCGAGGAAGGCAAGGCGCTGCGCGCGCGTATGCCGCATACCTTCTTCCTGGTTCCGGGCTACGGCGCACAAGGTGGCACGGCCCAAGGCGTCGCAGGCATGTTCGACAAGGACGGACTGGGTGCGCTGGTCAACTCGTCCCGTGGCATCATCGGCGCATGGAGGAAGACCGGCAGGTATTCCGAATCCATGAGCGCCGACGACGCGTTGGCCCTGGTGGCCGAATCCGCACGCGAGGCGGCGAAGAACATGCGCGACGACCTGCGCGCGGTATTGCCGTAAGTCGCTGCATGGCGCAGGTTCCTGCGCCATGCGCGCATGAATGTCCGAATCTGGAAATCGTAATATTCGAACGCAAAAGAAAAGGGAGTCCATGACCACCGCAACAACGTTCGTTCCGACCGTCGCAGAGGCGACGAAGGCGGGTTTCTTCCCGATCCGCCACGAAGTCGAAATCGTTGATAACCGGGAATTGACCGACGGCGTGTACCGTCTGACTTTCCGAGACGAATACATCGCAGACCACGCCAAGCCGGCGCAGTTCGTAGACGTGTATTCCAACGACCGGACCCGACTGATGCCGCGCCCATTCGGCGTGGCCGAGGTTAACGGCGACGAAGTCAGCCTCATGTTCGCCGTGGTCGGCAAGGGAACGGCGGAGTTCGCCGAGCTGAAGCCAGGCGACACCATCCGCGTGATGGGGCCGCTGGGCAATTCCTTCAAGACCAAGGAACCCGCGAATTACGTATTGGTCGCCGGTGGACTTGGCGTGCCGCCGCTGGTCCGCGCCGCTCAATGCATCGCCGATGCGGGCAATAACGCCAAAAGCACTGCGGTGTTCGGTTACCGCAACGTGCATTTCGGCGATGACTATGTCGGTCGATACGCGGACAAGGTATACAGCATCGACGAATCGGAAGGCAATGTCATCACGTTGCTCGACAGGATCGAAGGCGAGCTGCGAGACGACGAGTTGAAGCCGGTGATCCTCTCCTGCGGCCCCTTGCCGATGATGAAAGCCGTTGCAGAATGGGCCGCGAAGCGTGGCATCGAAACGCAGTTGAGCTTGGAGCAGCGCATGGGCTGCGGTTACGGAACATGTGTGCTGTGCACGGTCGACACGACCGAGGGACGATTGAAGGTCTGCTCCGACGGACCGGTCTTTACCCGTGAGCGTCTGGGATGGGGTGAATGAGAAATGGCGACTGATACCATGCGACATGAAAACCTGTACGAACAGCATGAATGGAAGCACTCCACGCAAGTGGCGGGCGTCACATGGAAGAATCCGGTGGCGACGGCCTCCGGCACCTTCCAGTATGCGGCCGTCCGCTGGTTCTACGATGTGAGCCAGCTCGGTGCCGTCACCACCAAGGGCGTCTCTCCGGTACCGTGGGAAGGCAACCCCGGCATTCGCACCGCGGAAGGCCCGTCCAGCAATATCAACGCCGTCGGTCTGCAGAACCCCGGTGTGGACCATTATCTGGAAGACGATTTGCCCAAGCTCAAGGCCATCAACGCCACCGTGGTGGCGAATGTGGCGGGACACTGCGATGATGACTATGCCGAAGTCGTGGCTAAGCTCAACGATTCCCCGGCGGATATGCTGGAGATCAACGTGAGCTGTCCGAATGTGTCCGCAGGAGGCATGAGCGTCGGCACGGATCCGGTGGCATTGAGCCGTCTGATCACCAGGCTGCGCAAAATCACCGACAAGAAGATGATCGTCAAACTCACGCCGAACGTCACCGACATCACCGTGCCGGCGCGCGCCGCCGTGGAAAGCGGCGCCGACGCGTTGAGCCTGATCAACACCCTGCTGGGCATGCGCATCAACATCCGCACCGGCAAGCCGATCATCGACCATGTGACCGGCGGCGTTTCCGGCCCCGCGGTATTGCCGATGGGTCTGGCCGCCGTATGGCGTGTGCGTGGCGCTTTGCCGAAGATCCCAATCATCGGCATCGGCGGCATCGATTCCGGTGAGAAGGCTCTGGAATATCTATATGCCGGAGCGAATGCGGTGGAGGTCGGCGCCGCGGCATTGTTCGAACCGACCGCGCCCTTGCGCGTGGCCCGCGAACTCGATGACCTGTTGGATGACCGTCCGGAACTCGCGGCCAAACTAGCCAAGGGCGAAACCTGGCGCTGAACGTAGTTTGCCATCAAAGGAGCAGAAAATGACTGAATCACTCGACCATCGTTTTACCGAATTCCTGCTGGAGGCCAAGGCGTTGAAATTCGGCGAGTTCACGCTGAAGTCCGGACGCAAGTCGCCGTACTTCATCAATGCGGGCGCCTTCAACGACGGCAGGAAGATCGCTCGTCTGGGCGCGTTCTATGCGGAGAAGATCGCTGCGGAAATCGGGGCCGGCAATCTTCCGGAAGACATCGACACCGTGTTCGGCCCTGCATACAAGGGCATTCCCCTGGGCGTGTCCACGGCCATCGCATTGACTTCCGCGCATGGCATGGAAATCGGCTACACGTTCGATCGCAAGGAGAAGAAGGACCACGGCGACGGCGGCATGATGGTCGGCACACAGTTGACCGATGGCATGAAGGTGCTGCTCGTCGATGATGTGATGACCGCGGGCACGGCTGTGCGCGAGGTCATTCCGAAGCTCAAGGCCGAAGCGAACGTCGAGGTTGTGGGACTGGTGCTGAGTGTGGACCGCATGGAGAAGACCAAGGATTCCGACACCTCCGCGGTGAAGGCCGTCGAGGCGGAATTCGGTTTCCCGGTGTTCTCCATCGCCAACGTCAAGGAGATCTTCGAGGCTGGACAGCACATTCGGACCGCAGACGGCACGCCATATGTCACTCCGGAGATCAAGGCTGCCGCGGACGCCTATCTCGAGCGCTATGGCGCCTGAGCCGTTACCGCAGATAAAGCCCATACCCCAACTGTTAAAGGTATGGCCATAACAGGAGATGCACTGTATCGCTCATGAGCGATACAGTGCATCTCCTGTTATGAAACAGGCTGGAACCGAACCCGCGATGCATGGGAATCGAATTCCAGCCTGATTGAAAAGAACTCGTAAAACGTCAGTCGATGAGGTTGTATCCATGGCTTGAAACCACGGACTTCAGCTTCTCCAGATAGGTTTCCGCGGCCTTCGACAGCTTCGCGCGCTCATTGGTGATCCAGCCGACAAGCATCGTCTCATCGGTGTCGAGCGGCACGGTCACGATTTTCTCGTTGTTGAGGTCGCCGTTGTCGATGCCCGTGCACACCGTATAACCGTTCAGCCCGATGATGAAGTTCAAAATGGTCGCACGATCGGTGACGTTGATTTGCTTGGGGGAGTATTCCGGCCAGACCGCCTCTTCCGCGAAGAAGAAGCTTCCTTCCTCTCCCTGTTCGTATTGGATGAACGGGAAAGGCTTCAGGTCATCCATCGTGACCTTCTTCTTGGTTGCCAGAGGATTGTTTCTGGAAAGGAACACATGCAACGGCGCGCGGAACAACGGATGGAATTCGAGATGCTTCTCACGCAGCAGCTTGCCGATGACGTCCTTGTTGAAATCGGACAAGTAGATGATGCCGATTTCCGACAGCATGTTCGCCACCTGGTTGATGATGTCCTTCGTGCGGGTCTCGCGAATGGTGAATTCGTACTCGTCGGACTTGATGGAATTGATCATCTCCACGAACGCTTCGACGGCGAACATGTAGTGCTGTGTGGAGACGGAGCATAGCTGCTTGCGCGGCTTGGCGTTCTTGTAGCGTTCCTCGAGCAGCGATGCCTGATCGAGAACCTGGCGCGCGTAGGTGAGGAATTCCGCACCGTCCACCGTCAGCGCGATGCCTTGTGAGGAACGCGTGAAAATCTCAATGCCGAGCTCGTTCTCGAGTTCCTTGACCGAAGAGCTCAATGCGGGCTGCGACACGTACAGTTCGTGGGAGGCTTCATTCATGGAGCCGCATTCCACGATTTTCACAATGTACTTAAGCTGTAGGAGAGTCATAACACATAGTTATAGCAGACGCCGTTTACGGAAAGAGCGTTTATAATCCCTGATGTCGTATCGCGAACGCGTCTGCGAATCATGTCAGAACCTCATGCCGAGCGAGGCGAGATCCCTGCGGGCCTGCTGCGCGTCGGTGAAACGGAAGGCGTGCATGCCTACGGCTCGTGCGCCTGTGACGTTCTTCGACGTATCGTCCAGGAACACGGAGGATTCCGGCGCGATGTCGAAACGGGACAGTGCCAATTCGTAAATGTCGGCGTTCGGCTTGTGTAGCTTCTCCACGCCGGATACCACGGTGTCCTGCAGGAGCTCGGCGAGCTGTGGGAATTTCTCGAATGCGAAATGGAACGTCTCATGCGACCAATTCGTCAATCCCCAAACACCGTAGCCGGCCGCCTTCAGGTCCCTCAGTAGCTGCTCCATGCCGGGCAGCATGCAGGGGAGCGCGTCATCGTAGTGAGCGATATAGTAACGGAAGATTTCGGCCAGTTCCTCGCCCTGCTCCCGTACCACGTCGGGGTAGATGTGGTCGAAGTCCTCCCCGGCGTCCATGCGGTCCTCATAGCCGAAGAATCCGCAGGGGTCGTCATCGGCGCAGATGCGGTCGACGATCGCGTCGTCGAATTTACCCTGCAAGCAGGCGCGCGTCTGCCAATCCAACAGCACTCCGCAGAAATCGAAAACGACGTCGGTGATGGAAACGGTCGTTTCAGTCATGGAAAACCCTTTCGAAGAAGAAAGCCGAACGTTGTCAGTCTACGGTATCGGCATGGAATACGGCATGTTGCGTCCCAAGGGCAGGGGCATGGCACGCGGATTCGTCTCTGGAACAGGAAAGGGGCCTCGTACCAACCAATCCGCCTGAACATCCTTCATACGCGATTGAAGCGTCTACTGCAGAAGCTGCGCGAAGGCGGACTGAATCTCGCTGACGATGTCGCCCGCGACGATCGGATGTCCCAAGTCATCGAAATGGTGTTTGTCCGGGCGGCCGTATACATGAGGCCGGGGCCATCCGCGCTGCTCCGAATGCGATGCGAGGGCACCGGCCAGGCCATGGATGTATGCCGCGGCCGCGGTGACTTCGGGAACCAAAGACGGATTTTCGGCAAGCGCGTCATCCTGCTGCGCAAGCAACGCGCCTAATATTCCCGCGAGCACATCACCCGAGCCGGCGGTGGACATCCAGGCCGGTGCCCGTCCGGAAAGCACCACGCGTTCGCCTCCTTCTCCATCATCTCCCACTACGATGGTCACCGCGCCTTTGAGCAATACGGTCGCGCCGGTCAGCATGTGCGCCTCACGCGCGTATCTGAGGGGATTCGAGGCAATCGTCCGCGTGGTGATTTCATGGTCCTCCAGCCGGTTCAGTAGCCGGGCCAGTTCGCCGGCATGCGGCGTGATCACCACCTGCGGGGGGACTTTGGCTGGCAATAGGTCGAGCGCTCCAGCATCCACGACGATAGGCGGCATGCCGAGCGCCGGAGAATCCATGTGGTCGGCATCGCCTTCATTCGTCGGCAGCGTATAGTGCCTGAGCAGCGCGTCGATGGTGTCGCGCTGAACGTCTCCGCCGGCTGCGTCGTCATCGGCGGTCGGCACGCCGGAACCCACTACCCAGGATTGCACCCGACCCTTGCCGAGCACGGCCTCGGGGAAGGCGGCGAGCACCATGTCCTGAGCGCGTTGCGGACCGAGATACCGTACCATGCCGACGCTCGACCTGGCCGAGGCTCCGGCGGACAATACTGCCGCGCCGGGGTATCGTGCGGAACCGGTGACCAGTCCGACAACGCCGCGCGAATACTTGCCGTCCGCCAACCGGGGGATGCGCACGGATTCCGCGGCGAAATCGCCATCGACCATTTCGACCGCGGGCATCGATTCGTCGACATCGAAGCCGAAGTCCACCAGAACGACATGACCGCAGGCATAAGAAGCCGGCGGTACCATGGCGCAGGGCTTCATGGCGCCGAAAGTCACCGTCGTGTCCGCGGGGATGTATGGTCCGGGAAGTGAACCGTCGTCCACACCCACACCCGATGGCGCGTCCACGGCTACAATCAGTGGGAATTCCATGGAAGGCTCGTTGCCGGGCAAGGCGGGACGGCTGGGAGGCATCCCGTTCATGCCCAGAGAGGAGGCGATCGTACCGGCGATGCCACGCAATGCGCCTGCCGCTCCAATGCCCGTCATAGCATCGATGACCACATGCGAGTCCCGTGCGTATTCGACCGCGGCCTGCAACCGTTCGCCGGCTTCGCCTGCCGAGAATCCCGCCGCGCATCCGGGGATTTCCGCGGCGGGATCGAGCACCAGCACGCGCCCTCCCGCGCGTACGAAAGCAGTGAAACCCTCCTCATGCAATGAACGACCGGTGGCGATTGCGGTCACTTGGGCGCCTTCGTTTGCCAGTTCCGCGGCCGCATACAAGCCGTCGCCGCCGTTGTTGCCGGCTCCGGCCAACAGCGTCACGCGCGCGTTTTCAATGGCGACGCCCGCATCGTCCAGCAACGACATGGCCGTATGCGCGGTCGCTGCGGCAGCCATGCGCATCAGCGGCACGCCATCATCAAGAAGCGGCCGCTCCATCTCACGCACGGTATCGGAATCGTAGGCGCTGTACAGCAACGTCTGCAAACGGTCGGCGTCGTCGATGTCCATAGCAATCCTTCCCCTTGTATTCCATGGCAACGGTTTCCAGTCTAGTCATCGATGCGGCGTAAACGACGGATTGGACGCCCCGATACGTGCGACACGCTGATTCGAGTACGATTTGCGTATAGGGAAGGTTCGTGTAATATATGTGACTTGTGCACGGAAGCAATTCCGTACAGGATATATTCCTGCGTAGCTCAGTTGGCAGAGCATCCGACTGTTAATCGGACGGTCACTGGTTCAAGCCCAGTCGCAGGAGCGCAGTTTCGATTTTCGTAATGGAAATCGGAGCAGGATATTCCTGCGTAGCTCAGTTGGCAGAGCATCCGACTGTTAATCGGACGGTCACTGGTTCAAGCCCAGTCGCAGGAGCTTGGAGTGGAACCCTTACATGAGTAAGGGTTTTCTCATATTCAGGGCATGGTGGAAGTCGTGTTTTGGATGGCTTTCCCTTCTATTCTTGGCTAAATGGTGTGTTTTTGCTGAGAGCATATTGTTCCCGAATTGAAAATCCGTTTCGTCCGCTGGCAAACATAGGCGTTTTCCTCAATGGATGGCGGATACCATGAGGCATACGGCAAATTCCATGCGAATAGAAGGAAGTTCATTATGTGCACTGGCGTCCGTTTCTCCGACGATGACGGCAACATGTATTTCGGTCGCAACCTTGATTGGAGCTTCTCCTACGGAGAGACCATCCTGGCCACACCGCGCGGCTACCACTACGATTACGCATTCGGCGCGAAGGGCAAGGATGAACCGAACGCGGTATTGGGCGTGGGCGTGGTCATGGCAGATCGCCCAATGTATTTCGACTGCGCCAACGAACACGGCTTGGCGGTTGCCGGACTGAATTTCCCGGGCTATGCGTCGTTTGCACATGAGCCTGTCGAAGGGACGGAGAACGTCGCCACGTTCGAATTCCCGTTGTGGGTCGCGCGCAATTTCGACACCGTTGACGAAGTCGAGAAAGCGCTGAAAGACGTGACGCTTGTCTCGCAGATCGTTCCCGGACAACAGGAGTCCCTGCTGCATTGGCTCATCGGTGATGGGGAGCGCAGCATCGTCGTCGAGCAGATGGCCGATGGCATGCACATCCATCACGATGACGTGGACGTGCTCACGAACCAGCCGACCTTCGATTTCCATATGGAGAACCTGCGCAACTACATGTGCGTTGGCAATGAGATGGCCGAGCCGAACACATGGGGCAAGGCCGAACTGACGGCATGGGGCGCCGGCGTGAGCATGCATGGCATTCCCGGTGACGTGAGTTCCCCATCGCGCTTTGTGCGTGTCGCATACACGAACACGCATTACCCGCAGCAGAGCGACGAGACGTCCAACGTATCCCGCCTGTTCCACACTCTTGGTTCCGTGCAAATGGTCGAAGGCATGGCGAAGATGGCGAATGGCAAATTCGAACGCACGCTGTTCACCAGCGGATATTCCGCGAAAACCAACACCTATTACATGAACACCTACGAGAATCCGGCCATTCGTGCCTACGCCATGGCTGACTTCGATATGGACTCCTCGGAACTGATTACCGCCGCCTGAGGATGTTCCTTTCCTGAGAGCCGTGAATTATGTCGCATGATTTCACAAAAGAGCGGAGAAAATGAAATTGTGCGATGAACTGGCCGACAGCAATGCCCCCGAACCAATTTTTCACCCCGATTCCAAGATGAAAATGTAGGTTTGGGAGCATTGTTGTCTCTTGGATTTCACACGATTCGCAATTTGACGCTTGCATATGGAATCGTGCGATACGTTCGGCCCTCTACCACATTTGCCGTGGTATAAGCAGCCGCTGGCGCTTTGCCGATCGATGCGACACGCCAAGTGCGTGGACTTAAAGCACTTGAGGTTTTTAGAGTGCGGAATATGAGCACCACAACAACATGGCATACGATTCGAGAGGCTTCGATGTTTTCCGGGCTTCCTGAATCGACGTTGCGTTACTACGAACAGATAGGCATCATCGATGCGATCGCTCGCGACCCGAGTTCGGGCCATCGCATGTACTCGGATGCCGATCTAGAGTCTCTGTCCACGATTTCCTGCCTTGCCGCGACGGGCATGCCGCTGACGGATATGCGCGAATATCTGAGGAACCGTTTTGACGGCGAGGATGGTGCACGCAGGCAGATGGAATTATTGGACGCACAATCATTGCGTTTGGCGGCCAAAATGGAGTCCCTCCGCATACAACAGGCGTATGTGTCGCTGAAGACGTTGTATTGGAAGGCCGTGTCCGAAGGACGCGATGATGATGCTCGGCGAATCCTCAACGAGAATCAGGATATTATCGACAGCGTGCATAGCCAAAGCAGGCGAAATGGTGTCGGAACGACTGATTAAAGCGCATATCTGCGAATCACAGAATCACATACAGCAGCCGAAACAAAGGAGCAATCATGAAGGCGGCGATATACAAAGGTGTTGGGCGTATGGCGTGCGAAGAGCGTCCAAAGCCGACGATTACCGATGATGGTGACGCGGTCATCCGCGTGGTGCGCGCTTGCGTCTGCGGTTCGGATTTATGGTTTTATCGGGATGGCGACAAACCCGTTGACAGCCAGGCTGGTCATGAGGCGATCGGCGTGGTGGAATCCACCGGCAGCGACGTGACCATCGCCAAGCCCGGGGATTTCGTCATCGTGCCGTTCCCCTATAGCTGTGGCAGGTGCCCGGTGTGCAAGGCCGGATTTGAATCGAGTTGCCCCCATGGCGGATATTTCGGCGGTGAGGATGGCTTGGGATGCCAGGCGGAGTATCTGCGTGTCCCGGAGGCCGACGGCACGCTGGTCGTCGTTCCGGGCAACGCCAAAGACTTTTCCGATGGGCTGTTGGCTTCATTGCTGACGCTTTCCGATGTGATGGCCACCGGATACCATGCCGCCGCGTCCGCGGAGGTCAAACCGGGGGACACCGCCGTCGTGTTCGGCGATGGCGCGGTCGGACTGTGCGCGGTGTTGTCCGCCAAGCTTATGGGCGCCGACCGCATCATCGCCATGAGCCGTCATGCGGATCGCCAGCGGATCGCCCGAAAGTTCGGAGCCACCGATTTCGTGGAGGAACGCGGCGATGAGGCCGTGGCCAAGGTGATGGAGATGACGGGCGGATACGGCGCCGATGCCGTGCTCGAATGCGTGGGATCCGCATTGTCCAACGACACCGCAATGAAGGTGGCGCGTGCCGGAGCCATCGTGGGGCGTGTTGGTCTGCCCCACGGCGTGAAGGCGGATATTCCCGGATTGTTCTATCGTAATGTCGGTCTGCGCGGAGGTCCCGCATCCGTGCGCACCTACGATACGCGTCGTTTGCTCAAGGAAGTGTTGGACGACAACATCGATCCGGGCATCGTCTACACCTCCGAATACACGCTTGACGACATCCAGGAGGCCTACGCGGCGATGGACGAGCGCCGCACGGTCAAGTCGTTGCTGCGGGTCAGCGAGGTCTGATCCGGCGGCGCGACGATGAACATTATGGCACGAGAGGCATGAAAGGCAAGATATGTTCGAGGAACTGCACCGAAAGATGAACGCCTTCTGGAACAATGACAGGACGTTGGCGCAGACCGATCCGGAATTCGTCAGGTTCTTTTCCGACTTCGCCTATGGCGAGGTGGTGAACGAGCCGAAGGCGAACCATCCCGATCTGGACGACAAGACGCGCTCGTTGGCGATTCTCGCGGCGCTGGTGGGATGCCAAGGGCTTGATGCGTTCGAAATGATGCTGCCGGTCGCGTATGAGACCGGACTGGCGTCCACCGCCATCAAGGAGATGGTGTATCAGGCCACCGCATATTGCGGATTCGGCAGGGTGCTGCCGTTCCTAAAGAAGCTCAACGATTTTCTGGGAGCGGAGAACGTGCATTTGCCGCTTGCCGCGCAATCCACCACGACGCCCGAGACCCGGATGGAGGCGGGAGAATCCAAGCAGATGGAGATCTTCGGTGACCGCATGCATGGATTCGCGCAATCCGGTCCGGAAGAAACCCGGCACATCAACGCGTGGCTGGTCGACAATTGCTTCGGCGACTATTACACGCGCGGAGGGTTGAGCACCCGGGAACGTGAGATGGTCACATTCTGCTTCCTCGCCGCGCAGGGCGGTTGCGAACCTCAACTGACCGCGCACGCCAAGGCGAATCTGAACGTCGGCAATGAGAAGGCGCTGCTAATCGCGGTGGCCTCCCAATGCATGCCGTACATCGGGTACCCGCGCACATTGAACGCGATTCGTTGCATCAATGATGCGGCCCAAGACAATCGGACGTGACATCGGTCAGAGTAGACGCAGGGAGGGCATCCGCCGAATGGAACGGATGCCCTCCCTGCCATTGCTTGCCGTGATTCCGTATCGGAACCAAAGCGAGGTACGATTATTCTCCCCAAACATCCTTGGCGATGGACCGCACGAGCGCGATCTTGGCCCACTGCTGTTCTTCGGTGAGCTTGTTGCCTTCCTCGGTCGACGCGAAACCGCACTGGGTGGACAGGCACAGACGGTCCAGCGGAACATACTTGGCCGCTTCCTCGATGCGCGCCTTGATGGTCTCCGGATCCTCAAGTTCCGGCTTCTTGGAGGTGATCAGGCCAAGCACGACCTTCTTGTCGCCGGAAACCTTGGCGAGCGGGGCGAAGTCGCCGGAACGGTCGTCGTCGAATTCCAAGTAGTAGGCACCGACGTTTTCCTCGCCGAACAGCACATCCGCCACAGTGGAGTATCCGCCCGCGGAGGCCCAAGTGGAGTGGTAGTTGCCGCGGCAATCATGCGTGGTGACCACAAGATCCTCGGGAAGGTTCTTGATGGCGGCGTTGTTCATGTGGGCGTACAGTTTCTGCAGATCGGCGAATTCCTCGGCGGAATAGTGGCTGTTGAAATGAGGGTCGCAGAACATGCCCCAAGTGCAGTCATCGAGTTGCACATTACGGCATCCGGCATCGTACAACGCCAGAATCAATTCATGGAATGCCGTCGCCGTGTCGTCCGCGAGCGCGTTGTAGGCGGCTGGAGTGTCGCCGTAGAACTCATGCACGGATTCGAGGTTTTCCGGTCGGAACAGTTCCGCATACAATTGCGCCGGGGCCGGAATCGTTTGACGGGCCACGACTTGATCGTCTTCGAATTGCTTGACGAACCTGAAATGTCCGATGAACGGATGCTGAGGATTGAATGCGATTTTGCCGTTCAGACGTGCCGATTCCGCACGTGTCTCCTCATCGTGGAACATGTATCCTTTGTCCATGGAGACCTTTTGTACGCCGTCAAAGCCCCACATGCAGTCCAGATGCCACCAGCCGCGGCGGAACTCGCCATCCGTGATCACATGCAGGCCGGCGGCCTTCTGCTTGGCGATCAGTTCCGTGATGGACTTGTCTTCCACGGCCTTGAGCGTGGCCGCATCGATCTTTCCCGCGGCGAACTCCTCGCGGGCGGCCTTCAATTCGGCCGGGCGTAGGTAGGATCCGACCACGTCGGCGCGGAACGGGGCGTTATGGGAATATGGCATGATGCACCTTTCAAACGTTGGGATTGCCTCAAAGAAGGATACCCGGCGAGCCTGAAAAAATGCGTCGGGCGCTCATGGTCCCCGGCAAATTTCGATGTGGCAGCCATCCATTGTGCCATCGGTTGATATCTGCATCCGAATGAGTAACGTGAGACGTTGTGAATCGGATTTTCAAGGAGTGCGAACATGAGTGAATCTGCGGAGACTGCCATCCACACAGCCACAACGGACGGGAAAGGGGAAGTAGAGCATCAAGGGGCGGCGGTCAAGGCCGCGCTGGCCGCGAACATCGGCGTGGCCGTCGCCAAACTGTGCGCCGCGTTCTTCACCGGCTCCTCGGCTATGCTGTCCGAGTCCGTGCACTCGGTCGCTGATTGCTCCAATGAGATCGTGCTGATGATCGGCGGGCGTTTCTCCAAGCACAAGACGGACGGCGACCATCCGTTCGGATTGTATCGCACGAAGTATCTCGCCTCGTTTGTCGTGGCCACCTTGCTGTTCTTCGTCGGCGGTTTCTTCTCCACGTCGGAGGCATTGAAGAAGCTGGCGCTGATTATCGAGAACCCGGCGTTGCGCGCGGTCAACGGTATGGAGCTGCTGGTCGCGTTCGTCGTCGTGCTGATCAGCGCCTGCCTGGAGGGTTATGGTCTGCACCAGAGCGTCAAAGAGGCCAATGAACGCATGATCCGCACCAATACGCCGCATATGGGTGTGTACCGGTTCTGGCGCCGCACCAAATCCGCGGAGCTGGCGTCGGTGATCATGGAGGACACGCTGGCGCTGATAGGTTTGTTCTTCGCGGGCGTTGGCATTGGACTGGCGATTTTGCTGGACAATGAGATTTTCGATGCGCTTGGCGGTCTGATGGTCGGCTTGGTGCTGATTACCGGCTCCCTGCTGCTGGCATTCAAGTCGGGTTCGTTGCTGGTCGGGGAGGCCGTCGATCCTGACACTCGTAAGAAGATCGTCGAGGCCGTGACCTCCACGGCCGGTGTGGAACGGCTGCTCAACATGCAGACCGTGCATATGTCCGAGGATGATATTCTGCTGTGCGTCAAGGTGGAGACCAGCAAATTCGACCGTGATTACGATGTGCAGACCGTCGACAAGATCGAGAAGTCCGTACGAGGCGCGTTGCCGTGGTACAACTTCGAGATCTACGTTGAGCCGGACATCTACAACGCCAAGCACGTGCACGCCTGATTCGCGCATAGGTACCGTTCGCACAGTCGGCATGGGAGAGAACGCCGCTGTGACGATTAATGGCTCGGGGCGCTGGAAGGAGCATCGTTCCTTCCAGCGCCCCGAGCCATCGGCGTCATTGGCAGACGACTGATTATTCTTCGGCGACCAGATCCAGATAGGAGTCGTTCCACAGATCCTCGTCGCCGTCGGGCATCAACAGCACGCGTTCTGGGTTCAGCGCCTCGACGGCGCCCTCGTCGTGGGTGACCAGCACGATCGCGCCCTCGTATTTCGAGATGGCCTTCAGAATCTCGTCGCGTGAGGCTGGGTCGAGGTTGTTGGTCGGCTCATCAAGCAGCAGCACGTTCGCACGGCTGGTCACCAGCGTGGCCAGGGCCAGTCGCGTCTTCTCGCCGCCGGAGAGCACGCGTGCCGGCTTGAGCGCGTCATCGCCGGAGAACAGGAACGAACCCAGAATCGAACGCGCCTGGGTGTCGTCGAGCTCCGGCGCGACATGGATCAGATTCTGCAATACGGTCGCGTCCAGGTCCAATGTGTCGTGCTCCTGGGCGAAATATCCGATCTTGCAGCCATGGCCGTATTCCACGGAACCGGTATCCGGATCCTCGAGATGGGCGAGCAGACGCAGGGTCGTGGTCTTTCCCGCGCCGTTGTAGCCAAGGATCACCACACGGGAACCCTTGTCGATGGCCAGATTCACGCCTGCGAAAACAATGTTCGAACCGTATGCCTTGGAAATGTCCTTCGCCATGATTGGCGTGCGTCCGCAGGGGGCCGGTTCCGGGAAGCGGATATCCGCCACCTTCTCCTTCTTCTGCGCCTCCGAGGTGTTTTCCAGCAGCTTTTCCGCGCGGCGCATCATGTTCTGCGCGGCAACGGCCTTGGTCGCCTTCGCGTGCAGGCGAATGCCCTGCTGCATCAGGCGTTCCGCCTTCTTTTCGGCCACCTCGCGTTCGCGCCGGCGACGTTCCTCATCCACCACACGTTGATGCAGGTAGGCTTTCCATCCGAGCGAGTACATGTCGATCTGGCCGAGCTGCGCATCCAGATGCCATACCTTGTTCACCACTTCGTCAAGCAGCTCCGTCGAGTGGGAGATGACCAGGAATCCGCCTTCGTATTTCTTCAGATAGCCACGGAGCCATTCGATGGAATCGGCGTCCAAATGGTTGGTCGGCTCGTCGAGGATCAACGTGTCGGCGTCGGAGAACAAAATCCTTGCCAATTCGATCCGTCGACGCTGTCCTCCGGAGAGCGTGCCCAGCTGCTGGCCCATCACCTCTTGCGGCAGTCCGAGGCTTGCCGCCATGGCGGTCGCTTCGGACTGCGCCGCGTAGCCTCCGGCCTTTTCGAAATCCTGCATGGCCTTGTCGTAACGGTTCATGGCCTTGGTCATGATGTCCGGATCCGGGTCGGTCATGTCCTTTTCGGCCTTGCGTATGCGCTTGATGATGGAGGCGATGTCTCGAGCGCTCATCATACGGTCGAGCGCGGTCTGCTCGGGATCCGCCGCATGCGTGTCCTGCGGGAGGTAACCAAGCTTGCCCGAGACGCGCACTTTGCCGGCCGTCGGCAGCATGTCGCCGGTGATCACGCGGGTCAACGTGGTCTTGCCGGCGCCATTGCGGCCGACGAGACCGATTTTGTCGCCTTTGGCGACATGGAAGTTGGTGGGATGCAGCAACGTGCGCGCGCCAATCTGAATCTCAAGCCCCTGCGCCTCAATCGCCATGCCTCAATACCTCTGTTCTTTCCTCAGAATCACTATGCCGCCTGTCATGCGGTTCGTATTCGTTTTCTGGTCAAACGCCAATCGAACATCATACCGAACACCCGCAACCGCTCCGATTCGCAATGATGCGGCACGTCGGAACGGAAACGTATTCGCGGGAAGTTAGACTTGCCGGTAAACGGCAATACCGGCAAGGAGCGGATATGGAAAAGGCCTTGATCATCGTGGATGTGCAACCGACGTTCTGCGAGGGCGGCGAACTCGGCGTGCAGGGCGGCAACGCCGTCGCCGATCGCATCGCGAAATATGTGAGCGCGCATGGCGACGAGTATGCGTATATCGCCACGACGCAGGATTGGCACATCGAGCCCGGCTCGCATTGGTCCGCCCACCCTGATTTCGTCGATACATGGCCGGTGCACGGCAAGGCCGGCACGCCGAACGCCGAATTGCATCCCGCCATCGCGGCCTTGCATGTCGGGCACCATTTCAAGAAAGGGCAGTATTCGCCTTCGTATTCGGGGTTCGAAGGGTATGAGGACAACACCGATGCCATTCCCACACGCGAGCAGGTCGCCATGGATATGGCTGCCGGACGGACGCTGGCCGATGCGTTGCGGGCCTCGGGCGTCACGCGAGTCGATGTGGTCGGCTTGGCCGAATCGCATTGCGTCAAGGAAACGGCGCTTGATGCGAGAAAACTCGGATATGAGGTGCATGTCATCGAGGATCTGACCGAGCCCGTCAGCGAGGAGTCGGGTGAGCGGGCGCGCTGCCAGATGCGCGAGGCCGGAATCATCCTCGATTGATTGCGCTGCCGGTTTGGCGTGAATGACGAGTCTAGGCGTTTCCGAGGGCGGGAGCACGGCGTTCCCGCCCTCGTGCGGGAGCGACTCCGCCACGTATTGAGACGAATATGTCCAAATACGCGCAAATATTCGCTCCCCGTTTGACGGGGGTGCGGAAACGCGGGTTAAATATGAGGGAAGGTCCACTCGACGGCGAGTGAACACTAGAGAGAAAGGCGGTGCGCATGAGCGAACCGTATGAGGAAGAACTGCCACCTCCCTCCGATTCGGGGGATGACGCCAACCGGAACGCCGAATCGGCGGAACACAATCCCGAAAAAGACGAGGCAATGGAAAACGGCGACGATGCCGGCGATGCCGAAGAGGCCGAGACCGATGAGTCCGATGAGGAAGAGGAGCAGGAAGATCTCGACGAGAAGATACCCTCTTCCGGATTGGACGCGGTGCTTTCAAGCTCCGCGGGGGAGAGCGTCCGCTGGTCGGATTTCATCACACGCGCCAAGGAGTCGCTTCCCACATATAACGGGTATCTTGGCACTGACGTCCCCGGGAAAACGGTTCCGTTCCATCTCGTACGCATAGACACGGCGGCATGGGACGCCGAACAGGCCCATAATCTCGCAATGCTGGCGGCGCGATTGTCGTGCGACGTCATCGACGTGTTCAGAGGGAAACAGAAACCCGCTCGGGTGGAGCATCTTCTGACGAAGGAGTGCATGCGCAAGCTCATGACCGCTTCGGAGCTGCTGGTCAAACATATGCGCAATGACGCCAGATTGTATGCGAAATACGGTTTGCTCCCCGTCGACATCTTCTTCGTCAACGGCTGGCTGACCTCTCCGACGCGTTTCGAATGCTCCGCCCTGCTCAGCATCGGCAACACCAAACTGAGTTGCAACACCTCGTTCATCTATAAAGGGTCGATTTGGAAATGCGCCGTCGCCGATTTCGGCTGATGTCGCGATGACTCCGTCAAGACCCTTGGAAGGGGGTGGGAATAGCCCCTCCCAAGGGTCTTTCAGCGTGCCTGGCATGAATGGCAACTAGTATAGGGTCTCATGTTGCGAGAATTTATACCGGAACCTGCGTATAGCACCACGGATGAGGATACCGTATACGCTTTGCTTGCACGACGGGCCGAGAACGATCCAGAAGACCTTATCGCCCAATGGCAGGACGAGGGGAGCCGTCAATGGCATGACGTGACCGCGGGGCAGATGCTGAACCGCGTCAAAGAGGTCGCCAAGGGTCTGCTTGGCCTCGGTGTCAAGGCCGGGAACATGGTGGTCATCTATTCGCCCACCTGCTATGAATGGGGCGTGGTCGATTTCGCCTGCGCCGCCATCGGAGCGGTGAGCGTCCCCGTATACGAGACGGATTCCGCGAAACAGGCCGCCTCCATCGTGGACGAGGTGGACCCCGTCATCGCTTTCGCCGGAGACAGCGCGCACACGCAGATCCTCGAGCAGATTCGCGACGAGCACGATGGGCTCCGCTATGTGTTCAATTTCAAGGCCGACGGCTTGGACGCGGTCGCCGACTTCGGGCAGGGGGTGGACGATGATGCTTTGGAACGGGCCATCGCCCGGGTGAAAGCGGACGACATGCTGACCATCGTCTACACCTCCGGTTCCACGGGTCGTCCGAAGGGCGCGATGCTTTCGCACCGCAATTTCACCCATATCGTGCTCAACGGATACATCATCCTGGACGACATGCTGTACCAGCCGAACCGTCTGATGCTGTTCCTCCCGCTGGCGCATTGCTTCGCGCGCTATATCCAATATGTGGCGATCGGCGGCCACGGTGTCGTCGGATATCTGCCGGGCGCCAAGCATCTGCTGGCCGACCTGCGCAGTTTCAAACCCACATATCTGCTCGGCGTTCCACGCGTGTTCGAAAAGGTCTACAACGCGGCATCGCAGAAGGCGGGCGCAGGCATCAAGGGACGTCTGTTCGCACGGGCGTTCAGGCATTTCGTCAAATGGTCGAAGGACGGCCAGGAAGGCGGCGGGCATTCCATCGTCGATCGGATGGAACACTCCTTCTTCATGTCGACGGTGGGCAAGTCGATTCGCTCCGCATTGGGACCGAACATGAAATATCTGGCTTGCGGCGGCGCGCCCCTGAACGTCGACCTCGCGCATTTCTTCAACGGCATGGACGGCATCACCTTCATCCAGGGGTATGGCATGACGGAGACCGCCGCGCCGATGATCGTCAATTGGCAGAACGCCAACCGCGTGGGCTCCGTGGGCAAACCGGGACCGGGCATGGGCGTGAGGACCGATGACGACGGCGAACTTCAGGTGATGGGTCCCAATGTCTTCCTGGGATACTACAAGAAACCGGAGCTGACCGCCGATGTGAAACTTCCCGATGGATGGCTGAGAACCGGTGATCTGGGAACCATCGACGATGACGGATTCGTATACATCACCGGCCGCAAAAAGGACATCATCATCACCGCCGGGGGAAAGAACGTAAGCCCGGCCCCGATGGAGGACATCATCGACACCTGTCCGATCGTGTCGCACGGTGTGGTGGTCGGCGACGGCAGGCCGTTCATCGGCGCGCTGATCGAGCTCGATCAGGAAATGGTGCGTTCCTGGCTGGCGCAGCAGGGGCTCGACTCGAGCATGCCGATGGAGCAGATCGCCAAGAACGACGCGGTGCGTGCGTTCATACAGCAGTACGTCGAAAAGGCGAATTCAAACGTCTCCCGCGCGGAATCGGTACGCAAATTCGAAATCCTCGACGAGGAATTCACCCAGGCCAACGGCACTCTGACGGCAAGTCTGAAAGTCGTCAGGCCCAAGGTCCTGCAACGCTATGCCGATGTCATCAACAACGTGCTCTATGCGCCGAAAGCCTCCGGCAGGCCGGTGCCGAAGACCGTGCAGATCCTTGACCGCACCACGGAGACGGTGAAGCAGGCTTCGGAATCCGTGAGCCCCAAGGTTCGGCAGGCATTTGATACGATGCAGGAGAAAATCAAGAAGCAGTCCGACGGATCCATCGCCGACCCACAGGCGTCAGATGGGCTTTCGGACGACCAGGAACGAAACAACAGCGAGGAGAAATAACCTTGGCGATACGTGAGATTCGTGTTGTGCCCGATCCGGTGCTGCGCACGCCGTGCGACCCCATCAGGGAGATCACGCCCGCGGTGCGGCATCTCGTCCAGGATCTGCTGGACACGGTGAACGATCCGGGACGTGCCGGATTGTCGGCGAATCAGATCGGGGTGAACCTGCGCGCGTTTTCCTACAACATCAACGGGAAAATCGGATACGTGCTCAATCCGGTGCTGGAGGAGACCAGCGGCGAGCAGTACGGCGATGAAGGCTGCTTGTCCGTGCCGGGATTGTGGTACAAGACACGCCGTGCCGATTACGCCCGCGTGCGCGGCATCGATCTGGATGGCAAGACGGTCGTGTTGGAGGGACATGGTCTTATGGGACGCATGCTGCAGCATGAGACCGACCATTTGGACGGACACGTCTATCTCGATCGCCTTGAGAAAGAGGAACGCCGCGAGGCCATGCGCTACATGCGCAGCCATCGCCAGTGACGGCGCGGCCGCGTCGCATAGACGACCTGGGGTCCCATCGCAAAAGACGGGACCCCATGGTATTTTTACAACTTGTGCGCCATCCGGCGAAGGACCTTGTCGCGAGAGCCCTGAACCAACCGATATTGTCAACCGGCGCGCGACCAATTCGCGTCATGCTCGCGACGGCCTGTGTCGGTCGGTCGGAACCGTAAGGTCCCGGCTGCACGCAGGAACGCATGGCCAGGCAAGAACCGACAAGAAAGAGGTAGTAATACCATGGCTCAGATCACTATGAGCGACATGCTGAAGGCAGGTCTGCACTTCGGCCACCAGACCCGTCGTTGGAACCCGAAGATGAAGCAGTTCATCCTCACCCAGCGCAACGGCATCCACATCATCAACCTGTTCAAGTCGCTCGACATGATCGACAAGGCCTACGACTTCATCAAGGCCACCGTCGCGCACAACGGCACCGTCCTGTTCGTCGGCACCAAGAAGCAGGCCCAGGAAGCCGTCTCCAACCAGGCCACCCGTGTGAACATGCCGTACGTCTCCGAGCGTTGGCTCGGCGGTATGCTGACCAACTTCCAGACCGTTTCCAAGCGTGTCGCACGCCTCAAGGAACTCGAGGAGATGGACTTCAACGACGTCCACGGCTCCGGTCTGACCAAGAAGGAGCTGCTGCTCCTCAAGCGCGAGAAGGACAAGCTCGCCAAGCAGCTGGGCGGTATCCGCAACATGAACCGCACTCCGTCCGCCATGTTCGTGGTCGACATCAACAAGGAGGCGCTGGCCGTCGAAGAAGCCCACAAGCTGGGCATCCCGGTCGTCGCCATCGTTGACACCAACACCGATCCGGAATCCGTCGAGTACCCGATTCCGGCCAACGACGACGCCATCCGCGGCATCGAGCTGCTGACCAGCCTGATGGCCGATGCAGTGGCCGACGGCCTGCTGGAGCGTTCCGGCAAGGCCGCGAAGGCCGAAGGCGAATCCGAGCAGCCGATGGCCGCTTGGGAGAAGGAGCTCCTCACCGAGGGCGCTCCGGCCGCTGACGCTCCGGCCGCCGCTGAAGGCGAAGCCAAGGCTGAGTGAAACCATGCTCTATGATTGGGAGGTGTTGCACCTCCCAATCATCAGGTGCATCATCGATTTTTCAGAGGAGACAAACCAATGGCAGCAATCACTGCAGCTCTGATCAAGCAGGTGCGCGAGGAAACCGGCGCCGGCATGATGGACGTTAAGAAGGCCCTGACCGAGGCCGAGGGTGACGTGGCTCGCGCCAAGGAGATCATCCGCGCCAAAGGCATCCAGGCCGCCGGCAAGCGTGAAGGCCGCAAGGCCCAGGAAGGCACCATCGCCTCCAAGGTCGTGGAATCCGCGAACGGCCAGACCGGTTACGCCGTCGAGCTGAACTCGGAGACCGACTTCGTGGCCAAGACCCCGAAGTTCGTGGAATTCGCGGACAGCGTCCTCGATGACGCGGTCAAGGCCGAGGCCGGCTCCGCGAAGGAAGTCCTCGCCGCCGCCTCCGGCGACGCCACCGTGAACGAAGCCGTCGAAGAAGCCGCCGCGCTGTTCGGCGAGCACGTCAAGGTCGGCCAGTTCGCCAAGGTCGAGGGACCGCACGTGGAAGTCTACGCGCACAAGAAGTCCGTCGAGATGCCGCCGAGCATCGTGGCTCTGATCGCCACCGATGAGGCCGGCGCTTCCGTGGCCCACGAAGCCGCCCTGCAGATTTCCGCAATGAGCGCCAAGTGGCTGACCCGCGAGGACGTCCCGGCCGACGTGCTGGAATCCGAGCGTCGCGTGGCCACCGAGAAAACCACCGAAGAGCTCAAGAGCAAGGGCAAGCCGGAAGCCGTGATCGAGAAGATCGCCCCGAAGATCGTGGAAGGCCGTCTGGGCGCTTTCTACAAGGAGACCGTGCTGCTCGAGCAGGCCTACGTCAAGGATCCGTCCAAGACCGTCGGCGATCTGTTCAAGGAAGTCGGAGGCAAGGCCCTGGCTTTCGCCCGCATCGAAGTCGGCAAGGGCGAAGAGGAGTGAATCCGCTTCTGAGACCATGAGCAGCACATGGTCATGGTCATAGGTGGCCGCCATCGGAAAGATGGCGGCCACCTTTCCATTTGCGCTGGTTCCTGCATGCAGGCTGCGGGTGTCTGTGTTAGCGGATACTCTTAAGAACGGTAAATTTCGTGAGTTTTCCAGCAAGAAAGGCTTTTCATGACTGGCGAAAACACTGGTGATAATCCGCGCAGGGTATTGCTCAAACTCTCAGGCGAGGCATTCGGCGGGGGCAAGGTCGGCATCGACACGACCGTCGTCCGCCGAATCGCGGAGGAAATCGTTCCGGCCGTGCAGCATGGCGTTCAGGTCGCCATCGTGGTCGGTGGAGGCAACTTCTTCCGTGGCGCCGAACTGCAGCAGGCCGGCATCGACCGTTCCCGCGGCGACTACATGGGCATGCTCGGCACGGTGATGAACTGCCTCGCATTGCAGGACTTCCTCGAGCAGGAGGGCCAGGCCACGCGAGTGCAGACCGCCATCACCATGGGCCAGGTCGCCGAGCCCTACATTCCGTTGAAGGCCATTCGCCATCTGGAGAAGGGGCGTGTCGTGATTTTCGGAGCCGGTGCCGGCATGCCCTATTTCTCCACGGATACGGTGTCGATTCAGCGATCTCTCGAGATTCATTGCGATGAGGTGCTGATGGGCAAGAACGGTGTGGACGGCGTGTACACCGCCGACCCCCGCAAGGACGCCAACGCCAAGCGCTTCGCCACGCTGAGCTACAACCGCGCGCTGGTCGACAATCTTGCCGTCATGGACGCGGCCGCGCTGTCGATGGCAAGGGACAACAGGCAGCGCATCCGCGTCTTCGGACTCGAAGGCGCCGGCAACGTGACCCGCGCCCTTCGTGGCGAAGAGCTCGGCACCATGGTTTCCACCGCGGAATCCACTCTGGCCGAGTAACGACATTCAACGTCGAATATCGATCAACCAACAATTAAGGAGTACAACAATGGCAACTATCGTCGAACAGGCCAAGGCCCAGATGGCCAAGTCCGTGGAATCCACCAAGGAGAACTTCTCCGGCATCCGTACGGGCCGTGCGAATCCGGCGTTGCTCAATGGCATCACCGTGGACTACTATGGCGCGCCGACACCGCTGAAGGCCGTGGCCACCATCGGTGTGCCGGAACCCCGCACCCTGGCGGTCACCCCGTTTGACGCTTCCCAGGCCAATGCCGTCGAAAAGGCGCTGCGCGATTCCGATCTGGGCGCCAGCCCCCGTCGTGACGGCAACGTCATCCGACTGACCATGCCGGAACTGACCGAGGAGCGCCGCAAGGAATACGTCAAGCTGGCCAAGGGCAAGGCCGAGGACGGCAAGGTCGCGGTGCGCAACATTCGCCGCAAGACGAAGGAATCCATCGACAAGGCCATCAAGGACGGCGACATGGGCGAAGACGAGGGCGATCGTCTGCTCAAGGAGCTCGACAAGGTCACCAAGCAGACCACGGATCAGCTTGACACCCTGCTTGAGGCCAAGCAGAAGGAAATCATGGAGGTCTGACCTCTGCACCGTAATCGACGCACGGCCACTGGAGAAGAAACGATGGAACATCAGGAATCACGCGAGAAAGAAGCGGAAGAGGCCATTGAGGCCATCAACAAGAAAACGGGACGCAACATGCCGCAGGCCATCGCCACGGCGGTCGTTCTTGTCGCGATCATTCTCGCGTGCCTGCTGATCAGTGTCGATTTGTTCGTCTACCTGGTCGTGCTGTTCATGGTTCTCGCCCTATGGGAGCTGCGCGTCGATTTCGCCACCGCGGGATTGCATATTCCCGTGGTGGTGCTGTGGGTCTGCTCGGCGGCCACGTTGCTCGCCACCTACTACAGTGAGTGGCACATTGTGGCCATGACCGTATGCGTGCTGGCCTCGTTGGTTCTGGTGGCTTTCGCGGCAAGCGCCAAAGTGACGTTCGGCAGCCGAATCTCGCTGGCGGTGGCCGACAAGCTTTCGCACACCGATGCCGGCGCGCGCTTGGAGTCCTCGTTCAACCACGAGCAGGGCGAACACCGGCACAGCCGTTTGAGCCATGTGGCCGTATCGATGTTCACCGTGATGTATATTCCTTTGCTGGCATCATGCATCATCATGCCGTTGACGTTCAACGACCATCCTGTGGCGCATGCCATCATGCTGGTGTTCATGCCGGCGTTGAGCGATACGGGCGGCCTATTCGCCGGAGCATGGCTCGGCAAGCACAAACTCAGTCCCCGCATATCGCCGAAGAAATCCTGGGAGGGATTGGCCGGCTCCATCCTGTTCGCCATGATCGGCGCCTTTGCGGTGATGCTCTGCACATATGACTCCACTGTGTGGGCGCGGCGTTGGTGGGTCCCCATCATCGCCGGCTTCATGATCGGCGTCGCCGGCACATTCGGCGATCTGTGCGCCTCCATGCTGAAAAGGGACATCGGCATCAAAGACATGGGCCATCTGCTGAAAGGACATGGCGGAGTGATGGATCGCGTCGATTCCATTTTGCTCAGCGCGCCATTCGTATGCGTGCTGCTGTGGGCCGCGGGAATGTAGGGGGAGAGGAAAACACCATGATGGGCGAATCCGCAAAAGCCTCGAAGGACATGCCGGAAACCGGAATCACGCCAGGAGGCACCACCGGCGCCTTCCGCGATGTGCTGTCCAAGGACCATGCGCGTCGTGGCAAGCCGCCGCTGCATTTCGCCGATATGTCCGAGGACGAGCGCATCGAAACGGCGAAGGGACTCGGTCTGCCGAAATTCCGCGTCAAGCAGCTTGCCAATCATTATTATGGCCATTTCGATGTCAACGCCGAGGAATTCTCCGATTTTCCCGCGGCGAAGCGCACGCAGGCCGAAGAGTCCTTCTTCCCGAGACTCATCACCGAGGTCACACGGCAGGTGGCGGATGAGGGTACCACCATAAAAACGCTATGGCGGCTGTTCGACGGCTCATTGATCGAATCCGTGCTGATGCGATACCCGACGCGAACCACATTATGCATCTCCAGCCAGGTCGGATGCGGCATGGGATGCCCCTTCTGCGCCACCGGCCAGCTGGGATTGACCCGCAACATGTCCGCCGGCGAGATTATCGAACAGGTCCGTGTCGCGGCCAAGGCCATGCGCGATGGCGAAGTCGCAGGAGGCCCGGGACGCCTCAGCAACATCGTGTTCATGGGCATGGGCGAGCCCATGGGCAATTATCGTTCGGTGCTGAGCGCGGTCCGCCAAATCAGCGCCATGCCGCCTGAAGGATTCGGCATCTCCGCGAGAAACATCACGGTATCCACCGTCGGCGTGGTTCCGGGCATCAGGAAACTCGCCGAGGAAGGAATCCCGGTGCGCCTCGCGGTTTCACTGCATGCGCCAAGCGATGAGCTGCGTGATGAATTGGTGCCGATGAACAAGCGCTTCAACACCACGCAGGTTCTTGACGCGGCGCATGACTACTATCTGGCGTCGAAACGCCGCGTCAGCATCGAGTACGCGTTGATGAGGGGGATCAACGACCAGGCCGAGCATGCGCGGCTGCTTGCCAAGCGACTGAATCATTATGGCGATAATTGGGCGCACGTCAACCCGATTCCGCTCAATCCGATCGAAGGTTCGAAATGGACCGCTTCGAAGCCCGAAGACGAAAAGCGGTTCCTCGATATCCTGCACCGGGCGGGCATCACGGCCACATTGCGTGACACCCGTGGCCAAGATATCGACGGCGCCTGCGGCCAGCTTGCCGCGAAGGAACGCGACTGAACGTCCTCCTGTCCGATACTCGGACTTCGAGTGAACATGCACGATGTTCTCCGGCTACTCTTGCAGACGTTGCACGTCATCCGTTCGCACGAAGGAGAAACAGCATGTCACTGGCAGTCCGAGTCATTCCATGTCTTGATGTTGATGCGGGACGCGTGGTCAAAGGCGTGCATTTCGAGAATCTCCGCGATGCCGGCGATCCCGTCGAACTCGCTGCGGAATACTACCGTCAGGGTGCCGATGAGCTCACGTTCCTCGATGTGACGGCATCGAGCTCCCACCGGCAGACCATGGTCGATGTGGTCAGCCGCACCGCCGAGCAGATCTTCATTCCGCTGACCGTGGGCGGCGGCGTACGCACTCCCGAGGACGTCGACTCCCTGTTGCGCTGCGGAGCCGACAAGGTGGGCGTCAACACCGCGGCCATCAACGACCCCACATTGATCAGCCGCGTCGCGGAACGTTTCGGCAACCAGGTGTTGGTGTTGTCCGTCGACGCCCGTCGCGAACAAGGGGAGCGCCATACGCAATCCGGTTTCGAGGTGACGACCATGGGCGGGCGTAAATCCACCGGTATCGACGCCATCTGGTGGGTCAAGCGCGCCCAGGAACTCGGGGCCGGGGAGATTCTGCTGAATTCCATGGATGCGGACGGAACCCAGCAGGGATTCGATCTGGAAATGATCAAGGCCGTGCGCAGGGAGGTCAAGATTCCGGTCATAGCGTCCGGCGGAGCGGGAAAGGCATCGGATTTCCCCCCGGCGATCGAGGCCGGCGCCGACGCGGTGCTGGCCGCGTCGATTTTCCACTACGGCAAAGTCACCATCAAGGAAGTCAAGGACGCGATTCGTTCCGCCGGATATGCCGTGCGGTGAATTCGGCGCATCGCCAACAATCACATAACGTAAAGAAACGAACGTAATATCATCATGACCAACGAAACATACGACAACAGCACCACTCTTGACCCACGCATCGCGGCGCGTCTCAAACGAGACGGCAAAGGATTGGTGGCTGCCGTCATCCAGCAATTCGACACCAAAGAGGTGCTGATGGTCGGTTATATGAATGACGAGGCCATCCGACGCACCCTGACCACCGGCCGTGTCACGTTTTGGTCGCGATCAAGGCAGGAATACTGGCGCAAGGGCGATACGTCGGGCCATGCCCAGTATGTGAAGTCGTTCTCGCTGGACTGCGACGGCGATGCCATTCTCGTCGAGGTGGACCAGGTCGGTGCCGCATGCCATACCGGCAAGCGCTCGTGCTTCGATGAGGGAGGAACGCTTCCGGTCGTCGTGGGATACCGTACTAAGGAACAGGAGGGTCAACGATGAGCGGCGAATGCAGCGTGAAGGCACTCAAATGGGGCGCGACATGGCCGAATCGCGAGCAGTTCCACAAGCTGGCTGACGAAGGCTACCGCGTTATTCCGATTGTGCGCCGCCTGCTTGCCGATTCGCTTACGCCGGTCGGTTTCTATGAACGTCTCGCCGGTGGACGATCCGGCACCTTCATTCTGGAATCCGCGGAATATGGGGGAACGTGGAGCCGATACAGCTTCATAGGCGTGAACTCCATGGCGCAGCTGCGTTCCAATCACGGCAAGGCGGATTGGCTGGGACAGGTGCCCGTGGGAGTTCCCACCGAAGGTGACGTCGTGGAAGTCGCCCATGCCGCGCTGAAAGTGCTGAAGGCCCCCCGTGTCGAAGGGCTGCCGAATCTGACCAGCGGATTGGTCGGCACCGTCGGCTGGGACGCCATCCGCCATTGGGAGCCGACGCTGCGTGCCGAAGCGCCGAACGAAACCGGCCAGCCGGAGACGGTGCTGGCCTTGGCCACCGACATCGCGGTGGTCGACCATGTGTCCGGATCGGTGTGGCTGATCGCCAACGCGGTGAACGTCGACGATCGTCCGACCCGCGCGGATGCCGCGTACGACGAGGCGGTGAACCGCCTTGACGATATGCAGCGCAGGGCCGCGACGCCCGTTGCCGGTGAGGCGAGGGTCAATGTGCTTGATGAATCCGTCAAGCAGCCCGAACTGCGTTTCCGCACGGAGAAAAGCGATTACGAGCGGTCCGTGGAGGCGGCCAAGAGGCACATCGTCGACGGCGATGTATTCCAAGTGGTGATTTCCCAGCGTCTCGATATCGATTCTCCTGCTGATCCGTTCGACGTGTATCGTGTGCTGCGTACGCTGAATCCCAGCCCGTACATGTACTTCATGGCCCTGACCGACGCCGAAGGCCATGACTTCAACGTTATCGGCTCCAGCCCGGAGACCTTGATCAAGGTGGATAACGGCCATGCCATGAGCTTCCCAATCGCCGGTTCCAGACCACGCGGAGCCACGGTGGAGGAGGACGAGCGCTTGGCGAAGGAACTGCTTTCCGATCCGAAGGAACGCAGCGAGCACATCATGCTTGTCGATCTCGCCCGAAACGATTTGAGCCGTGTATGCCTTCCGGAGAGCGTCGAGGTCGTATCCCTGATGGACATCATGCGGTTCAGCCACATCATGCATATCTGCTCCACCGTCACCGGAACCGTGAGTCCCGATGTGACGCCGTTCGACGTGTTCACTTCGGCATTCCCCGCGGGAACGCTGTCCGGGGCGCCGAAGCCGAGGGCCATCGAGATCATCGATGAGCTCGAACCGGCCGACCGCGGCATCTACGGCGGCACCGTCGGATATTTCGACTTCTCGGGCAACCTCGACATGGCGATTGCCATCCGCACCGCTTTCATCCGCGACCACGAGGCGAGCGTGCAGGCAGGGGCCGGAATCGTGCTTGATTCCGTACCCGCCAACGAATGGCAGGAAACCCGTAACAAGGCCGAGGCAAGCGTCGAGTCCGTACAGATCGCCGCGCAGCTGCGCCAACTGTAAGACTGACCAATCGGATGAACCACAGAAAGGAACATTATGTCTGTGCTCGATGAACTGGTATCGGGGGCCGTCGAAGATGCACGGGCCCGCGAAAAGGTCGTGCCGCTTGACGAGGTGAAGCGCCGTGCGGCTCAGGCGGCGGCGCCGATTGACGCAAGCCGGTGGCTGAAGAGGCCGGATGGCATCCCGGTCATCGCGGAAATCAAGAGAGCGTCGCCATCCAAAGGCCATTTGAGCGACATCCCGGATCCGGCGGCATTGGCGCGCGAATATGAACAAGGTGGCGCAAGCGCGATTTCCGTGCTTACCGAAGGACGACGTTTCCTGGGATCCCTTGACGATTTCGACAAGGTGCGTGCCGCGGTACATATTCCGGTGCTGCGCAAGGATTTCATCGTCACCGAATACCAGATTTGGGAGGCGCGCGCGCACGGTGCCGATCTGGTGCTGCTGATCGTCGCCGCGTTGGATGACGACAGGCTCAAGACCCTGTTGGATCTGGCCCACAGTCTGAATATGACGGTGCTCGTGGAGACCCATACGCGCGAGGAGATTCAGCGCGCCATCAAGGTCGGCGCCAAGGTCATCGGCATCAACGCCAGGAATCTCAAAGACCTCAAGGTCGATGTGAACAAGTACAACGAACTTGCCGCGGATTTGCCGGACGATGTGATTCGTGTCGCGGAATCCGGCGTATTCGGCGCGGTCGAGCTCGAGGATTACGCGCGTGCCGGTGCGGACGCGGTATTGGTCGGCGAAGGCGTGGCCACCGCGGACGATCACAGGCAGGCCGTGGAACGACTAGTAAAGGCAGGAGCAAGAGTGAAGGCATCCGAACAAACCCCTTTGGCAAGTCACGAAGGACCGTATTTTGGACAATTCGGCGGACGTTACGTCCCGGAGGCGCTGATCACGGCGTTGGATGAACTGGAACGCGTCTACACGGAAGCCAAGGCCGACCCGGAATTCCACAAGGAACTGGCACGGCTCAACAAGCAGTATGTAGGACGTCCCTCTCCGCTGACCGAGGCGCCGCGTTTCGCCGAACGTCTCAAGGAGAAGACCGGACTCGATGCAAGGGTTTTCCTGAAGCGTGAGGACCTCAACCACACCGGCGCCCACAAAATCAACAACGCGCTGGGGCAGGCGCTGCTCGTCAAGCGCATGGGCAAAACGCGCGTGATCGCCGAAACGGGCGCCGGCCAGCATGGTGTGGCGACCGCCACGGTATGCGCCATGCTCGGTCTCAAATGCCGCATCTACATGGGTCAGATCGATGCCCGACGCCAGGCGCTCAACGTGGCGCGCATGCGCATGCTCGGCGCGGAAGTCGTGGAGGTCACGCTGGGCGACCGCATCCTCAAGGACGCGATCAACGAGGCGCTGCGCGACTGGGTCACCAACGTCAAGGACACGCATTACCTGCTTGGCACCGTCGCTGGACCGCATCCGTTCCCGTCCATGGTGCGCGATTTCCAGAAGATCATCGGCGAGGAGGCCAAGCAGCAGCTGCAGGATTGGTACGGCATTGACCATCCGGACGCCATTTGCGCATGCGTCGGCGGCGGTTCCAATGCGATCGGCATCATGAACGCCTTCCTGGACGATGACCGCGTGAACCTGTACGGATACGAAGCCGGTGGAGACGGCCCGGAATCCGGACGCCACGCCATCCGTTTCGCTCCCGGCACCGGCGAGCTGGGCATGTTCCAAGGTGCCAAGAGCTATCTGCTGGAGAATTCCGAGGGACAGACCCGCGACACGTACTCCATTTCCGCCGGCTTGGATTACGCCTCCGTCGGACCGGAGCATGCTTGGCTCAAGGACATCGGCCGCGTCAACTATTCATGGGCCACCGATCAGGAGGCCATGAGCGCCTTCAAGGACCTGTGCGAGACCGAAGGCATCATTCCGGCAATCGAAAGCTCCCACGCCGTCGCGGGCGCCTACAAGGCCGCCGCGGACCTCAAGGCCAAGGGCTACAAGCATCCGGTCATGATCATCAACATCTCCGGTCGAGGCGACAAGGACATGAACACCGCCGGCAAGTGGTTCGGTTACCTGACCGACGAGCAGGCCAAGGCCTTGGAAGCCAACGGTGCCCAAGGCAACAACGCCGATGCCGAGTAGGAAGTAAGGAACGATCATTATGACGAACGAAACTGCAGCAAACACGCCGTCCGGTCAGCCGCTGGGCATCAGCCACAAGCCAAGCCCATGCGAGGCCATGTTCGATGGGTTCAAAGCGGGAGACAAACCGGCGTTCATCGGCTACCTTCCGTATGGCTTCCCGAATCCGGAATATTCGTTGAAGGCATTCCGCACGATGGTGGAGCATGGCGTCGATGCCGTCGAAATCGGTCTCCCATATTCCGATCCGGTCATGGACGGTCCCGTCATCCAGGCGGCTTCCCAGATCGCCATCGACAACGGCGAGAAGATCGCCGATGTGTTCAAAGCGGTTGAAACCGTGGCGAACGCCGGCGGAGTGCCGCTGGTGATGAGCTACTGGAACCTCATCTACCATTACGGCGTCGAGCGCTTCGCACGCGATTTCGAAAACGCCGGCGGAGCCGGACTGATCACTCCGGATCTGATTCCCGATGAGGCAGGCGAATGGATCGAGGCTTCCGACCGACATGGCTTGGACCGCATTTTCCTGGTTTCCCCGGATTCCGCAGAAGGACGTCTGAAAGTCGTTTCCGAAAACGCCAGGGGTTTCGTTTACGCGGCGGCGCGCATGGGCGTCACCGGCGAGCGTTCCACCATCGACGCTTCACCGGAGGAGCTGGTGTCGCGCACGCGCGCGGCCGGCGCGAAGAACGTCTGCGTGGGCATCGGAGTCTCCACCGCGGAGCAGGGTGCCCGTGTCGGTGCATACGCGGACGGTGTGATCGTCGGTTCCGCCTTGGTGCACACCATGCTCGACGAAACCGGCAAGAAGGCCGTTGCCGAAGCCGATGGCCTCAAGGCTCTGGCCGCGAAGGCCGAAGAGCTTGCCGAAGGCATCCACAACGCCCGCGGCTGACAAAACCGTATAATCATCATCTCGGTAGCCCACAGGCCATATCGGCTCTGTGGGCTACCATCAGGGAACCATGACACTTGCTTACATTCCATCGCCGACGATATCGCAGTTCTCCATCGGTCCGGTGACGATACATATCTACGCCCTGTGCATTCTGGCGGGCATCGTTTTCGCGGTATGGATCACCACCCAACGATGGAAGCGACTCGGAGGCAATTTCGACCAGATTCTCGACATCACGCTGGTTTCCGTACCGTTCGGCATCATCGGCGCGCGCCTGTACCACATCATCACCACCCCGGAACGTTTCTTCGGCCCCAATGGCGACTGGGTGGAGATGTTCCGCATCTGGAACGGCGGACTTGGCATTTGGGGCGGTGTCGTTCTAGGAGGACTCGCTGCTTGGGCGTGGTGCCACCACAAGCATTATCCGATGGCTTTGCTCGGCGATGCCGTGGCGCCCGGTTTGCTGGTGGCGCAGGCCATCGGACGTCTGGGCAATTGGTTCAACCAGGAGCTGTACGGCGCTCCGACGACGCTTCCTTGGGGGCTGAAGCTCAATACCACGGGTTCCGCCATCGGGCACAGCGAACAGTGCTATGACGGCGCGACCTGCCCGGTGGGCACGTTGTTCCATCCGACGTTTCTCTACGAGATGATTTGGAATCTCATCGGAGCCGCTGTGATCATCTTCATCGGCGCCAGGGCGATGCGACGTCTCAAAGCTGGTTCGCTGTTCACGGTGTACATCATGTGGTACACGGCCGGCCGCGCATGGATCGAGTCCCTGCGCATCGATTACGCGCATGAGTTCCTCGGCATCCGCATCAACGTCTGGGTGTCCCTGGTGGTGTTCGTATTGGGTGTGGTGTCGTTCATCGCCGTCCAGCAGATGGGCAAGCACACCGATCTGCTGGCTGAGAAGCTTCGGACGGTCACCGAAATCGAGATCCAGGCGTACGGCGGGCAACGCGTTGACGGCTCGAACGAATCCAAAACCGTAACAGCGGAGGTTCCGGCTACGCGAACAACCGATGAATTCACCGACAACAAATGAGACCACGTGTTCGGATGACGGCACGCAGCCAGCATCCGAACGGCGATAGTCTTTCGCCAACCATAGAATGTGAACCATGACTATTCAAATCGCCCCCAGCATCCTATCTGCTGATTTTTGTAATCTTGAGCGTGACCTCAAGGCGATCTCCAACGCTGATCTCGTGCACGTCGATGTGATGGATCACCATTTTGTCCCGAATCTGACCTTGGGCGAGCCGATTGTGGCCCGTATCTGCCAAGTGACCGATTTGCCGGTCGATGTGCATCTGATGATTGAGGACCCCGACCGTTGGGCTCCGGAATACGCCAAGCTTGGCGCGGCCTCGGTCAGCTTCCATATGGGGGCCACCCATGCTCCCGTGCGGCTGGCCCGCCAGCTGCGCGAGATGGGCTGCAAGGCCTGTTTCGCGGTGCGCCCTGCCGAACCCGTCGAGCCTATTTTCGACATCCTCGATGAATTCGATATGATTCTGGTGATGACCGTCGAACCGGGATTCGGCGGCCAGAAATTCCTTGACAACCAGATGGCCAAGGTGCGTCGTCTGCGTGATGAGATCACGCGTCGTGGCTTGGACACCAAAATCCAGGTCGATGGCGGCGTGAGCCCGAAGACCGCCCATATCGTGGCGGAAGCGGGCGCCGATGTGCTGGTTGCCGGTTCCGCGGTCTACGGCGCCGAAGATCCCGCAGAAGCCATCGATTCCATTCGTGCCAAGGCCGAGGCCGCGTTCAAAGCCTGAGCACATAACCAACAATTAAGGACGAGTATGAAAACCTTCGAATCGCTGTTTGCCGAACTGAGCGAAAAGGCCGCCACCAAGCAGGCCGGATCCCTGACCGTGGACGAGCTTGGCAAGGGCACGCATTTCATCGGCAAGAAGATCGTGGAAGAGGCGGGTGAGACCTGGATCGCCGCGGAATACGAAGGCGCGGATCGCACCGCCGAGGAAATGAGCCAGCTTATCTACCATCTGCAGGTCATGATGATCGATCGTGGCATCACCCTCGAGGACATCTACAAGAACCTGTAAGCATATTTTCGGCCATGCCAGTACGGGCATGGCCATTTTTTGGAGGAAGAATGCTGAGAATCGCTGTACCCAACAAAGGCATGCTATCCGAGCCCGCATGGAATATGCTGGCCGAGGCCGGCTATCGTCTTCGGAGCAATTCGCGCCAGTTGGTCGTGGAAGATCCAGACAACGGGGTCGAACTGTTTTATCTGCGTCCGCTCGACATCGCGGTGTATGTCGGACGAGGCACCATCGACGTCGGCATCACGGGGCATGACCTGTTGCTCAACTCGGGTACGGACGCCAAAGAACACATGAAGCTCGGCTTCGGCGCGTCGACGTTCCGTTTCGCGGCTCCCAATGATTCTCCGATCAGCAGGCTTGAGGACATCGAGGGCAAGCGCGTGGGCACCACGTTCGACAAACTGGTGCATGATTACCTGACCGAGCATGGCATCCACGCCGAAACCGTTCACTTGGACGGCGCCGTGGAGTCCTCCGTGCAGTTGGGCGTCGCCGACCTGATCGCCGATGTGGTGTCCACCGGAACCACGTTGCGCAACGCTGGTCTGAGGGTCTTCTCCGATCCGCTGTTGCATTCCGAGGCGGTGCTGATTCGCTCTCCGCGTCTTGCGGAGGACGATGACCGGCTGACGATTCTGAGCCGTCGGCTGCAGGGTGTGCTCACCGCGCAGCGCAACGTGCTGATGGACTACGACATTCCGGTCGAAAGGGTCTCCGCGGCGGTCGCCATCACCCCGGGCTTCGAGAGCCCGACCGTCTCCCCGCTGCACGACAAGCAGTGGGCCGCCGTCCGCGTCGTCGTGCCGAAGGCCAAGGTCAACCAGCTCATGGACCAGCTGTATGAGGTGGGCGCCCGTGGCATCATCGTCACCGCCCTGCAGGCCTCGCGAATGTGAGTTTGCTCTGGGCATGGGCAAACTCATCATCAAGAAACAGTACAGTCCGGAACCGCGTGATGTTTATTTCACGGTTCCGAACTGCATCAGTCTGCTACGAATCATCTCGATTCCGTTCATCGCCGTGTTCGTTTCCCGGCATGAGATGATATATGCGTTGATCATCCTCGCCTTGTCGGCGGTTTCCGACGGGTTGGACGGTCTGATCGCGCGGTCGTTCAACCAGGTGAGCAAAATCGGGCAGATTCTCGATCCGATAGCGGATCGCCTGCTGATCTTCTCCAGCATCCTGGCATTGGGCATCGCCAACATCATCCCATGGTGGATGCTGATCGTCGTCGGATTGCGCGATCTGATCATGGCCGCGTTGATCATTGTGCTTGCGCAGCACGATTACGGTCCTTTGCCTGTGCATTTCGTCGGCAAGGCGGGCACCGCGATGCTCCTGATCGCCATCGTCTCGTTGATTTTCGCCGATATATGGACCAATGACGCGACCAATGTGCTCCATCTGTGCGGACTCGCCACCGGAATCTGGGGAGTTGGCCTGTACTGGCTGGCGGGATATATTTATATCCGGCAGGGCATAGGATTGCTGAAACAGGATAAATAAGGACGTAAGGACGCGGCATGGCGCATGATGCTTCGAATATCGTGGCGTTCCCCGTATCTCCGGAGAACATGCCGGCGAAGCACCGTGCCGTTTTTTCCGCGTCCTTCGCGAATCTGGACTCGCATCACGTACAGCCGGCATCCATCGTATCGATGTCGCGCAGACGGCGTCTGGAGGATGATTCCCTCCGTCTCATCGATGATCTGAGCAACCGTCCGATGGATGTGCTGTACACCGATTCGCGGTTGTCGAACAAGACGCCTTCCACGGTTTCCATTTGGTTCACCCGTGTCCTTGTGTTTCTCATTTGCATCGCCGTCGGCACTGCGGGAAGCGTGTTCGTGCGTCAGCTGAGCACGGATCCGCGCAAGGAAGTGCGCAAACAGCTGGCGAGCCAGCTTACGCAATCGACGCAGAAGGTCGATGAACTCACCAAAAACGTGAACGATCTGCGCGCCCAAGTGGAGGATGAATCGAAATCGGTGTCGAATTGGTCGTTGAACCAAACGGTACGGGACGATGAGATGGTCAACGGCGTGCTTCCCGTTCAAGGCGAGGGCATCACCCTCACCATAGCGAATCCGATTTCGGTGAGCGGAGACAACGCGGACTCCTCGCTTCCCAGGGAAAACGGCAGCCAGATTCGCGTGGTGACCGACTCGGATCTGCAGGTGCTCGTATCGCTGCTCTGGCAATCGGGCGCAGAGGCCATAGCGATCAACGGTTATCGTCTTGGAGTCCAGACATCGATCAGAACAGCGGGAACGACGATTCTCATCGGGGTGAATTCGGTGCAAAGCCCCTATAAGATCGAGGCGATCGGCAATTCTGGCGCTTTGGCCAAAGCCGTCGGCAAGAACACGCAACGACAGCTGTACGATGATTTCAAAAAGGCCGGCATATATCCCCAAGTCAGTAAATCAAAAACGATTACACTGGAAGCCGCGGTGACCGGCGAGGTGACCTATGCGAAGGGAGACAAGTAATGGCAGCCGTTCTGGGACTCATCATCGGTGTCGTTGTCGGCGTGTTCGTGCGTCCGGACATCCCCATCCAGCTTCAGCCTTATCTCCCCATCATGGTGCTTGCCGCCTTGGACGCGTTGTTGGGCGCGGCGCGCGCGTATTTCCAGCGCAGCTTCTCCGATAAGGTGTTCGTGATCTCCTTCTTCTCGAACGTCATCACGGCGACATTGCTGGTGTTCCTCGGCAATCAGCTCGGTGTCGGCTCGCAGCTGCAGACGGCGGTGATCGTGGTGCTCGGCATCCGCATCTTCACCAATGTGTCATCCATCAGACGCTTTATTTTCAAAGGATGATGCCGCGTGCCCAGACACAACCGTGAATCAAAGGACATGCTGTCCAAACTTCATGAGCAGATCGTCAAGGACCAGGACAACGACAGTACGCAGACCGGTTCCTTCCCCGTCGTCAGGCGCAAGCCGAGGCGTATTTCGCTCAACGCGAAATCGACGCGTGCCCGGTTGTATTCGAGCGTGCTGGTCACGGTGCTGTGCGCGCTGTTGGGATTCGGATACGCCATCCAGCTGAACAACTCGACCTCCACCTATGAGACGATGAGCGAGGACGAGCTCACCAAGCTCATCAGCGAGACCAACGCGCAGGCGCAGAAGCTCGAACAGCGCAAAAGCGAACTCACCAGCCAGCTCAACTCGCTGAAGGACACCGCCGACAAAAACGCGAAGGCCGCGGAAATCGCCAAACAGAACGCGGAATCCAACGGTATCCTGTCGGGGCGCCTTCCCGCCTCCGGAGAGGGCGTGGTCATCAAGATCTCCCGCGGCACCAAGCAGTCCATCGACGCGTCGATTCTGTTCACCTTGTTGGAGGAATTGCGCAACAGCGGTGCCGAGGTCATTGAGATCAACGATGTCAGGGTGATCACCAGCACGTACATCAGCGATACCGACGACGGACTTGAGTGCGACGGCATCTCGTTGAAGGCGCCGTACGTCATTTCCGCGATCGGGGACCGCAACAATCTGCAGAACGCGGTCAATCTCGCGGGCGGCGTGGGTTCCAGACTCAAGGTGAAGTATGGAGCCTCCGTATCGGTCAAACCATCCGACAACGTGCAGATCAACGCAATCCGAAAGGCGCCGCAGTACACCTACGCGCATGTCGTCGGGCAATAGCGCTTCGTCTCTGGCGCCCTCATGGGTTGTGCATGCCGTCCATTCCTTCGACGGCGTCCATGCGGCGGCGCGCGTCGATGTCGGCACTCGTTCCTATCTTGTTCATCGTTGACACACAGTCCAGGCCTGCACATTGGTAACGCGGACCCCGATAGCAAAGGACAACCCATGGCTGAACAAACCATCTCTATTACACTCAACGGCGAAGCGAAGGAGGTGGCGGCAGACCAGACCGGCGTCCAGCTTTTCGCGGAAGACAAGAACATCATCGCGGTGCGTCTGAACGGCGAACCTCGTGACCTTTACACCGAACTGCACGATGGCGATGTGGTGGAGTCCATCGCGCTTGACAGCGAGGATGGTCTGGCCATCATGCGTCACTCCGCGACCCATGTGATGGCTCAGGCCGTCCAGGAGATTCGTCCGGACGCCAAGCTCGGCATCGGACCGGTCATCAAGGACGGATTCTACTACGATTTCGATGTGGAGACCCCGTTCACCCCGGATGACCTGAAGGCCATCGAGAAGCGCATGCAGCGCATCATCAAGTCTTCCCAGTCCTTCCGCCGCCGTGTGGTGACCGAAGAAGAGGCGCTTGCCGAAGAGGCCGACCAGCCGTACAAGCTCGAGCTCATCAAGGACAAGGAGGCGCATCTCGATCCCGAAGCCGCCACCGAAGTCAGCGGCAAGGAGCTGAGCTTCTACGACAACGTCGACCGCGAAGGCAATGTGGTCTGGAAGGATCTGTGCCGCGGCCCGCACCTGCCGAACACCCGTTACATCAAGGCGTTCAAGATTGAGCGTTCCGCCGCCGCATACTGGCGCGGCAGCGAGGCGAACCCGATGCTTCAGCGCATCTATGGCGCGGCCTTCGCCACCAAGGAAGACCTGAAGGCGTACCAGACCCGTCTGGAAGAGGCCGCCAAGCGCGACCACCGCAAGCTCGGCGCGGAAATGGATCTGTTCTCCTTCCCGGATGAGATCGGGCCGGGACTGGCGGTGTTCCACCCGAAGGGTGCCGCGGTCATCAACGCGATGGAGGACTACTCCCGCGAAATGCACCGCAAGCACCACTACAGCTTCGTGCAGACGCCGCACATCACCAAGGGCGGTCTGTACGAGACGTCCGGACACCTGCATTGGTACAAGGACAGCATGTACCCGCCGATGCGTCTGGACGAGGAGAAGGACGAGAACGGCAATGTCGTCAAGCAGGGCTTCGACTACTACCTGAAGCCGATGAACTGCCCGATGCACAACCTGATCTTCAAGTCCCGCCAGCGTTCCTACCGCGAGCTGCCGCTGCGTCTGTTCGAGTTCGGCACCGTCTACCGTTACGAGAAGTCCGGCGAGGTGCATGGTCTGACGCGCGTGCGTGGCCTGACCCAGGATGATTCCCACATCTACTGCACCCGCGAGCAGATGAAGGATGAGCTCAAGAGCCTGCTGAACTTCGTACTGGGCCTGCTCAAGGACTTCGGTCTGGACGACTTCTACCTGGAGCTGTCCACCAAGGATCCGCACAAGTACGTCGGTTCCGACGAGATCTGGGAGGAGGCCACCAACACGTTGGCCGAGGTCGCCAAGGAATCCGGTTTGGAACTGGTCGACGACCCGTGCGGCGCGGCTTTCTATGGACCGAAGATCTCCGTGCAGGCGCGCGACGCCATCGGACGCACCTGGCAGGTCTCCACCATCCAGCTCGACTTCAACCTTCCGGAGCGTTTCAAGCTCGAGTACATCGCCGCCGACGGCACCCACAAGCGTCCGGTGATGATTCACCGTGCGCTGTTCGGTTCCATCGATCGTTTCTTCGCCGTGCTGCTCGAGCATTACGCCGGCGCGTTCCCGGTGTGGCTCGCTCCGGTGCAGGTGCTTGGCGTTCCGGTCGCCGACGAGTTCGCTCCGCATCTGCAGAAGTTCATCAGCAGCTTGGAGGAGGAGACCGTCCGTTGCGAAATCGACCTGTCCGATGACCGATTCGGCAAGAAGATCCGCAACGCGTCCAAGTCCAAGACCCCGTTCATCCTCATCGTCGGCGAGGAGGACATGAACAACAACGCGGTGAGCTTCCGCTTCCGCGACGGCAGCCAGCTCAACGGCGTGCCGGTGGCGGACGCCAAGGAACAGATCATGAAGGTCATCAAGAAGCGCGTCCAAGTCAACAGCGTCGACGATTTCAAGGCCGCCATCGCCGATTGATCGTTACGCTGGTTCATGGTAATACGCTAGAATCATGAACCATGGAAAACGGTATGCACGAATTCACTGTTCGCGCATACCGTTTTCGTTTTTCGAATGGGAATAAGGAGCCCGACCATGTTGGAACACCTTCGCGCACCGTTTAAGAGACTCATCGAGCCACTGGCCAAGGCGCTGGTGGGCATTGGCCTGACTGCGAACATGATCACCGTCATCGGTGCGGTCGGCACCATAGTCGTGGCCATCGTCACAGGACTGACCGGTCGGCTGTTCATCGGCGCCGTGGTCCTGACATTGCTTGTGCTCGCGGATTCGCTGGATGGCTCGGTCGCCAAACTCACCACCGGGGGCACTGAATTCGGCGCGTTTCTAGACTCCACGCTGGACCGTATCGCCGATTGGGCGCTGTTGGTCGGAGTGATGCTGTTTTTCCTCCTGCATGGCGGCCAGTGGCAAGGTACTGCGATGGATTCTCCGGATTATGTGAGTCTGATCGGCATCGGCGCCGCGTTGCTTTCCATAATGACCTCGTTTGTTACCTCCTACGCACGCGCGCGTGCCGAATCCGTCGGATTCGAGGTGAAGAACGGCATCGCCACGCGCGCCGATCGTCTGGTCATCATTCTGGTGGGCATGGCCGTGGCCGGGGTAAGCCATCAAGAGGTGTGGCTCGCCGTGGCGATGGTGCTGTTGGCCTTTGTGGGCGTGATCACAGTGTTTCAGCGGATTCTCGAAGCTCGCAGGCAAATGGCCACCGGAACGAAGACATACCATCGCTGATGGGCGCTTTTGCGTCGCCGGAGCATTGACGGGTGTTCTTTCCATGGCGTTTTCGGTACTTTGTCTTAGAACCGCTTTAAAATCATTTCGTTTGAAAATATTCGCAACCTGCCTAGGAGCATTATGTCAGGTCATTCCAAGTGGGCGACCACCAAGCACAAGAAGGCCGCCATCGACGCAAAGCGTGGCAAGCTGTTCGCCAAGCTGATCAAGAACATCGAGATCGCAGCACGTCAGGGCGGTGGCGATCCTGACGGTAACCCGTCCCTGTACGACGCCATCTACAAGGCCAAGAAGGCTTCCATGCCGGCCGACAACATCAAGCGCGCCGTCAAGCG
>ERZ808258.83-NODE-83-length-49644-cov-7.138640_pt1 | contig 49644 bp, 84 predicted proteins | sample MGYA00521280_ERZ808258 | MGnify/ENA primary metagenome ERZ808258 (study PRJEB31516, sample SAMN03275585) | gut metagenome | biome: mammalia-associated habitat; material: feces | host: Papio cynocephalus | place: Kenya | collected 2012-07-19 ...
CATACTACGCATATTAGTAACATTAGATGTATTAAAATTACTTAAGTCCAAAGTTTCAAGGCTAACAAAACCACTAAAGGCATCCTCTAAAGAAGTACAATTTGAACTTACAGTAACTTTTGGCAATTTTTTAATAAGTTTGTTAGCGTTAAGTTGCGATGATGAAAATTCAGTAATAAAATAATCATTTATGTCAGCACCAGTTCCAGTAGTAATGTTGTTTACAAATGTAGCGTATTGGTCTATTTTTTCATTTGCTATCTTTGTTGAAGTACCCAATTTGTTATTAATTGCTGTTTTAAGACTTGTTTTTGCATTACTCAATCTTGTAATTTCGCTTGTTATACTCACTATATATCACCTAACAAACTTTCTATATTGCCTATTATGTCATATACACATTTTGCACTAGGGTATTGTGTATTTGTAGAACTGGAACTTATTGTAGTTACTTTATTAGAAGAATTTTCTAAACCAGTTAAACTTGTAGAAGTAATGAAACCACTATCATTAGTTAAATCAGAAGTTTTTGATGGAATATTAGGCTTATCTTGTATATCGTTCCAAGTGACACTAGTTGATGGTGTTCCATCAACACTTAATACTTCACCAGACATCTTTAATCCTGTTCCTACTTTAATTCCACCTTTTGTAGTACTACTAGCAGTAGGCAAGGTATAACTAGATTGACCTGAGTTGGATATTGCATTTTCAATATTTGCTTGCATTGTATTGAAAGTATTGGCATTTAAATCAGTGCCACCACTATATTCACCATCTTGAACATAGTATTTTGTACCGTCTATTTCTATATAAGGTCTTGTTTTTACCGTTGCATCGGTAAAATTTATTTTTTGCATTTATATATCACCTCTATTTTTCATTTATATTTTATTACATTTTTGATTTTTAGACAATTTTATTCTTTTACTTTGTTACTTCTAATATAGCATAAATCGTATACCCACTATAATCGGAAGTAGTGGTTAACCTTAACATATATTTACCTGACGTTTTTCGCAAAAATGCGTTTGTGCTTATATTGAGGAGAGGATAATAATAACCTCGTGTATTGCTTATTATCATTCCTGAAATTTTAACAATGCCAGATATATCTCCGTCATTATAACCAGTCTCTTTATCTATAGAGTTATTTCTATCAAAAGTATCTGTTATTACAAAAACTTTTCTATATATTGTTTTGCCATCTATCCATGTGCCTATTGGTATTTCATCAGTGCTATAACTTTCATGGTTATCTAAGGTTGCAACTTGAGAATTTTCTCCTATATATACTTTGCTATCATCCCACCAAAATACTGGAATACCTTTTTTAACTATTAAATTAGTAATTATCAAGGCATTGAGTTCATCTTCTACTTTGACTTCAAAATTGTATATTTTTGTATAATCAAATATTGCAGTAGATATAAAGTCTTGGCTAAATGAGTTGCCAGTGCTTGCTGGAGACAATTGCAACCAATCTGAATAATTTGTTTCTGTGCTTTCTTTATACCTATATCCAACATACAAATTATTTGGGTTAGATGTACTAAAATTACCATTAAAATATTTGCCAGTATAATCAAGAGAAATCATATTGTCAACTGCTGTATGTCTATTCAAACCAACATTTATGGTTGGTGCAAAGTAATCAATGGTACTAAAATAATGCTCTTTCGTATTATCTATAGATTGATATTTATAGGTGCTATTGTTTTGCTCTCTACTATCTATTACTACTATATCTAATTCATTACTATTAAATCTTTCTTTGCTATATACTGCTGTTAAAGTTGTAATTCCACTACTAGTGCTAGAACTATCAATTACTGCTTTTTCTTGGTTTACATATACGTTTTTTAATGTAGCATAATTTCTAGTTTGTGCATTTATTACTAACTTTATTGTCGATGCGTTTCTAACTATAATAGCACTATCCCCAGTTAAGTCGGTTGTATCTGTATTATTATCTACTAATGTAGTAGACGTGATAATTGGTCGTGATAGTTCTTCATTGATTTTTGCTTTAAACTGTGTATTTTGCGTGCTTCCGATTTGTGTATTACCATCATAGGTAGTGCATTTTATAGTACAAATACCATATGTATCGTTTGGTATTTGTTGATAAAATTTAGTCGGAATTTCAAAAGGAACTTCTGTTAATAATGTTTTAGTAGCAATCGTTCCAATCGATATAGATGAACCAGTAGGTGCTTTGAATGAGTATGTTAATGTATGTGTGAAACTTGCAGATGCAGATTTTATTTTTATAGTTGCAGTTTCGCCTATTATTGTATCTATTACACTTACAGTACTTGCTCTTGGAATAGTAGATAATTGCATAGTATCACTTGCACTTGCATTACCACTAGTATACGTCTGCCCTGTAGTATCATTTGAAGTAAATGATATTGGGATAGTTTTACTACCGTTATTTTCGTGTTCTATTTCAATATTGTAATTAGAGTATAAAGTAACGGTGGAATATCCATCGTAATTCGGTATAATTCCTGTGTAAGTATTATCCCCTATTTTAATTGTATATGTTATCTTATCATTCCAACCATACCAATCATATGCACTATATATTGGTGATAATTTGAAATCAAATCCCATTTTTGATTTGTTTGTGGTTATATCTGTGCTTAATTCAGATAATATTAATTGAAATTTATGATGTCCTTTACTTCCATTTGCAGTTATCGTTTTAGTCTGTAATGCCATTTTATCACTCTCCTATATGAAATACGCCAGTACCATTGCTGTAATCTTCTATTCTTGAATTTTTACCTATTGTTAAATATTTTTCTACTTTTATATTTTTAGTACGCACAATTGTCTCATTTAATGTATCATCATACCCTGCAAATAACAATTCCGTGTCTGTAGAACCTGTCGCATCTTTAATCGTCATTCCTTTTTCATTAAAGTTGCCTTTTGTTTTTGCGTTTGTTTTTTCTATTGTTAATCCATTATTATCAAATGTTCCTGCTGTTGTTAATACTTTAGTAACACTACCATTTGTTAATTTTTGATTAATTTCTGTTTTTGTATATGTATCTGTTTGTATTCTAGTTACATTATTTTCGAGTTCTAAAAAATCACTTTGTGGTGTATATTCATCAAACATATTTAAAATTTCCTGATAATTGTTGTTTGTTTTAACATCAATTGTATCCACTTTGCCTACTACTGTTGTTAGTTCGCCTTTTACACCGTCTATTTCGCTTTTTACATATTTTTTCAAACTGGCTTCATTATTTTTTGATACATTCGTAGTCTTTGCTTGTTTCGTTATTGTTGTATCAAATGTTTGCAGTATTTTGCCATTATATATTAATTCATTTTGTGCAAGTGTTTTATATGTGGTTGCATTTGATGACATAGATTTCATAACGCCACTTTTAAATAGCCCTGATTTTACCAAACCATTAGAATTATCTGTTTGTATTTCTATAAAGTCATAACAATCTAATAATGGATTGCCACGTTGTTTTTTTAATTTCAATGAATTTATTTCTAATCCATTGACTATATTATAAATGTTGTCTATATTTTTTTGATTTGTAATATATGGATTAGCACTATTTATATATAAAGTATCATTTTTATTATCACCTTTATTCCAATATAACTCTCCACTTTCATATGTTACTTGTGATAATTTAAAATCTTCTCCATCTTCATAACTTTGAACTATGTTTAATGGAATGGTATATGCTTGCTTAGGCTTATAATATTGCAAATTCATATTAGTTTGCATATTAGCATCTAACAATACATTATTAATACCATTAGATGTAGATAATGTTTCGACTTCTCCTAAATCTATTTCATAAGACTTTGGAGTTTTATAACATAAATCTAAAACTAAATTAGGATATTGTTCTTTCCATTGTGATTGTGTCAGTTTATTAACACTTTTAGTTAAAAATAAAGTACTACCACCACTTTTAGTATTTATTGCAATTCTATGCTCTGCTACAACTCCTATATTATAAAGAAATGATGATATTATTAAATCAAACCACAAATTTTGATTAGGATAATCATTACCGAGAAATGGAACATTTCTCCATCCTGGATAATCCTCACTATTATTCATATCCTTAACTGCTAATGATATATGTCTAGCATTTTTAATTATTTTTGCTCTACCATTTTCAACGATTAATTCATCTTTTATATTATTAGGTAAACTACATAATTCATTACCTTGTAAATCGATATTAATACTATTTTCTTGATAAGGCTCATAAGTATTAATGTTATCAGCAACAGTAAACATCAAATTAGTATAATCAACATAATCTCCTACGTTTCCTGTCCCATTTGCATTTCCGTATAGTAATACAAATACATAATTTGTATTATCTGGGAATACATTTGGTATATGTGTTGAATTTATACCGCTTGATCTATAACCTCCTATTTCTTTTACTGTCATTGAATTCTCATTACCGAAATATAAAGATATTTGTCCTTTATTTTCTCCACTAGGCGTCATAACTCGACTGAATGTTATTGTTTTTCCCAATAACTCAGAGCCACCTAATTTTATACCAAAGTATCTGTATTGTCCTGCTGTTTTGATTGTTGCTCTAACTCCAGTATCTAAACTGGTTTTAGATGCGCCGTTTCGTCTTTCTGTTTCATTTTTATTAAATATGTTATGTCCTACATTTTTAATCTGAATAGTGTTATACGGTAAATAGTTTGTTGCTAAAGAACCTTTTTCTAGTTGAACATCAAAGTATTCTTCTAACTTATCTTTATATGAAGCTGGGTATACAGACAAATAATTAAGATAACCTGCAGTTGCGTGTTTGTTATTAACAAATTTTGCAGTTTGTGTTCCATTTGATATTATACCAGTATATTTTTGTGTCTTATCATAATAACCATATTGAGTAAAACTTATGCATAAACCACTCGGAATAGTTTTTCCCTTTTTTAATTTCATTGATAAAGCATAATCTTCATCTAAAGTAGGTAGTTGAAAGTAAGCATAAGTTTGAGTTTTCCATGCAATATTTCCATATAAATTTTTACCTCTAATACATTCTACTTCACTGGGATAATCAGGACTAGGGCTTACACCGTATTGTTCCCAACTGGGGCTGTCGCCTGATTTAATTAGCATTACTTTTAATATATAATTTTCAAATGTTTGATTGCTATCAATATAAAATCTCATTTTGGTAATTTGAGTATCAATATTAGGAGTAAATACTTTATTAGTAATATTTAATGCTATATAATTTATAGTGTTGTTCTGGCTATCTTTTATACTGATATTAGCATTACTTGTACTATAAATATTAAAATTAATAAATTTATATTCTACATTTGCTTTTAATATTTGTTGATATGATATGCCAATTGCTGTTGAACTTGTGGTAGTACCATTTACTAGTATTGTTCCGTCATCTAAACTCGTTAGTGTGATACCATTAATTGTTTGTGCCTGTATTAAATTTATTGGTAATAAATTCTTTCCACCTCTTGTTGCTTGTTCACTCTTACCGTCAATTTGAATTGTCTCTATTGGTCTTTCTATTGCATTATCTATTGATATATCACTACCTGATACATTAATTGCATCGCCAATTAAATCAACAAATATTAAATATCCGTTTCTATCTATTGTTGCAATTTTTCCACAATGTTCTGCTATGTATGACACATATGTTCTAGCCTTAATAGAATTGTCATAGAGCCCAGTTTTATCTTCTATACCTGTCAATGTTGATGGAACAGTGCAATTTACTTTGGCTTGTTTACATATATCTTGCAATATTTGGTATAATGTTGCACTGCCACCGTTTCTATCTATTTCATTTTTTGCATTATAGTCAAAATCAAAATTTACAGAGTTATCTCTTAATGTAATTGTAGTTTTATCTTTATCATTTGTTGGTGTTCCTTGTATATTAAATACGCCAAAAGGAACATAAACATAGTCTTGAACTTTATCTATATATGTGCCTAGTTCTATTATTACTGGACCTTTTATTTTTCCAATTTCTACTTTATGCAATATTAATGTTGCTTCTTTTGATACAAAATTGTCTAAACTAAAATAATTATTACCATTTTTTAATAATCGGCTTTTAATAGTTAACTTTTCGCAAAAATGGTCGGCGTCTATTAATTCATTACCACCAAAAGATATATATAATTTGTTTTTTGTTTCTCCATTGTAAACTACTTGTTCATAATCAGATATTGAACATTCACTTGGTATATATGCCATATTGTTATCACTACTCCTCTACAAAGCCAAACGATATATTTGTATACATGTTTAATAATGGGTTATCTTCGTCAGCGTAATATATATGATATTTAGGACTTGAACAATACATTTTCTTTGTTACAAAATCCCATTCTGCCTCGTCAAAGAATGTTACCCAAAACCATTCAGGGTCTCTTAATTCCATCAATCTTTTCATTTCTTCACCATTCATTTCAGTAACTGTAAAGTCTCTAGTTTTTACGTCATGCCTTACCCTGTTTCTTATCGTTTTTCCTTGTGTATTTGTATAAGCATCTAAATCAACATCGTTTTGCCCTGCTTCATGTTCAGGCAATGTATCATTGATACCATTCGGTTTATACGGAAATCTATATTTTTGCCCTGTTTCTGTAGTACTAATATACATTCTATTATATAGTAATTTTTCATATACACTATTGGCTGGAATAGTATCGCCTACTGTGTAGTCTGTTCCAGCCACTTTTAATGTATATGTATCACCACTTTTAGAATAGTATTTTTCTCCACTTTTATATACAGTATCTCCTGTTATAAAATACATAATTAATTCATCTCCTATCCTATTGTGATTTTTTCACCATTGCTTATTGCCATATCTTGTAGTTGTTCTAATGTATACGAACCTAATTTATGGTCTTCATCTAAGTAAATATTAAATATTTGTTGCCCTCTTGGTTGTTGGGAAGTACCCAATACGCTCCTTACTGCTCTAGCAACACCATCAGATACAGAACCAACTATTTGGTTATTATTCATTACTGCTGTATGCCCACCTAATGTGCCAACTAATTCAGGTCCTTTTTCTCTTGCTACAAACATTTGACCTACTGGTGGTAGTCCTGCGTTAAGACCATCAGAATACATTTTTATATCATGCCATTTATTGTTTGCAAATATTCCACCTTTAGCACGACCACCCATAGAGCCACCATAACCACTAGAACCTATACCACCACCAAGTACGCTTTTTATTAAGTCTCCTAATGTTCTTATTTTATTTTCTGCATTGTATGTGTTTGCATTGAAAGTTATTGTAGGATTAATTTCGTTAATACCTTTTTGTAATTCTGCAGATATTTCATAGCCTTTTTCTTGCATTTTATCTATAACATTTTGTTGTAATTCTTTAGGAATTTTATCAAAATGTTCTAAAAATGTATCTGTACTTTTTTCAGCCATCGTTCCCCAACCGTTAATTATATCAGGGGTAATAGTTTCTAATTTTTGGCTCATGGTTTGTAATGTTTTTCCAAGTTCGTCCATTTGTTTATTATAATATTCTTGGGTTATTCTCTTAGAAACATTTAAATCGTAATCTAAATTTTCTATGTCTTCTGCGATTTGGTTGCCAATTTCACTACTTGTATGTTTATATTTTCCACCTACTTTTGATATTGCTTCTTCCATTTTTTCTGAATTATTGCTTACACTTGCAGAAAGTAATGTATTATATTCATCGATTACTGCAGTATCATTTTCAACTTCTGTGCGTAGATTGTCTAATGCTTCTTGTGCGTTATTTACTGATTTTTTGGCGTTATCCAAATTATCTCTTGCGTCTCTTAATTTTTTTGAAGCCGAGATATTTATGGTTATTCCACCAGCGGTGGCAATATTATACTCTTCTTGTGCTTTTGTTAATTCTTCTTGTGCCTTTGCCGAGTTGTTTTTTGCTTCTTTTAAATTTTTTTCTTGTTCTATGTATTTTTGCCTTTGTTCATAATCTCTTTGTAAAACTTCTGTATATTCCTTTTCCTTTGCTTCTAGCAAAATTTGCGTTTTCTTTTTTAATATTAATTTCTCAATTTCATCGCCTAGACCATTATATTTTTTTATGACGCCATCTACTATTTCTATTTCAATTCCATACGCACGGTTTAATTCTCCTACTATAAATTCTGCTCTTTTTTCATATCCTGCATAAATTTTGCCATTTTCATCCACTATGCTTGTAAGTTCATTATAAAGACCCTCATAATAATTTTGAACATTCATATTTGTTTTTAATGTTTTTTCAGCCTCATCTCTTTGAAGTTTTAAGGAATTTGTATAATTATTTGTACTTTCTGTTATTTTATTTACATTGCTTATTTCCCCTGCTAATTTAGTTGAATTGGCGTCCCATAATTCTATTAAGGTTATTAATGCACCAGTCACACCACCTATAGCAATACCTAACGCTCCAAAGTTTGAACCAATTAATGCTCCACCTGCTATGTTTGACAATGTTCCACCAACTGTACCTAAAACATTGCTTAAATTCCATCCCTCTTCACTAGCACTTTTAATAGAACTGGATAGTAATGTATAGCCGACTTTTAATCCACCTGTTCCCATTAGCGTTAGTTTAAGTCTATCTATTACAGATAATTGTTTAGCCCAATTGTTTGTTGCTGTTGTTAATCCACCATTTAAGTTTTTTTCTGCCAAATTAACATTATTCAAAGAAGTTAAAAGTTCTTTGATGGGATTATTGAGACTTTTAAATAAGCCCACTGTTCCAGTTTTACCCAATAACTTATTTATCTTTGTAATAATTTTTATTATGCTTTTTCCAAATAAATAAGCAAACACGCCAGTTAATGTTTTTCCTAATGGCGTCATATTTTTAAATGAAGTCCACATATTTTTTAAAGTGGTTTTAATCCCAGTATATTTGAAACTTACTTTCCCTGTAACAGGGTCGATTTCTTTTGTAAAACCTAGCCATTCTAAAATGCTATCTCTTATCTTTGTTGCTTTCATTTGAACATTAGTTAATTGTCTATTGTAGTCATCAAATGCTTTGTTAAAGGCGTCCATTATATCGACACTTATTCCTGCACCTGTTCCTGATGTAGCACCAGTATCTTTTGGTGTCGTTATAACATTTAATTTATCAAAGCCTCTTAGACCTTGTTTTAATTTTTTAGCACTTTCATTAGCACCATCTAAGCCATCTTCTAAGTCTAATACGCTATCTGCTACGCCTGATACATCGGCAACATAATCATCTATGTTTATTCCTAATAACGTACCAACAAAACTTAAAATTTCGGTCAATGCCATTACAATACCGTTTAAATATGGCAATATTGCTTTTAATGTAGGCATGAATAAATTGCCTACTGCTCTTGACAATCTTTCCCACTGCTCACTCAATATTCTCATTTGGTTCGCTGGTTGTTCGATTGTTCTACCAAAGTCATTTGTTGTTTCTTTTAATTGTTGTGTTAAACTTATGATTATTAATAATCTTTTTTCTGCATAATTTAGGTCGTTTACATATTTGTCTATTCCTAAACTGCTTAACGATTGTTGCAATGTTGCAACTGTTATATCAGCACCTGTCGCTCCTCTTCAATTTATACCCCTAGTTTCCTAGTACTTTAACACTCTATGAGTGGGTTTAGACTATATCATAACCGTTATCGGTTAATTGCACTTCGGATAGTGCTAATCTCTATCCTACTCTCTCTCGAGATAGTCGTTTGACCTTTCTTTTTCAAGACTTGGCACAGGATTGCCATGATTTAAAAATTTGAAATTGTAATTATGATAAGGTTTACCAGTATCGCAAGATTTTTTTATTCCACGTTTATAATTTATGCTTCCAAACATATCTCTTGCACAATCGTTTATGGAAATGTATTCTTTTTGTGTTTCTAAACATATAATTGGAACGCATTGTGGATTATATCCTTTTAAAGGTTTCTTTCTTGCTTTTGCAATATCATATTCTTTTGTTTCTTTATCAACATACTTCCAATGATACCCTTGTGCAGTTTTTTGTTTTCCGTTTAGACAACTCCACAAACTATTTTTAGGATAATTGTTTTTTCTTTCGGCTTCTCTAACTGATGGATAAACAATATTAGTTTCCACACATAAAACTTTATTAGAAATTAAAGGATTATTGTTTTTACCTTTTAATTTTTTTGAAACTTTATTGTATCTTTCTTTTTTATTTGGTATATATGCTATTTTTTTATGATTTGATAAATGAACATTATAACCATTTGGTAATAAAGAATTTTTATTCATTATCCAGTAATTTTCTCTTATTATTAATTTTTCGTTTAATGTTTGTAAGTTTTCATCTTCTATCGTTTCTAATACTTCATAAGTCTGCAAAATATTTTTCCATCCATATTTTCTAATAGCATAACAGAATGGAGTTTGCGTGCCATGGTAAGCATCGTATTTGTGCTGATTTTGCCTCTTTCTTTCCTTATCATATGTTTTTCCAACATAATATTTATTATTTATATGATAACAATATATTATTCCTCTTTTCATTGTTCTCTCTCCTTATAATATATTGTACCAGTAAATCCTCGTATTGTCAAATTTTAAATTTTAGGTTTTCCCTGTTAGCAAGAATATTAATAAGCCATTTCCTGCTTAAACTTTGTTATTCTTACACCCTTTTTGCATAGGTTCACAATTTTTTTCAATACTTTTTTCAAAGTAAAGCCACTAAAGTTAATGGGTTTTGTTTGTCCTGCAAGGGCACTTTGCAATACACTACTTGCTTTCTCTATATCTAAGTTATATAAAGATGAGATATCAATTGACATTTGCGTCATTAAGGTAGATAATTTAGTACCCTCTTCGTTTGATAATCGCATTGCATTAGATAATTGCTTAAATATACCTACAGTTCTTGTTAGCCATCTTTCGTCAAGCCCATACATTTCACTTAATTTATTAACAAACCTTTCGGCTTCTGTGTAGTTATTATGAAATGCAACTTGGAATAAGTTTATATCCTCTAGATAGTCATTACTTGCATTTGCTACCCTAACTAAAGAAGTATAAACATTTTTAAGACCATTGGCAAATTTTGTTACTACGCCATAATTAAATGCCATATTAACTTTTTTACCAACATTGCCAACAGTATCATCTATATTTTTTGTATGTTTTGCACCTTTTTCAATTGATTTTAATGCACCACTATCCATACCTTTAAGCACAGAATTTATAACCAATAACTGTTGCTTATATTGTTCTAGTTTACTTTGATTGGTTATACTATTAGCAAACTTAATTGATACCGATGTTTGATTATCCATAGCCATAATATCACCTACTTTCTTCTTTTTCCAAATTTTCTAGGTATTTCTTTTTAATTCTTCCCCAATATCTTAATCCTTTTTGAAAATTATCATATTTTTGTTCTCTTGGTTGTTGTTTTATTTCTTTCTTTTCATCATTTTTATCTAATTCACTATAAGGTCTACTAGGATAGGTACTCAATGGCTCTTTCTGTTTTTCACCAAACATACTTGCTATCATCACTTGTAATGATTTCATTACCTTGCTATTGCCATCGTGTATGTATAAGCCCTGTAACCAACAATTATAATCCATCTCTTCTGCTTCTCTTTTCTTTTTATTAATAAAAGAAGTTCGGTATGATACAAATAGTTGTGGGTCATCTTCCCAAAATTCTTTTGCACTCATTCCGAACTCTAATGCTTGTGGAAGAAGATAATTATAAAAATAATCATAATAAGAATTATTATACTTTTTAAGTATATCTTCTTGCTTATTATCTATTTGTTGGCTAGGGCTTTCAAGTTTTTTTGTTCTTTGTTGTATTCATCACGAATTGCCACACATTCATCTAACAATCGTGTTAATTCAGACCCTATAAATTCTGCTTTCTTTTCATCGCTTAGATAAGGTTGTATAATTTCTTTAACTTGTGATATTTTTAATTGATGCTTAGGATATAGCCATATAAAGAAACTGTTAGTAACTAATTTAGCCATTATTTTGTCTTTTAATTCTATTTCCTTTTCTATGGTTTCATCGTTTATTTCATCTTCCAATGGGTTGTAATCATCATCAATTTCGTCTAGATGCTCTATTAATGGTCTTCTTACTATCTCCATTGACTTTTGTATATCGCAAATTCTATCTATTCTTAAAAAACTTTCTCTATTTAATGTCAAAGTATATTCAGTATCATTTAATTTAATTGTTTCTAATTTTTCCATAAGTATCTTCTCCTATTTTCCTTTTATTCTATATTTATTTCAATTCTAAGACACATTTCACAATTTCTTGATAATTTATACCAGAAAAGCAAAACGTGTCTTAAAATCAATTTATTTGTGTTTAAATGCTATTCTCCTGATGCACTTTTTACTATAACTAAGATTGTTCTCTTAAATGTAGCCATTCCTGTTTTTGTAGCACTTATTTCTACAATAGCAGTTCCAGCCTTTACACCTGTTATAGTTAATTTACCAGTCGAATAAGTTGCTGTAGCGTTTGCTGGTGTTTCACTGGTTGCTGTAATTGTTGCGTCAGATGGGTCAGTAGTTAATGCTATTTCCTTTGCACCAGTTCCCTCTACAGTTACTACGTCAGGAATATCATTAGTAAATACTACTGTATCTTCTATTAAATCATAGCAATTATCTACATATTCATCACTAGTTGTTGGGGTGATTGTAATTTCACCTTGTTCTAGAGAACCAACGTCAGTGTTATTCCATTTGTAATTGATTGTTCCACTATATTTAACACCAGTAAAATCAGGTAGTAATCTTATGAAGTCATGTGCTTCACCCTTTACACCGTCTAATACTCTTATGTTATCTCTATGAGTATAGAATGGAATAGATTTTTGTGGATTGTCTGTTCTACCCTCAACGTAAGTGTGTTGTTTGTTACCAATAGCAGTTTTTTGTAGGTTTTCAGGTGCAGAACCATTTTCACCTGTACTTTCTACTGGCAATAAGATAGAATATTTTCCATTTGCCTTTTTCATCAATAAGGCACTTCCACGATGTTCTGATAATGCTCTGTCTTCTATGCTATTAATCATTATTTCATCTCCTTATTATATTTGCCCTTGCATTTCCTATATATCCTTGAAATTGCATTGTTTGTCGTAATATACTTGTATCAAGGTTTGGGGTAGGCTCATTAAGGGTCATTTTCATATTCATTTTTCCCCCAAAATATTGTTTTGTTAATTTAATTAATTCATTTATAATTACTTGAGATGCAATTTTTTTATTTCCTATTGTTTTATCTTTAGCATAATGATTTATTGTGAAATAAATAGCATTATAATATTCAATTTTATCAATTGTGCAATTATCTGTATCGGTTTCCTTTGGTGGTGGGCAAGTTGTCGTTGGAAAATAGGCAGAGGTGTTTGAATTGTATTTAACAACTTTAGCACCGTATTTTGAATTACTTTCTATATATTGCTTATAATCAGCAATGATTTCTTCATATTTATCGGTCAACATATCACACCTCTTTATTATTCTTTAAATAATCCTCTATCCATTTATTCATATTCTTTTCTATTTCAATTTTAGCGAACCTATAAACTTCAAACCCCTCATATCCTCTTGTAAAGTGGACTTTATTGTTTTTAAAATATAACCAACCATCATCGTAATTATTTATATTGTATCGCCATGCTCCATCTTTTGCTCTTTCTGCACCGACAAGACCTGTTCCGTATTCAAATGCCAACGCAATGCTAAATTTACCACCAAACTCTTTTGAATTGCTTTCTACATAAGTATCGTTATATATTACAAATCCATTTTCTAATTTTTCTAGTTTGTTATTGGCTAAGTATCTATCTACTGTTTCGCCAGTAAAAGTTACTCTTCTTTTAGCAACTTCATTCACAGTTTCCAAACATTTTTCTTGAAACCATGTTTGCATATTCACGTTTTTTTGTAATTGAATTAAACTATCTATTTTTTTTATTGTGTTTTCGAGTTCTTTCAACCCTTTTACATCAACTTTAACATTAATCATTATATTTATCGACAGTCATAGTTTTTTTAACTTCTTTGACTTTATATAGTTCCCATTCTTGCGTTCCTATATAATCACTAGCCAAAGATTTTTTAACTTCTTTAATTGCTCCAGTTTTTTTATTAATAACCTTAACTTTTTCCATTTTATCACTCCTTATTTTTAATTATTTCTTCTAAAATTACCATTATTTTTGTATTTTGTGGCCTACAGGCTTTAACAAGATAATTAGCATTATCTCCATTTACAGTTTCGCCATCTGGTGTAGTACCATATAAATATGCCAAATCAAACGGTGATATTCTATCAGCATCAGATATATCGACTAATAACTGAACTACATTGCTTTGTGTCTCACCATATACGCTCATATAAGATTGTAATGTTTTCCAAGTTAATGGTTGATAATTCATATTCCCAAAAAAGAATGGTTTTTCATATTCAACTATTTCATTATTATATTCGTCTAATTTAGCAGGCCTTTTTTTTCTTGCTATATATATGTCTTTTCTAGCATTACTTGTAGTATCTGTTGATATTTGAAAGAAGTCATTATTTATCATTTGTTTCACTTCCTACATATCCTACTCTGCTTTCAATTTCATTTGTTAATGAATAGGATAAGTTAGAACTATCTCTAGTCCAACTTAAACCGTTTTCTGAATAAGATTTTATATTCGCAGAACCTATTAATTTATATAATTCTTCGCAACACCTTAATTGCCAATTGTAATATTTTTTAGGTAATTCATAATCAGAAAAATCTTCATAAGGGTATCTTATGGATAGTGCTATATACTTAGCATCTTCTAGCAATCTAGTTAATGTTTTTTCATATGTTTTTATATCCCCAAAGACAGTTTCTTTATAAAGTATTCTCTCTTTTAGTAATTTTAATTGTTCTTTTACACTATCCATAAGTTTCTCTCCTTTTAAATACTAGTTGCAAATTAATCTTGCAATAGCAATGTTTTTAGGGTTCATTACAATCTTCCAGTTAGCAGTATTTTCTAAATCACTATCTGCTGGTGATATAGGTAAATTTGCCATTGAGAATGTAAATCCGTTAGGGTGAATTGCTTCTCTGTATCTTGTATATAGATATTCAGTTCCACCTTTTTCAGCAGGTTTATAATCAACATCACTTGGTTTTTCAACTGGTGCTGGTGCTCTTAATAATGTTCCTCTACCTAAAATATAAGTAGTGTACTTATTGCCATATACTGGTTGTGTAGTTGTCTTTAATGTAGCACCTACAGTTCCTGTTGTTGATACACTTGGAACTACTGCTTTCTTAGTTACACTGTTCTTTAATGTAGCAGTTATGGTATCAGTTGCTACTGTAAATGTATAATCTGCTTCTGGTCCAGTCTTTGCAGAAAGTAAATTCTTTAATGAACTTGCTTGGTCGTTTTTAGAACTTCCTACAGCAATTTGGTTTCCAGTTGCTCCACTTGCTACGAATGAATATGTTTCATTAAATACTTTAATAGTATCTCCTGCAACACCTGCAGTATCAATTTTAATTGTATAAACGCCAGCAGTTTGTACGCTTACTTCTACTGGTACTTCATCGCAAATTAATACTATTAAGTTACCGTTTCTTCCTACTTTTACATCAAGTTCTTGTCCTCTTGCATCGTTATATTTAAAATACTCTAATACATTAAATTTTGATAAATCATTTGCTACTTTAGAGTGCATTATAGCAAAATCAAACTTGTCAGCATTATCTCCCAATGCTTGAACACAAACATCTCTTAAAGTTGTTAACCCAATTTTGTTTGCTTCAGCAGGTGTTCCACTTGTTGCAGAAATATCCATCTTATGGTTATTCCAATCAGCAAATTCTCCGTCTGCTTCAATACCAAGAATAGCATTTAATATACCAATAACTCTTGATTGTACTTTTTTACCTTTCCATTTATTAATTCTTGCTAAAATATTACCCATTGGGTCAGCACCTGTAAAATCATTAACGAATATTTGTGCTTTCCATCCTTTAGCACGACCATATACTACGCCACTTTGTGCTCCGTCTTCATTGTCATCTGCTGGAATATCAGTTTTTCCATCATAATTTACTTCATCGCCCTCTATATCTTTGTAGAATGGAATTGTGAAGTAATTGCTTCCACCTGCTATCATACTTGCGATTTCAGGGCTTTCAACCATAACACCACTATTTAATAACACTAATGATGTAGGGTCTAATTCACTTGCCCAACGGTTATTAAATAATTCTTCGTCATAATGAAATCTTAATGAATATTGTGTGCTATTGTCTATGTATTTACTCATTATTTCTCTCTCCTTTTTTATTTTTTATTATACCAACTATGGTATGTGTCTAAGTTTGCATCTTTAAATGCTTTTTGTTCTGTGTATGACAATTTTTCAAATTTTTCTTTCGTCATTGACTTATTGCCATCATCTGCTTCGTTCATATCAGGTTTTAAGTTCTTTTGAGTTAATTCTTGGGTTGTTTTCTTTATAGTTTCTTCCCTTAAATTATCCAATCTTGCTTTTAATTTGTTTGCCTTATCTAAAGAAACATTTTCATCTTCGCCAACCAAACTATCAACGATTTCATCATCAAGGTTCAATCCTGCAAGAACAGTCATAACTTTCGCCTTATTTTTAGTAATTCTACTTTCTCTAAGATTTTTTTCTATTTCTTTTCTTGCTTCTTCCAATTTTTCTTGTTCGGTCATCTTTGATTTGTTTATTTCGTCTAATTGACTTTTGATTTGGTCATAATCACTATATTGTTGCAATTGCTTATCTTTTGTAGCAATTTGTTCTTTTAATGCTTGTTCGTTAGCATGTAAAGTGTTCAATAAATTAGTGATTTGGTCTTCGGTGGCATTTTCACCTAATATTTTCTTAGCATCTTCTCTTGACATACTATCATCTCCTTATCGCAAGTTTTTAACGGAAAACTAACAAACCATAGAGAATATGTATATGCTACATTTGTTATGCACAAATGATAAAGCCTTAATGGTACAGGAAGTAGGACTTGAACCCACAACCGCACGGATATAAGCCGTGAACTCTAACCAATTGAGTTATTCCTGTATTATATGGTTGCACCTCTACGGCTCGAACGTAGGATAAGAGGTTCAAAGCCTCTTGCCTTACCACTTGGCTAAGATGCAATATGGCATAGGTTAATGGATTTGAACCACTATTAATAGTTTTGGAGACTATTGTGTTACCATTACACTAAACCTATATGGTGGCAGAGACGAGAGTTGAACTCGCTATTTATGGGGTATAAACCCATCGTGGTTATCCGTTCCACTCCTCTACTATGGTTGGAAAGACAGGATTTGAACCTGCAACCTCTTGGTCCCAAACCAAATGCTCTACCAAATTGAGCCACTTTCCAATAAATGGTGCTGAATGAAAGACTTGAACTTCCAACCTTTTCCTTACAAGGGAATTGCACTACCATTGTGCTAATTCAGCGTTATAAGGGAAAATTATTCCCCTTGATTTTGTTTTTCAGTTGTATCTTGTATTTTGTTGTTTTGTTCTTGCACGTTTTGGATGCTTTTGGCATCCTGTATTTGCTTTTGCAATTGTGCTTTTTCTTCAAGTTTTTTCTCATACATTTCTTGAAGTTTTGTAACAGAAACTGGGTCTGAAAATAATCCAACAACCTGATTTCTAACTTCTGGTGGTATCTTAGCGTTAGCCAAAGTTTGAAGTGCCTGTGATTTTACTAATAAATTATCGCTTAAATCACGACTAAATTTGCTTTCTATATCACTTACTTTCAAAGTTTTGATACCACTTTGTGCTGTATTTTTGCAAATCTTTAATATTACTTTTAAAGAATTTCTATCGCATTTTTTAAATGCTTTCTCTTCTCCCTCTACTCGTACACTAGCACTTGTAAATCCTTGCCCAGTAAGAGTAGCCTTGCCAGTTTCAGCATTACTTATTTCGCCATTATTACTTGCTTGTGGAACACTCAATATACTATGAACTGCATTTAATTTTCTTAAATAGAAAATCTGCGTATCTAGTGATTTCAACCTAGATTGCAACACTTCTACTTTTGCTTGCTTTTGCTCTGTTGATTTTATAGATACAGCACCATATTCTTTTATAGCGTCCATTGCTTCTTTGTCAACTTGTGCGTTTGTAAATACCATGATTGAATTTACAAATTGCTCTATATCATCTAAGTCAAGATTTTCGACATAATTTATATCATCAAATATGTCTTTTACCAACTCTAAAAAGCCCATTCTTTCTCTATTCATGTAATATTCGGTAATTATGTGTAAATTTAAGATTATTGGTTCTTGCTTATTATCTATAAATTGCCATTCACCATTTTTATTATTTACTACAAACTTATTTTTTCTTGTATATATGGTATATTCATCATAATATCTTTCTTCGTACTTAGGGTCTCCTGTTTGAATATCCAATTGTGTATCTATGTATTTTTTGCTTGTTTTTATATATGATAATAATTGTTCATGTGATATTGAACTAGAATAAACAACTTCCGTATTTTCAGCATCACAGTTTATTAATTCAAATGGTGCTTCGTCATCTTCATTCATAGGACTACCATATGTATATCTAAAACCACGACCACAAGTAAAAATATCTTCGTATATTTCTTGGTCTAACCAATCTTTATCTTCATATACATTATAATTATTTAATTTTGTTATTTCGTCATTGTTGACATCATTAATTGGAGCATATTGTATAGGCTTACCTAACAAAAATGTTTTTTTCCAATCACAAAAAGCAAACGCCCAGTTTTCAACGCTTTTATTGTTAATATCTGTTCTTGTTTTCTTTTCTTTATTTTTGATGTCTTGGTCTCCGTATAAATAATTTCTTAAGTATATAGTTTCATTATAATTATTGGTGTGAATTGTTTCACTATTTACTAAAATATCTAATATGATTTCTTTTTGTCTTTTTATGTCGCTTTGAAGTATTTCTTCTTCTGTATAGTTTGCATAGATAGTCGTTCTTCCCATCGTTTTCATATTCCACACCCTTTATATTTTTTTACGATTATATTTATACCATATTACAAATTATAAGACAAATTTTACATGAATTGACGTATGCCTATTAATGGTTGTGCTTTTTGAGATACAGTATTCTCCATAACTATCTCTAGGCAGAACCCTGCAATACTATCAGCACCATCATCATTACGGTTTCTACCTTGTGTTGTGTATGTTGTGGTATTTTCCATTAATCTACCCAAATCCGTATTGATACCGTATAATCCTTTCGCAGGATATATAATGTTTTTAGTCATGTTTCCTTGTGCCAATAATATTCTTTGGTCTTTAGGCATCTTATTCCATTTTTCTTCTATTATGCACCAAGTTATTCCTCTGTTCTTTAGCATTTTTTCTATTTCATTAGATAATCCGTCTTGAACATTAGCCTCTATTACTAATTCGATTATATGGTTTTGTTCTATTTTATCCACTATATCATCATATAATTCGGTTGTTGCAGTTTTAGTAAACAAAGCATCTATTAATTCCCAACATTCGCCATTATATTGAAATATCGGCATAGAAAAGAAGTCTTTGCCACTTTTCCTATTAGCATCTATATAGGCTTTGCAATATCCATATTCGTTTTTAGGTTTGATGCTGTAAGTCCTTAAATTACCATAATCAAATGGTAACCCCTCGGGTGGTATAGGATTTTGCATAAAATTACATTCCCATAAATAAGTAGGCAACTTCCTCTTTTTATCTTGCAGTTCAGTAGTTGATGCTATTTCAGGGCAATTACTAGAACCGTTTTCATCTAATGCTGGTACTTTGATTATTACTACCTTGCCATCTTTGCTTACTTCTGTAAAACCAAAATTAGGGTGCTTAACAAATTCTTGCTTTGCTTTTTCTTGCTCTATAACCTGTGTCATCAAGTCAAATGGAGACCATATAGTACCTGCCAGTACAAATTGCTTAGGATAACCTTTTGCAGTTCTTTCAGTCCATACAGTTTCATAATCAATAAACAATCTCCTATTCAAGTTCATATCCAAACTTTCATCAGGGTTTTTATACATGTCATCGCAGAAAGTGGAATAATAACTACGGAAACCTACAACATTACTGTCTCTTGATTTTGCCAAATAACTACATGCCTTAGTATTGCCTTTAATTTTCCATTCGCCATCAGTTGCTTTTGTAAATAATCCTTTAGGGTCTTTTCTATAATCCAAGTCTTCGAACACATTCCCATATTGTTCTGTCATAATTATATTCATAATAGTTCTCGACATTTGTTTTACCAAATCATCATTTGAACAGATAGATAAGAATGTCCCATCATGATTAGTTCCTATTCTAAATGCACAATATTGAGCATATGTGTAAGTTTTAGCCCAACCTGATGGTAAATTGACTATTAATGTTAAATCTTTTTTGTTCCAGCACATATAATTTAAATAATAAATGTAACCATCTAGTATTTTAATTCTTGGTTCAAATACCTTTATTGGCATATCCCATTCGTAATAAATCAGCCAATGCAAGAAAGACATTTTGGCACAAAGTCTATAACTTTCTTTTAGCATTTCCAAATACTTTGATTTTCTCTCCATATTATCATCTATTGCAATTAATAAATTTAATAGAGGAATATATCTCTTTATCATGTTTTCTCCGCATTGATAAAAGTTATCTTTTGTATATATATGGTATATATCATAAGCATCTTTCATTAAAGTTGAAACATCTTCAAATGGTATTTTTTTACCATATTTGTACCTAAAATTATTTTCCAATGTAGTTAATATTTCATTCAAAGTATATAGGTATTTATTGTTTTTCATCAATAATCACCTTTTTTGTTTTCTTGTCATCCAATTCCTTAGTCTTTTTATTAAATTTTTGAATTTCAGCCAATCTTTTATTAATCTCATTCAAATCAACATTATTCGCTTTTGCTGTTATATTTACATTTACTTTTGGTTGTTCTTTCTCCACTATTTGATTTTCTACCTTTAATCTTGACATAGTTGTTTTTTCGTTCAATAATTTATTTTGAGCCAATTCAAAATTGCTATTCATCGTTTCATCACATATTTTATTACATAATGTAAGCATGTCATCATCACCGTTTGTTTTATAAGAATTAAACGTAGTAAGTGTTATGCCTGCAAATTTACAAAAATGTGATAATGTAGGGTTAAATGGTGCTATCCACATATTTACTTGTTCTATTAGATACATATATAAATCCCACACTATTGATAATTTTTCTGGTGTATATAATGGTACTTTAGTATGCACAGGATTAACAGTCTTGAAAAAATAAGTTGAAATTAAATATGGATTAACAACTTTCGTTTTGTTACCACTTCTATCTACTTTATATCTTACATAATTGCGTTGAAAATCGTCCAATTTAAGTACCATTTCTTCTTTTTTATTTTCTACTAACTCAGGAAGATTATCAAGTGTTGCATCAGCATAAAATTTTTCTAATGTGCTGATTTTTTCTCTCTCATCCAATACTTCAAATGCTTCTTCTGCTATTTCTTTTCTTTTTCTGCCCATTTTACCATCTCCTATCGTTGAAAATATACCATAATTTTGTCTTTTAGACAATTTCATGTTATTATGTAATCATAAGGTAGGTCAAAATATGAACAATAAATTTATGGAAGAATTAAGTAATTTAGAATTTAAAAAAAGATTTTTGTTTCGTATGTTAGATATAACTAAAAATAACGATATAAAAGATAAATATTTCAAACAATTAAGCGAAGTAGAAGACAAAATAGTAGAAATCAAAAAGAAAATAAAAGAGTATAAGGTGATGGCTAATGGAAATAATGATACCAATTGCTCCAAGAACTAAAAAAAATTCACAAAGAATAGTAGTAGTTCATGGTAGACCAATGATTATACCTAGCAAATTATATAAAGATTATGAAAAAGATTGTGGTAAATATTTGCCTGATGTAGTTGAGCCGATAAATTATCCCATTAATTTAAAATGTGTGTACTATATGCCAACAAGAAGAAAATGCGATTTAAACAATTTATTAGAAGCGACTACTGATATGTTAGTTCATTACAAAATATTAAGTGACGACAATTATTCTATAGTAGCATCTCACGATGGTTCTAGAGTATATTACGATAAAGAAAATCCACGCTGTGAGATAGAAATTAAAAAACTAGATGATTAATCTAGTTATTTTTTTATGGAGGAGCGTAAGAGAATTGCACTCATGCTCGAGGTGTTGCAGACCTATGCCTTACTACTTGGCTAACGCTCCATCAAAAGAAGAATTTAGTCTTCTTTTGGTATATTGCAAAAATATTGATATATTTTGTCTTCAACGCTATCTGCGTCATTCAACCATAATTTTGTCATTTTTGCATACATTTCATCATTATCGTCTAATATCTCATGGTAATCATTATATAACGAATTAGCGACTAAATAAATATCACTTACATTATGTCTTATAGAATAATTTTCTTTCATCATCTTTGCTTCATCCATAGAGTAATGTTCTCCATATGGTTTCATATGTTCTACTATTTCTATTGCTTTATCTTCTAATATAACATTGCCATACGCCAATTCATATAGTTCTTTTTTGTATTCTTTGTATAATTTTGGCTTTTGCTCTTTTAAATCACATATTAATTCATCTAACATGTCATTTAATTTATACATATCTTGAATGTCGCCTCTATCTATAATTTTAACTAGCATCTCTTTTACTTTCATTCTTTCTCTCCTTTCAACAATTTAATTATTGTTTTATTTTGTTCAATAATTTGTGCCAAATATTTATCATTTTGCTCATTTAATATATCATCTTGTTGTTGCAAATGTTTGTTTATGTCATCATTTGATGTTTGCTGTTGGTTTAATTGCAAATTTTGTATAGATAATAAATAACTAGCAATAGATATAATATTCAGAATATCATAATTCCACGGCATTTGTGTATTATTGTTCATATACGTTGTTTTTTAAGTTATTCAAGAGTTACCCTAGTCTTTTTATGATTAATGATGCGTTTTTAATAGTAGGTACTTGAGTTGCAGTAGTACCACTTGTTGCTAAAGAACCAACAGTTATTGTTGTAGAACCATTACCACAAATTCTAATTAATCTATTAGCAGATACATTCCCATAAGTATTAGCAGTAGCAACTGTATAATCCATTTCAGTACCACTTAATAACTCGCCATTGGCTTTAATTCCTAAGGCAGTAGCACCAGCAGTGGCAGAAGTTACATTTGTATTAAACATAATTTCATAAATACCTGCTTCTGTTATTTGATATTGAGTGCTACCTGCTGAATGATTTAGCCAGCCACCACACACACAGTTTGCTGACCTCGTTCTAACGGTTTCTCCACTAAATGGTATATTTGATGTGTTATTTGCTAATAAAAGTGCTGTTTCTTGAACTGAATTTATCATATATTTATCATTCCTTTCTTCAATTTTGCACAATATTTTGAAAATATTGTGCATTTTTAAAAAGATAGGTTTTTAAGCCTATCTTTAATTTGGTCAAATTCGACCAAATTGCAATTCTCTATAATTAGAGTTCCTATAATAGGCTTATGCTTAGATTATTGTAGTGTTTCCGCATCCACTGCATCCATTGTATGGGTTATATAAACTCATATATGGAGAACCAACAATATAACTTGGAGTAGGGAATGGTCTAACACTATTAGTGATTTGTGTTGCTAAATTTGAACCAAATAAAGCAAGATTTGAAGTATTAACTTGTTCTCTTAATTGGTCAATCTTATCTTGTTGGATAAGGTCAATTATCTTTTGAGTATTTGCTAATCCCTCGGCTCTTAAGTTACAGCAACATTCAGCCATTTGAGCAGATAATGTTTGAGTTTGTAAAGCATTATCATAACGGTTTTGCAAGATTTCTTTTTGAGTAGAACAAGCGTTTTGTGAACAATTAAATCTATTTTCTAATACTTGTGTTCCCAAATCATATTTAGTTTCAAGTACATCTCTTTGAGTTTGGCATCCAGTTGTTGAAACATTTTGGTTAGTGTTGAATATATCTCTTTCTAAGAAACGAGTGTCTATATCGGTTTCTAAGCCATTGTTTCTATTGAAACCATTTCCCCAAAAAGCGAATAAAATTATAATTATCCAAAACCATGCTCCATCGCCATATCCGTAGCCATCATTTGCTCTTGAATAGTCCATAGTTGGTATAATTCCTGTTGTATTCATTGCTTCCATTTATTTCACCACCTCTCTTTATTCTTTTTATATATCAAACCATTTTCCTCTTAACAGGAAAACGATAGATACCTATTTCATATTTTGCATTTGTTGTAATATATTATCAGGTACACCATATTGTTTAGCCTGTGTCATTATTTGTTGCATTTGGTTATTGTCTACATTTCCCATCATTTGTTTCATCAAAAATTGGGGATTAACTCCATTATTCATTGCTTGACTAATTTGACTTGCCATTTGGGGATTTTTTGTTTGCAACTGCCCCATTAACATTTTCATTAACATATTGTTCATTATTCTTCTTCTCCTTTTCTAACATATTTATTTTAGCCATTAATTCGTTGATTTTAAGGTCTTTTTCATCTAACTCGATAATTTCCTTTAGTTCGTATGTTTTCACGTCTCCTGACGCATTTTTAAGCCACATAGTGGTATATTCTTTATTAAGAAATATTGTATCTGCAAAAACTAACTCTTTTTTGACATCTTCAATAGTTCCAGCATATCTTATACCACCTGAATTTTGGTTTGGGGCTAATTGAAAATTTTGTGTAATAGGAGCAGGTTGGTGTTGATTTTGATTTACTATTTGCATTTGCCTATCTATTCTATCTCTCATATTTTGCAAATCTTGCATATACATTTGATTATTATATGGATTATAAGCGTTATACATTATTATCATCTCCCAAAATAAAAAGGAAATAGATTATACTTCTCAAACTATGTTTTAAATAATTCTAATAAGTTCTATTTCCCTCTTTCTGTAAATGTTTCCTTTGCAAAGTAAAGTACTTTCTATTTACAGTTTAATCATACAACAAAAAATGAACTAGAAATTATCTAGTTCATGTCTAATTATTGCCATCTGCATATTTCCATATATAATAAAAAATAAGATAAGTCAAATTATCTTATTTATTTTATTTTTTATTTTCTTTATTTCTCTACTGATAGTACTTTCACTGCAATTTTCTAGCATAGACATTTTAGTAATGCTATATTCTTTTATTCTATATTCAAGTATTCTTTCTTGAAATTCATTAAGATATATTTTAGATTTTATTTCTTCAACTTCTGATTTTGTAAAATCGTATTTAATCATTTTTTCTTTCCTCTGCCAGAAATATAAGCACCACACTCCTTGCAGTGTATTTGCCCCTTGCTATCTTTATATGTTTTTGATTTTCTAAACTTTTTAGTTGTTTTAGTTGTCTGTTTTATCTTCCCCATTAATATCACCTCTGTTTACAATATTACCATTTATAGTATCAAAATCAGTAATTTCTTGCGTATTCTCTTCGGTGATAGTTCCAATGTCATTAAGAACGTAAACAAGATAACCAATAGTTATAAACCACATTGTTAAAATGACTAATATAATTGTAAACATTCTTTTATTTTGTTTTTTTTGGTCTTTTAGTAGTTCCATAGCGAATGATTGTTCTTGCATTTGCTCCACTTCTTTCTTTATTTCCATAAAATCATCTTTTATACTCATTTTTATCCACCTATTGATGATATTCTCGAACATGGTGTTGTAATGCTTCTTGTATTTTTTCTTCTATTTCCTTATCGTACCCATCTAATTTGCTGTCTATTTTATCAAGTTTTTTAAGTATTTCTTTTATTTGTGTGTCTAAAGCCCCCATTTTATAGTTGGCATCACCACTTTCTTTACTACTTTTGTCTTTTCTGCCTATTGAAAAGTTTAGTATAACAAATACCATAGATAATATACTTAATACCGTTGCTAAATTAAATTCCATATACCGATGCTCCTTTTTTCCTTTTTTCACCATTAGAATACCACACAAAAAGGAATAAGTCAAATTTTTTTGCTAATTTTTATGCAAAGTTTTCCATCTAGTTCTTTTGTCTTCTCTGCCCTTTAAATCTTCTCTAAATTCAATTAATTTGCGGTAAGACCTATCTAATTCTTCTCTAGATACTTTGCTAGTACATATATATTCCCATGTATTTGATTTTATAGGATTATCTTTAAAGTCTTTTAATATGGATAAATGGCTGAAAAAATACCATTTATATATCTCTTGTTGGTCTCTTTGAAGTCTATTGAATTTACTTTTTACATAGTCTATTTTTAAATATAGTTCATCATAATTAATGAACATCATATCTTCCATAAAATTTATCATAAATCTACTCTCTCCTTAATATATTCTCTTTTTATTAATAATATGCCTTTTTTATTTCTATCGTTCTTATGCTCTCTTTCAAATTTTAACAATAGTTGTCTTATATTTTTTAAATTTTCTATATCTAAATGTCCCTTTATGTTCATATCTATCATTTCTGACGTTATCATTCTAAATGTATAATCGTCTATTCTTTGTATTAAATGAAGATAATCATGACTTGTATTTTGTCTTAATATAGCACCATTCCAATATAAATAGCCATCTCCCAATCCATTTGCCTTACATTCACATTTTGGCACAATAAGATGGTGAAAAGACAAACTTTCTTTTCTACATACTTTGTATGCCATAAAGTCATACCTTAATTTCATTATTTTGAAGTTTTTAATTATTTCATTAGTTACTGGTTTCATATTCTCTCCATATAAAACAAAAATAGGGCGAATATTCCTATCCACTCTATTTTATTATAGTCATTGCTACAATTAGATTATAGCATATATTATTTTTATTGTCAAGACATAAAAAAAGAAATACATAAAGAGTGGTTTATGTATTTCCCATTATAGAAAGGAGGTTTATGGACTTTTTTTGTTCTTCTCCATAACCAATTATATTATATCACAATATCTATTATTTGTCAAGTTTTATTATTTTTTCTTTTGATTTGCTTTAATTGCTCGCATTTGTTTTACTGCATCGGCTCTCTTCTTATATATTTTTCCTGTTTTTCCGTAGCGATAGCCACCTTTTACTTTATTTATTGGCATTATATCACCAATCCTATGAACATTATATCATAAAAAAAAGAAAATAGCAAGATTTTGCTATTAACATTTAGATAAAACAAGGGGCTAGGTAAATTACAATTTCAATCGCCAAAAATGTAATAGTAGTATAGTCTAAGACTAAGCCTAAGTTATGCTGAACGCCCCTTTGTGGACCAATAATATCAAACAATACTCTTTTTTATGCGTCTTAACCACTTGACTATCAACCTTTGTTGGTTGAGTTGGATTTGAACCAACGTATACATCCATGAATAGGATTTTTTTTGCTGAATGAGTATTTATATTAATGTATAATTTTGTAACTTCAATTAGATTATAGCATATTTAATCATTAAAGTCAATATCTTTTGCATATTTTTCTAATATTTTATCAATATATGTAGTCATATCAAAGTTATTTTCTAATAATTTCAATGTTTGTAGGTTATATCCACTTAAATAAATATTTCCGTATTCATCAAATTCAGGCACAGTTTTTGCTCTATCATTGAAGTTCCACCAAACAATCTTTGTATCTGCTCCTGCTTTCTTAAATAATTCCATAGTCTCTTTTTTAGATTGATTAGAACCATAATCAAATTCCATATCAGTTAAAACTATTAAGTATTTAGGGAATTTTTTTAATCCTTTTAAAATCTTCATTACTTTTCCAAAGTCTGTATTAGAGCAATCTCCTGTATATAATGAGTTATATTGTTCTTTTAGTGTTTCACCTCTTATTGTCATTAAATAAGGGTTAGAACTAAAGCAAATTACTTGATTTGGTGCATATGTACTATGTGTAGCAATAGCATGTGCTACAGACATTGCTTTTACTCCAATATCGTTTGTGTTATTCCAATTAGGTTTACTACTATAAAAGTAATTATACATACTACCACTAGTATCTAATATAACAATAGCATCCATTTCTACACCTATTGTAGCATTTTCTACTATTTTCTTGCCTAATATATCAGCATTTTCATTATCATTCTTAGAAACCGTTTTAAAAGCATCATGAACATTGGCTGTTGATACATTTATTTTAGCCTTATCTTCTTTTACTTTTTGCATATATTCATCAAATCTAGGTTTAATATCTTCTCTTTTACTAAAGCAATTAAGGTATTTAGCCATTGCTAGACTTGGTACTTGTTCAAAATTTATTGTATCTACTAAAGGATGTGTATATTCTTCTTTATTAAACACTTCATTTAATGGTGTTCCATCTTGCTTTTCTGCATAACTTAGTTTATATTCTGTAGTATCTGTATTTTTAATTAATTTACGGTATTCTTTTTCACTAATATCCCATTCTTCGCATAATGCTTTAGCAATCTTCTTATCCTTACTAGATAATCTTGGCATCCATTTCTTTGCTAAATTTGTATTCATCACACTCATATATAAAAATCTCAAGTTATCATCTGTAGGAATATGCCATAAATCATCATATCTTCCTGCTAATACTATATTTTTAGAATTTACTTCTGATAATCCCATTAATTTTCTCCCTAAATCTCTTCTTCCTAAGCCATATCTAGGGTCTCTTACAAACATGCTGAATAGTTTTTCTTTCTTACTATTCCCTATTTTTACTTCGTCTAGGTGTTTTTCAAAGTATGGTGTCATAAAAAATAGGTCTGTTAGATTATTTCCTGTTGTTTTATACGATATATCACCATTCTCTGTCTTTTTTGTGTTCATCATCTTTTCTAGTTTATTCATATCTTATCTTTCCTTTCTTTAAAAAGGGAAAGGAAGTCTCTTTTACAAGGCTTCCTAGCACAAGATACACAACACACGATTTATTACTTTTCTGTTAATATCGAAAAAACTATGTAATATAAAACCTTTTGCTGAAATGTTTCAGCCACAACCTATAGTTGTCTGTTAATGTTAAAGTATATCCATTTACTTTCTTAAATCTCTTTTGCTGTATTCGTGTGTTTATTGTTTTTTTGTATCTTGCACCTGTTTTTCCTCATCTATGGTTTCATTATATCACAGTATAAGGGGTTTGTCAAGTATTTTTTCGCTAGGGGTTTAGTAGGGGCTTAGTAGGGGGTTTTTGTGTTTCATATAAGGGGTTGGGGTAGGTCTTTAGGTGTGTAAAACTATATTTATGGACCTAGACAATACAAGCATTTATGTATTTTATCCAACACAGTGTTGTTTATTTCTACATTTGTAGTTTATCAAACAAGTGTTCAATAAAAACTATTTATATTATATATATTTCTATTTTACTCAATATATTAGTAAGTATAATATATATTACTATATATAGTAATAGTTAATTAAGTATATGTACATATATTAGTAGTATATATGTAGTATAGTATATACTACAAAAAGAGTAGTACTAATATTATATATATACTATATTAGAAAAGTTATTAATTAGAATAGTATATAAAAAAGAATAGTATATATATTATAATAGTAATTAAATAGATATATATACTATACTATGTATTAAAGAAAGAAAAAGTAATATAATAAGAAAAGTATTAAAAAAAGATATATTATTATATAAGTATTATAAAAAGAGAAGTATTAAAGAAAGATTATATAATAATAAAGTAAATAATTAGATAGTATAGTATATAAAGTAAATAATAAGAGAAGTATAATAAGAGAAGTATAATATTAGAGTAGTTTAATAGTAAATATATGAAGTATAGTAGTAAATAGATAGTAATTTAATATATTTATAGTATATTTTAGTATATTTTACTTAAATAACTAGTATAATATCAATTTTAACTATATTTATTTTAATTCTAACGAATATTTACTATATATCTAGTATAAATTATCATTATTTTAAAAAAGATGCGTCTATGGGCTTTAAAATGGCTTTAAAATGGATAATTAGTATTTTATACATAAAATATCAATGTTTTTATTAAAATATCAGTGAAAAAAGAATATTACAAAAAAATATCGTTGTTAAGCCTTATAAAATAAGGGTTTATGTTAAAAGTAGTAAAATTTTAAAAGAAATTGTTATTATTTGCTTGACATATGATAAAATTAATGATATCATTTAGTTAGTCAAGCGAAAGAATGAAAAAAGTTGACTAGAAAGGAGTTTCAAAAATGAATACAAAAATATCATTCCAATTTACATTTGATGACTACTTAACCTTTTGTAAAATACTGAATAAGAAACCTAGTATTTACAAAAATTTGATAGAATATAAAAAGTTCTTGAAATACTTAGAAAGTCATTAAATAAAAAGAAGTTTGCTAGTATCTTCTTAAAAACTAGCAACTTATTATAGAAAGAAGAGATTAAAAAATGAAAAAACAAGTTATAGAAAAATTTGAAAAAAAGTACTATTTATTAGGTACTAGAAAAGAAGATAATAAAAAGGTATGGTTAGAAGAAGGGCATTTCGATTGCAATTGGTATTGGGGAACTGGATACGTAGAAATATTTAATACAAGCTATACAGACATAGAAGAACACACACATTTTGACAGTTTATTTTTAGAAACAAATATATATGATAGTTTTAAAGACTATTTTAAAGAAACAACACTATGCGATAACGAAATATGGGTTATATTAGAATTAATGAAAACTATCTATCAACTAAGGCATACAAGCGATACTATACATCAAAAAGGCTCTTACATAACCGAAAGCAACACTGAAAAACATATATTTAACGAAGATATTTACAAAAAAATGTATGATAAAATAAACAATGAAGATATACCGAGATTGTTAGAAGAAGTTTATAAATTGCTAAGAGGTGAAGAAAATGAGTAAAGTAGAGCAATTTTATGTGAAAAATCAATTTATTATTGAAAATGATGATGAGATTACGTTTCAAAGTTATAATAGCACAATAGCAATATATGACAGAAAAAATTGTTTGCTTACATTAGGCAGAAACTGGGATTATTCAACAACTACAAGAAAATATTTATATATGTTCATTAATGATTATACATATATCAAAGACGAAAAAGAAAATTGTTTCATAGACTATAAATTGAACAACACAGCAAACAAAAGAGCATATATCCAAAAATTAATTGATAGAAAAGTTATTAATTATAGTGAGGAGTTGTATTAAAATGATAAAAAATTTAACTATATTAAGAAGAGATTATTTAAAAAGAAGTTTCAAAGGTGGTTATTTCTCAAATACAAGTGATTATGTTATGCTTGAAAATTCAACAGACTTGCAAATAAATAAAAAAATTGATGAATTGAGCAAGACTTACAGAACGCATCTATATTATGCTTATAAGAGATGGATATTTACCAAAAAAAGTGATGTCAATAATTTCATTAAATACTATATAGACAATAAAAATAGTATAAGAGAGTTAAAACAATATGAAAATTTAGTAATTGAATTAATTAAAAATATCTAAGGAGTGAAAAAATATGAAAGTAAAAAGTAATAATAGTGGATATTGTCCTTTCTGTGGAGAAAATTATTTGGAATATGGGGAAGTTAAATTTGATGGGGAAATGTGTTATTTTCCTTGGAAATGCTTAACTTGTAAACATGAGGGCAAAGAGTGGTACTCTTTAGAGTTTATAGGACATAACGTTATAGACGAAAACGAAAATAATATAGAACTTGATAATAGTATGATTGAGGAAAAATAGAGATGGAAGAAAAAAGGGAAATTGCTAGATTATTAGCAAAAGAGACATTGACAAAAAAGGAAGTGTTTCTACTTGAACTATATAACGCAAAAATTAAAATATTAGAAAATAAGAAAAAGTTTAATTACGATGATAAAATACTTTATAGTAATGTGATTGTCAGAAAATAGAAAGGATGATAAAAAAATGAAAATGTTAGATTGTGAAAGTTTGAATAAAATTAAAAATTATTTTGTATATGGTACATTAATGTATTATGAATGTAGTTTAATGGAGATGATAGATAGTGTATATTGTTATCATAACTACGGTAATGATTATGATAAATACTTAAAAAATGAATATATAACAGATTATTATTTAGATACTTCATATTGTCACGGTGCAAGATTAACAAAAGATATCGTTGAAAGAATAGTAAAAGATAGAGTTGATTATTTATGTAAGTATGCAAACATTATCCATAATGTCGATATTGATAATGAGGGTGTTAGATATAATCATTTAGAATTTAGGGAGAGTGAATAGATATGTATTATAAAAGAGTGAATAAAAATAATAATAAAGAAATGTTTGATTTTTTAAGGAAACATTTTAGATATTATACTTTGAATAATTGGAATGGTTTAAAAAGTATAGCAAATAACGTAAAAATTTACAACATTGATGAATTTAAAGGGATAAAAGACAAAGTTTTACAAGTATTAGAACAAGATAATTATAATTCTATAAAGGATGAAATTAAGGTTTGGGAGTTTGAACAAGCACACTGTTGGAATGTTGGTGTTAATGGCAGAAATGGTGGTTATTTAGTATTATATAATAATGATAATTATTGCTCTGTGTTAGATGATTATATAGAAAATAATGATAACTACGAAGATTTTTTACAAGATATTAAAAATAGCAGTTATGGTGCAATTAAAAATTATCATTATAGATTAGTGCAACAAGTTGAAATAGTACAGATGTTCGATAAATTATGTGATAAATTGGTGCAAACATGTTTATATTTAGTTGATATGCAGAATATAAAAGAAAGCAAAGAAAGTGAGTAAGATTAAAGATGATTAAAATATTATATCAAGAAATAAATTATGGCAATATGGTTGAGTTGTTTTACGATAAAAGCAAGAAAAATTATATCTTAATTATAAATAATAAAAAAATAATATTAAATAATAGAGGGAAGTGTGTTTGACAATGAAATATAAAATATTGGATAATGAAAAAATAGTAGATGAAACATATTTAAGAAAATTATTGTTTGAATATGAATTGGACGATATTATGGATAATAGAGAAGATTATTTTAATGGGGTATATGATATTGAAAGTCAATGTAATATGTTAAAAATAGCACAACAAGGAGAATTTGACGTAGTATTATATTATTTATCTACTAATTGGGGTGTAGATGTAGAAGAGATAGAGGAGATGAATTAAAATGAAATATGAATTAAAAATTACAAAAACTTGGTATCCAAAAAACGATACTTCAATATATTCATATGGTACGCTTGACGGATTATTAGAAGACTTAAAAAAATGGATAAAAGACGATAGGATATCAAAAAATGATATTATTAGAATTGAAAGGGTGTTTGAAGATGAAAACTAAAATTAAATATACACTTTTAAAAAGAAATAAAAAATATAATTATAAAGTATATGAAGAGCAACGTTATGATATTATGAGTGGATATATATACTCTTATGTTATAACAGAATATAACACTGATAATACTATTATGTCGGAATTGATTAATTGGTGTGGAGTTGAGAAAATTATAAAAAAGTTAGAGGGCGAAGAAAATGACATTTAAATTAAAAAATGCTTTATTAGAAGAGTTTTCTTATTGGATAGAAAATCAAGAATTGACAGAAGAAATGTTTGATAAAATAGACAAGTTAAATGTAAAAGACAAGGTTAAAATTGTAGACTTAGTGATAAATGATGAAGAATTGACAGAAGAAATTTACAAATGTTTTAATTATTATTTATATCATTATTTAGAGGGTATAAAACATGAGCAATAGAAACATAGATATATTTATAAAAATATGTAATGAAAAAGGACTTGCATATGCTTTTAAAGAGATAATTGCATCAAATTGTATCAAAGATATGAATATTTACAAGTTATTTTATAATATATATTTTCAATTGTATACAAAAAGAGAAAGACATAAAAATTTTGATGAGGAGTTGCAACAATGCTTGCAATCAATAAATTGTGAATTGATTGACAATAAGGTTGTGAAAGTAGCATGATAATATTAATAGTGATAATAGTATTTGTAATATTTGTCAAGTGGACTTTAGAGGGTGGCGGATATAAAAAATAGACTAGAAATAGTCTATTTTTGTTGCATCAAGGCAGTATAATTAAGATAATGCTATTATTAATGCAAAATTGAGTGCCTATTCTAAGGCTATTTATTTCAATTTTAACACACATAAATTGTTTGTAGTATATTTATACTAGGAAAACAAAAACAAACGTGTAAAGGGCAAAAAAATAAGCCTAGAAATGATATTGGCAGAAAAGAAAAAGATATATCTATAAAAATATATCTTTTATCTTACATATTATTTAATCAATTGTGATAAAATTACAAACAATGATAACAAACAAAAACAAATAAAAATTATAAAAATAGCACTATATTTTTTGTTTTCTTTCATTGCTTGACTAATAGCAGTAAAAAAAACTTTCATTTTACTTCTTTTCATCATTCACCTTTTTTTCTTTCTTTATAAAAACCTCTAGGTCATTTTTTAAGTTTTCAATAATGTTGTTTTTTCTTCTCAATTGTTTTTTTAAGTCTTCTATAATAGCAATGTTTTTCTCTTTATCAAGTTTATCTTCAAAACCTCTTACCATGTTTTCGTATTCTTCTTTTTCCTCTTGGTACTTTTTTTCTAAATTTTTGTATCTTACTTCCCAACGGATATTTTTTGTTTTCTTCTCAAAACCTCTTGTCAAAAAACCTCTTGCCGATTTTAACTTTTCTATTATTTCCATAAATTATTACCACCATAACGCAAAATGAATTATTTTTAATAAGTCGTACATTTCACCGACTAATTTCGTTACTTTTTTGCCTTTAACACCCCAATAAAAACTTTCATCCGATAAAATATCTGTTATCTCTATTAATCTATTCAAAATTTCAAGTTCTGTGTATTCTTTGTTTCTATATTTATGCTTGTCATATTCCAAGTCAATATATTTGCTAGCATATTTTAGATACGCTTTTAATCTAATATTTAGCCATTTAATTAACGTGTAATCAAGACTATATGTATCTTCTTTTAGCATTTTTTCTTCTTTTTTCTTAGTTATTATTTTCATTATCTTCTCCTATTATTTCTTTATATTTTTGTAAAATTTCTTTTAAAGTATCTAATTTTTTCATTTCTTGCATAGCATTTACATAATCTTCTTCACTATCGTATTCACAGCAATAATTAATACCAGTTCCCTTAGGTTCAATGGTATTTATTTTATCTTCTAAATACTTTATAAATTCTTTTTGTTGGTTTGCGATTTTATTCATTTCTTGTTGATATTCTTTCAAAGTATCTTCTAACCCTTTTTCATAATAATTAGGCTTTGATTGCTCTTTTAATTTTTGATTTTCTTTTTTTAACAACATATTTTCCCAATTAACTTTATCTACTACTTTATCATTATTTTCAGCATTTTCTTTTAAAATTTTGTTTTCTTTTTCTAATCTCTTAACCTCATTTAATACAACTTCTTTTGCTATTTCTTGGCTTTCATTTGTCACCTTTAAACTTGCAACGGTGTTAAAACAAGTATTCAAAAAGTCTTTTTCCTTATCCATTATTTCACTCCTTAAATTCCACTTATTATGTAAGGTCTTTTAAATGCACTAAACCATTTTTTAACTTCATCATCAAATATTAATTTTTTATCATCTCTTCTAATAAAATATACTTTTCTTTTGCTCTTGTTTCCTGCTGGTGTTATATGTTTTTCAATTCTATACATTATTTGATATATAATGCTATCTTTCAACTTCACTTGCCAGTAGAAATAACCGTTTCTCTATTCATTCTTCCACCTCTAATTTTTCCAACCATTGCTCAAGGTCTTTAAACGTAACATAATCTATATCAGTGTTTTTATAATATTCATCAATATCTTTTAAATCGTTTAACATAACATCTTTAACTCTCTTATCAATTAACTCGGGATGTTCTCTTATATAAGTACACGTTTCTTCAGTTATATATGTTTTTCTACCTACGCTATAACGCAAAGCGGATATAATCATATCTTGTAGTTCATACTTTACATCTTTCATTATTTCACCTCTTTTAATACGGTTTTACTATCCGATATAACTTCAAATAGTGCCGTTCTACTGCCACCATTATTATAAGTCTTGGCACCCCATTCTAAGGTTTTAATTGCTTTATCAATGACTTTATGAAGTCGTCTTATTTCATAATCTTGTTTACTTATCATTTCACTTGCTTCTTTGCAATATTCTTGTAATTCTTCTTTATTCATAATCTTTCACAAACCTCCTTATCTCATCTCCTACTTTGACACCTTTTGATTTGCATATGTTTTCAAATCTTTCCCATTCAATATGACTAAATCTTATCGACTTCGATATATCGTAATTTAATGTTTTACCTTTACTTTCGAAGACTTGTTTTTTATTTTTAATTGTTCTTGTAATTATCATCGTCTTTGCCCCCTATAATAATACTAATAAATAACACGCCTAAGCATCCACCTAGTATAAAACTTAATATTCTAATAATCCATTCCATCTTTATCATCTCCTATTATTTTTTTGTATTCTTTTAAAATATTCCTTACTTGAAGTAATTTATTAGTAGTTATTCCTATACTCTCTATATCAACGGTATTTTTTGAATAATATTCTTTTTCTATATATCCTATTGCTTTATTAATAACTTCTTTTTGCTTTTTTATTTGTTTATATAAATCATCAATAGTTAATACACAAATTACTTCATTATAATCAATATATCCATTTGTCTTGTTTTCAACAGGATAATAAATAGGTTTATGCATTTGCTCTGATTTCTGACATTTGAATATTCCATTTTTAGTTTGTACATATACAATATTGTTTTCTTTATCCATATTCTTATTTCTCCTCACTTTCTTGCATAGGCATTATTTTTAAATATTCAATATCGTTCATATTCAAAAGAGTTCCCCAATAACTCATTTCATAATCATAACTTGTTGAAATTTCATTCACCCCAATTAATTTTATAAAATTATCATAAAATTCAATTTTTTCTAAATTATGTCCACCCACTTTACAACCATTTTTTTCTTTATATTCATAAAAATATTTCATACTATTTCTCCTTTAATTTATTTAATTCATCTATCAATTCATTCACTTTTTTATGGATAACATCAAAATTATGCTTTACTATATCGTCAACTATATAATTATCATAATCTGCAGTCATGTTCCCTTTTCTTTTACTATTCATATCCATGAGTAATTTTTCTATCTTCTTATCTTCTTCAATTATTTCTACATAGTCATTTAATTTATACATATCTAAATTATTCCACAAATTATAATCATCATCGAATTGCTTCTCCACATCATATATTTTATAGTCATAACCACAATAGAAATACTCTTTTAAATCATACTTTATTTTTTTAGGCATTTCTTCACCTTTTGAACTTTTATTTAATAAATCTATTATTTTTATTTTCATTTTCTTCACTCTCCTTTAAAAATTTATTAAATTAGCAACATTGTTGCTACATTTATTTTCCGTCTTTTCTAAATCGTGTAAATATATCATAGAAGTTGCTATATTTTTGTGTCTTAATGCTTGCGATACTTCTCTTATTTCACTTCCATTTTGAATAGATATAGTTGCAAAACTATGTCTTAAACTGTGAAAATTGTGCATATCATCCTTTAAATTTGCTTTTTCAAATATGTTATTGGATATTTTTCTGATAGTTTTCGTTGTTATTTTGCCATTTTTATTATTATTGCTAGTGCTAACAAATAGATAATCCTTTATTTTGTATTCTCTGATATATTCAATAATAAGATTGTATATATTTTCAGGGATAATAACAAAATCTTCTTTGTAATCCCTGTCTTTGCCTAATAAATATAGAACTTTCTTACCATTTTTTACTTTAAAGTCTTCAAGTCTTATATTTATCATTTCATTAATTCTTATTCCACAACTCACAGATAATGAAATAATCAATCTTTCTCTCTTATCTTTACAGCAAGACAAAATTTTGTTTATTTCCTCAATGGTAAACGCTTCTCTTAGATGTTCACTCCCCACCTTAAGCAATTTTATATTCTTGGTAATATCTTTCATGATATTTTCGTATTCAAGCCATCTATAAAAGTTTTTAAGGGCTACTAAATAGAGATTGATTGTATTTGGCTTGTTATTAGCCTTTAATTCTTCTTTATAAGTGATTATATCCTCTCTAGTAGGTTTATCTATCCCCTTATCATTTATGTAATTATAGAACTGTTTTAAGGCTCTAAAATAGGTCTTTTCGGTTTCTTTAGATACATCTATAAATTGTAAATATTTGTTAATATAATTTAAGAAATTTACATTATTATATTGCATCTCACCGTCTACTACTTTAATTATTTCCATTTTCCACTCTTTCCTTTCCTTAATTTCAAATATATTGTATCATATAATTAATAATTTGTCAAGCAAATAATTAAAAAAGAAGATTATTTTTCATCTTCTTTTTTAATTTCTTCTGCTAATTCTTTAAATAGTTCATCAGCGATTTCATTTAATGCTTGGCTTATTGCTTTCTTTTTTCTTTTTTGCTCTATAAATGTATTGATTATAGAATAGCCTATTACTATTAAACACATAGTTCCTACTAGTAATAGTGTGCTTTTAAAAATTAAATATAATGTTTCCATCTTCTATCTCTCCTTTCTTAAAATGGTAAATCGGCGTTTGTTATATTTTGCTTTATTTCATCAGCATTCAAATTTCTTTGAAATTCTGCGTAAGCATCATTTTCTTCATGTTCTTTATTTGGTATTATCTCAAATTCAGTAATTAATATTATTGATATTGGATTGTATGGGTCTTTTTTATTTAACCTTAAATTTTCATATCCTTTATGTATTTTAATATCAGTTTGATTATGTAACTCTATTCCCTTTCTGAATACTACTGGTCTATAATATTTGGAGATAGTTCCATCATAATTCTTTTGTGTAATTTGAATACTGTAGTATGACTTATCATCGTGTTGCGTTTTAAATATTCTATATCTCTTATCTGCTACTATTTTATAGCCTACAGAATGATTTTCTTGCTGTTCTTGGCTTAGCGTTTCATTAAAATCGTTCATATTACTCTCCCTTAAATTTATCGTTAGAATACTTTTTTAACCTTTTCGTTAATTCTTCATCTATATCTATAATTTTATTGATATAATAATCAAATTGTTCCTTTGTATTGGTTTCATAAATTTCCCTATGTGTCTTAGATAAAGCATTTAACAAATGTTCAGTATTTACTTGGCTCATTGGTATTTTTTCACCATTCGTCCTTGTATAAAATTTTTCTTTCATTTATTTTGCCTCTTTTACTACTTTCTCAAGATGCTTTTTGGTTTTTACAATATCGTTAAAAGTAATTATATTATACATTTCAATAATAAAGTCATTGTATCTTTTACTATCAATTGATTGGAGTAATGCTTTTTGTCTATTTTTAGGAATATCTTTGTCTAATAACCATTTTCTAATAACACATAAAGCATAACCTATTTTTGCATCAAACTTGTCTTTATCAGAGGTTTTTGCAATTGTTTTATCACCATTTTTCCATAGTATTACTACCGTCTTTTTTTTATCATTTATAATTGTTCTTTTTACATCGTCAACATACTGTAAATAACTGTTAACAAATGTAAAGGGCATTACACTTTCTTTTATGACAATATTACCATAATTATCCTTGCATTGTATGAACATTTTTATCACCTTTTTTCTTATATTCGATGCCATTTTTGCTTAAAAGTCTTCTCAAATTTGCTCTTTCTTTTCTTAGAGCATTACTACATTCTTTTTCTAATCTTAAAAATTCATCACTATCACCTAATTTTATCTTCAAATCAGCAATTTCAAAGGCTTTTTTCTTGTTATCTTCTATTAATATTAACTTTTGGTCATTTACTATTTTGTATTGGTCTTTTTGATATTCTAACTCAAATTTGTAATCATCTAATGTATCATTAATTTCTTTCCATTTCTTATTACTAATTATTCTCATTTTCTTCCTCTTTCTCCTTTTCAATCATTTTATCTACCTCTTTTTCGGCTTGTTCGCTACACTCATCTTGAAATTTGTCTAAATCTTCAACAGACATTCCTATTGCGTTGGCTAATCTTAATATCATTATTCTATTAGCCATTACAGTAGTTCTTAAATTAATGTTTTTCATCGGTATCTCCTTTTCTTTTATATTTTATTTCAAATGATATGGTATTGCCCAATTCATCATTCGTTTCTAATTTAATGTAGTCCATAACTTGCATTAAGTTTTCTTTTATAATTTTTTTATCTTTTTCTATCTGATTAAACAATTTATCTATAAGTTCTGGCTTTTTCAATCGTTATCATCTCCAAAATTCCTATTTGATTTGTGAACAAAGATATATTTACTATTATCTCCCATATTTTCTATTAAAAAGTTTGTGGCTTGCTCATAACTCAAATGTGTATGTGAAACTCTATTTAGATAATACAATTCATCATCGTTAGTACATTCTTCTATATGCTTTTTTAATATTTCTTCTTTATAATTCGCCTCGATTAAATACATATCATAATTCTTAGCCTTGATGTTATCTACATTTTGTGTATCAACTACATACAATATATTATTGTTATTTATATTCAAATGGATGCAATGATTTGGCTTATCATGTGTTACTGGTTCTAGCATACAATTAAATAACCCTAAATCATATCTTTTTTCACTCTCTAATAAGTATATATTTTTCTTTAGAACATTTAATTCGACTAACTCATTAACTAAGTCCTCACTTCCTACTATATACTTTATAGTAGGGTTTTCGTAACTTATTTTTTTTACTGTAGTTTTATTAAAATGGTCTTGATGGCAATGAGTGATAAATATTAATTTGATATTTTTCAAATATTGTTTTATTCTAGCATAAGATACCCCAATATCCAAACATAAAGTATTTTCTAAAATTATACAGTTGCCTTTCGATGATGATGATAATATGTTAATGTCTGTCAATATTAAGCCTCGTCTAAACTATGCACTGTTTGTTGGCTAATTGGTTCTATATCTATATCCTCCTGTGGATTATCTACATATGTTTTTTTGCCATTTTCATCAATTGTAGCCATATCACTCTCGTAAGCGTTTTGAAGTTCGGTTGACATAATTCCATATTTAGATATTAATTGTCTTAGCATGGTTTTCATAGCCATACTGTCAAAATCTTTTTCCCAAAATGTATATCCTTTTTTTGCTACATATCCTTTAGAGTAAGTTTCGGCATGTCTTTCCATTTTTTCTTTAGACCAATACATTGCTTTTCTAAAACCATTCAAATATTCATACATAGCATAATAACCAATTGTTTCAGTTTTTTCTCTTAATGTTTCATCCTGAATTAACTCAACTTTAATTTCCTCTTCTAATGGGTTCCAATTTATTAATTCACCTTTTTTTATTGGTAATACATTAATTTTTTTGTAATATCCACTTCTTAATGCTAATTGATAATATCCTTTCCATCCAAGTTGGAATACTGCCACTTTACCCTTTGTTTTATCATTAAATGGTACTAAGTAAAAATGCCCTAAAGTTGGAGATGGGCTTAAATTTAAACTTTCTCCTAAAAGTGCACCGCTTAATATACTGCCATTATCACATTCTTTTAACATGGGATTAGTAGTAACTGCACTAACTATACTTGAAATAAACCTTGCTCCTCTTTGACTATCACCCAAGATTTGGTTTACTTTTGTTGAAACAACATTGCTAGTCATAAAATCAGAAAATCCGATTTTTGATTTTGGTGTTTCTGCTAAATTATTCATATATTATACCTCTTTCTTCTAAAAATGTTTTTAATTCTCTTGCTTGTTCTTTAGTTGCCTTTATTGTAAATTGAAATATTATTAATTCATCTTCCTGAATTATTTCTTTTGGTGGTGTAATAACACTGTCTACTACTTCTATTACTTTCTCTTCTTGTTGTTCTATTACTTGTCGTTCTTCTTGCTTTTTATTCATCTCTTCTATTTGTTTATGTCTCTCTACTACTCTCATTTTTGCTAATGCAAAATCAAGACAGTTTTTATATTCTATTAAAATTTCGTTTTTATATTCTTCCATTTTAATTAATTCTAAGTCTTGCAATGTTTTATTAACAAAATTTACTACTTGTTCTTTTAATGCCTTTTCAGTGGCAGATAATGTAATATTTAATTTGATATCTTCAAATTTAACAATATCTTGAATATTGTTGCCATCGAAGTAATTGTTAGCAAACTCTCTTAAAGCGTCTTCTTTATCTTTTTTTTGTTTTGTCTCTATTTCATTTATTGTCTCGGATAATTGGCATACGCCTTTATCTAATAAGATTTTGACTTTTTCTTCATAATATGTATTAAATTCATCGTAAGGCTTATTAATCTCTTTTTTTATTTCTTTTCTTTTGTCTTCTAATTGTTTTGAAAGAGAATTAAGATATGTTTTATATTTTTTGATATCCTGTTTTTTCTCTTCTTGTTGTTCTATGGTTAATTTAGAAAAATTATCTAGCACTTCTTCTATATCTTTCGTTTTTTCTTGCACTAATTCACTAATAATGTCTAATTGCTGTTTTATTACAGCCATTTGCTCTACTTTCACTAATTCGTTAATATTAACTTCTTCCATTAAAATCATCCCTTTCCATTGCACATTTTTCACAATAAATTTCATCACCACTTATGAAACAATCAAAATATCCTTTTATTTCTTTTTCACAAATACTACATTTAAGAATTTCAATAGAACTGCTATCACAATATGGGCAATAATCATATTCTATAGAAGCACATTGATTATCCGTTCCTATTATTTCTTTGCTTGTTTTTGGTGTTGAAAATCTTTGCTTACAGTTTTTGCATCTATATAGTTTATATCCATACATATATTGTACCACCTTTCCTATCTTTTGTCAATGATTTTATACTTCTTGTAATGTACTTTATCACCATATCTATTTACACATGTCATAGTTTCATCTTCAAAGATATATCCATCTGCTTTTAAATTAAATATTTTGGCTGATAATCTCGTTATACCTAAGTCTTTAAATGCTTCTAAACTAGTAATACTACCAAAATCTGATATATATTGTACTACTCTATCTTCTTGTGTTATTTTCTTCATATTATTTAATCATCCTTTCCGTTTATAATATCTAATATATCTAATATAATTAACACTATTGCCAAAATCACTATAATTATAGGCAAAATATATTTTTTAAGAATAAATATCATATTACTCCTTTTTCGTTATCCTTTAAATTCTTTATTTCATCTATTAACTTTCTTTGATTTCTTATTAGCGAGTTAATACTTTGCCTTACATAATCATATTCGTTACAAGTCAACTCTTCTGTTTCTTCATATGCGTTCATACCGTTAACGGTATATATTGTTTGTATTTTACTATCTAATGCCAAATCTAAGCCATCAAACCAACTCTCACCATCTTCATTTACATAGTACTCATCAATAGGTTCATCCCCCATATAATCCCCCCATTGTCTTTTGTATATTTTACCGTTCCACATTATTTGTTTTGGTACTTCTTTATCATTTCTAATCATATTCAGTAATTCTATTACCTCTAAAGTGCTACTAATCATTTTATCATTTCCTTTCTCATTTACATATATTCTTTTATAAATTTTATTAAATCTTTGAAAGCCCTAGTTCTTTTAACGTATTTGGTCTTCCCAGTTCCTCTGTCTTCAAACTCTTGTTGCAACATTATTTTCGTTAATTCACCTATTAACTCATCTTTATCTATCATCTTGTTAATTTCACTTCTCCTTAAATTTTTGGATATGCCTATCAAATGTAAATTCTTGGGTTGTAGTATTCCCATCGTCATTTTTAGCAATTATCACATTCACATCATGTTTTCTTGTTTTTTCACCTTTATTTTTGTCATGTAGCATTAATACCTTTCTAGCAGATTGCTCTATTTCACCACTATCTCTCAAATCTTGTAATTTAGGTTCATCATTATTTACTTGGCTCATTCTTGACAATTGACTTAGCCCTATAACTGTACAATTGCAATCTAAACATATTCCTCTTAGTGCTTTAGCCACGTTTGTCATCTTTTCGTATAAACTATTACCACTCGACTTTATAAGCCCTATATGGTCTAAAAACACGATTATATGACGATTTGTTTTTATGTTCAGAATATTTTTTTTAATATCAGCAACATTTACGGAATTATTTACAAGAATTATTTTTCTTTGCTCTATTTCCTTACTTAATTGTACTATTAGTTCTTTACTAAGATTATCTAAACCATTTACGTCATTAAGTTCCATCATAGTAGTATTTGTGCTTAATGCTATTAATCTTTTGTATAATATATTTTTTGACATCTCCATATTGAAATATATACATTGATAATCTCTACTCAAATTGTATAATAAATTTAATGCAAATGCTGTTTTTCCACCGCCTGTGCCACCTGCTAATATAAGTAAATCATTTTGTGATAAGTTTAAATTACTATCTAATTTTGGATAACCTAACAGCACCTGTTGTTTTTTATCTTTTAATGTAAGGATGACATCTTCTGCAGTAATATAACTATTTTCTTGATAATTTATATCATTAAGACACTCCAATTGTTTTAAATTTTCCTGATAATTACTACCATCATATGAATTTATTATCTCTTTATATTTTCTATTTTTGTATTTTTCTATTATTCCTTTTTGCAACTCTTCAAATTTTATTTCTTTTGAAGAGAACCATATATTGTTAGTTAACAATTCATAGTAATAAACAACATCAAAATTTTTGTGTGCAGTCAATAGTTCAGGGATAAATTCTTTATGTTTTTTATACTCATCAATCATTATAGAAAACATTACTTTGTCTGCTCCTACAAAATAATCAGGTTGTAATATATTTCTTTCTAACAACGATGGAAAATTTGAAATTAGCGATAGGTATTCATATTCCATTGTATGTTGTTGCATATTTTATCCCCTTTAAGTTAATATTTTTTGTTTTATTAATTCGACACCATAATCTGAATGCCCTGTAACATATTCTATTAAGTCTATTGCTTCGATTAAATCATTATAATTAAATTCTATTATTTTTTCGTACTTATGCGTTTTCTCATTATAACTTGTGTAATCTTTAATTAACACGGTATACCTCGTTTCCATATTACTCTCCTTTCTTTTTCACTATTGGTTTTAACTCAATTCTATCACTATAAACAAGCATATAAAATTGATTGCCATTTGATTTGATGAAAGCCTTTGGTATTATTATTCGGTTTTTTTCTTTATCGGCTTTCTTCATAAATGTCATTATGGGTTGTTCCATTCTCTCGCCTACCTTTCTTTATTGTGATTACATTGTACCACGTTTTGTACCACTTGTCAATACTAAAAAAAGAGAAATTATTTTTTTCTCTTTTATTTATTCAACCATTTCTTTATTAAATCTATTAATGCCTTGAAAAATCTTTTTATAAAGTTTTCTGTTATTTCAGGCTCATCAGGTTCAGGTGTTGGAGTTGGCTCTGGTATAGGTTCAGGAGTAGGTTCAGAGATTGGCTCTTCTTTCGGTTCTTCGTTCACAATATCATCACAATCTTTTGTGTTAAAACCATTCATAACATTGTTTTTATATGAATATTCAGTTAAGTAATAATCAGAGCCTATTGGATGATGCACGATAGCAACAATATTATCAATAGCATCTCCCTCTTTGAATTGTTTAACTGATTTTGCTTGACTATAAGTATTAAAATCTAAATTCCATAAACTGGTATCTTTGTTAATTTTTACAGATTTTTTCTCTATTTCTTCAACTTTTAATTTTGAACTGGATAATCTTTTATTAACCTCATCTGCTATGTATGGAAATTTACTTGCTAAATAATCCCCAGGGCAACTTGTATTTGCAAAATAACGGTGCATTGTTAAATTACCGTTAGCATCTCCAGTAAAGTTCAATTTTTCGATATCATTTCTTATACAAATATCTACACACAAGTCGATAACCCTTGATAAAACATAATCAGATACTGGCCAATTACCACCAGTGGCACTATTAGACACTTCAATAGTTATTGCCCTTTGGTCGTTATCCCAACTTGAAGAACACCAAGAACGGTTTTTTTCTTCAACATACATTGCAATTCTACCATCACTGCCTATCCCATAGTTAGAAGATGCTTGCCTTGATGGGCTTGCAAAAATTTCTCCAAGACCCTCAACAGATATAACTCCTGCAACGTGATGTATCGTAATTTTATCTATTTTATGATTTCTTGGATTATTACTATTAGGGGATATTCTTGTGTATTGTACTAAAGGGCTATTACTCATTTGGTTCATCCCCTTTATTGTTTGATAATTCTTCTTCCATTTCTTTTGTTAATTTTTCCATCTTTATCCCTCTTTCTTTATCATTTTAGCAATATTGTTTAAGACGTCATATGCTCCCCCAGCGAATAAACCACTTAAAGCAAGACTTACCTTAAAGTCTTTTGTAATTATCCATTCGATTATTGCTACAATTACACCTATTAAAATATTTTGTATTGGTATTAAGTTATTTGATATAAATTTTGATTTCTTTGCAAATATACCTAATATCCATGTTAGAATGATTGTAACTACTGTTATAATTTGTGTTAATTCCATTAATTCTCACCTCTTTCCTTATTCGTCAACCCATTTTATAGTTCCATTAACATTTTTAAGAACTTGTGTTTTGGTTGAATTATAACCACTTATTCTTTGATAATGCGTTAAATCTACATACTTTTTTGTTGCAGGTTCATAATCATTTTGTGGTACAAATTCCTTTGTGTTATTTGTAGGTAATGCTCCATTTGTACCATCATATTCTCTAATTAATGCAAATTGATTAATACTTTCTTTAACAGAAATATCATTTACAACACTTCCGTTAACTTCTAGCACAGCATTAACTGTTTGCAAGAATACCATATCAGTACCATTTGTATACCAGTCTACTGTTCTAAATTGACACCAATATTCGTTGGCAATATGTGTTGGCTGACTGATATTGCATAATTTATACATTTTTCCACTATCTTCTAAATCAACGTCTAAAAGCGTACCATTTTTGTAAGCACTGAACACACTTTGAAATAACATTTTTGCATCTTCATCAGTTGACTTATCCCATGTGTAATGAGTTATACTAGATGATGGAATTTCTGCATCTAATTTAGATAATTGCTCTCCATTTGCGTTTAACAATTTAACTGAAAGAACATTATCTTCATATCCACCACTTAATTCTACGCCACATGCAGTATCTATGGTATCGTCAACATATTTTTTTGTGGCAGGATGATAATCTTGCGTTGGAGTGAAAGCAGTAGTATTTTTTTTCGTTAATACATCGCTCGTTGTAATAAGAGTTGTTATTTTTTCATATCCCATAATAATAGAAGTTACCTTAAATACGTTATTTGTCCAAGCCCCTCGCACAGTTATAGTGGGTAAATTAAAATCATAACCACCCGATGTAGCAGTAGTTGTATAAAGCATTGCTGTTTCGCCATTAAATCTATAATCAGTAACAGAAGTTTTTACTTTTTTTTCAGAGGTGTATATCAAAAATTTATATAGACGTGCTTGACTATAGTCGTATGTATAGTCATAAGTAAATTTTGGCAAAATTGTTGTATCTAATTTCTTAGTTATTTCATTTTCTATTGCACTTTTGAATGTGGCATCTGTGTCCGTTATATCAAGAAAACTCATCGGATTATTACTTGAACTCAAATGTGGCAAGGTATCACTACCCTCTGTGCTTACACTGACTACTCCATTTTCATCGGAAGTAAGCCCATCACCCAATTTAATGCCACCTAATGTGTCTGCAGTAGCGATTGGTAATGTGTATTTATTGCCATCGACATATTGCTTCGTTGCTGGATGATAGTTTTGGGTAGGAGTATATGGTGCAGTGTTTGTTTTTGTTAAAACCTTGTCTTCTAAATAATCTTTTGTGATAATATCGCTTGCGTTTGCATACAATTTATATGTACTTTTCGTTACGGTTGGAACATCATCTGCCCAAGATAACTCAATTTTTAAAGTAACTGCTAATGGTCCTGCATATAGAGTGGGATAACTTGTAGTATTTTGTGGATACTTATAATTTTGCATATTAGCATATAAGTTTATGATTGTTGGTTTTCCTGATTTGCTAATTACTGGTGTACCTGCAAGTGACGATGAAAAATTGCTAGGATTAAATGTAACTCTCTGTCTGTTTATATCAAATTGGATGCTAAATTTATAATATTTGTCAAGTATTTTATCATTTATAATATTTGTCAATTGTATATTAAAATCTGCAGGTAAAGTAAATATAATAGATGTGTCATATTCATTTAATGTTTGCGATGGTATGTTTATAAAGAATACTGGCCCACTATCTTGTTTTTCTTCTAATTTTTCATCGGTCTCTGTTTTAGTATAATAATTAGATAAATCGGCAGTCTCATGTATTACGTTTGGAAATTTGGCATTTACTTTCATTTTTAATGGCTCTGCGTCATTAATTATTTTCAATTTTAACATTATATTTCACCATCTGACATTTTTATTTGCTTTAAACTATCATACCAATAAAAACTATCTATATATGTACCATTTATTGTATTATTACCATTTTCATCTTTTTTGTACATTATTCTAACGTCTATTTTGATTTTCTCTTTAAAATTAAATGTTTCGTCTTCCGTTAAATATATTACAAAGCAACTTTTGCTTTCATCATATGAAACATCACTACTAGTTCCATCGTATATTTTTACTAAATCTTGAATAACAAATTGTACTTTTTCTACGCTTCCAACATCTAATAAGTTATCTTCATTATCATAAATTTGTATTTCTAAATAAAATTGATTTCCTTGTTTCATCTTATTTCTCCTTTTTTAACTTACTGTCCATCCATAAGATTGTGCTTGTGCTAAAGCATTTTGCCCCTCTGTTGACGTTAATTTGGCTAAATTAGTTGCACCTAATACTACTTTTTGGGGATTGCAACCTTTACTTGCTATGTCATATAAACCATCCAACACGTTTATTAAAGACTGTTCTGTTAATTTAGTGCATGACGATAAATTTAAAGTATAATAGGAGTAATTGCTAGATGCAGTAGTGCTATATGCTTGACCTAAGTTTTGAAAAGTGCCAACTATCGTAGTTAAATTGGAGCAATTCATTAAAATTTGAGCAATGTAATTGACATTTTGAAAATTCCAACCTGTTATATTTAATGTATTTAAATATAGGCAACCATAAAACATACTACTCATATTAGTAACATTAGATGTATTAAAATTACTTAAGTCCAAAGTTGTTAAACTT
>ERZ808258.84-NODE-84-length-49536-cov-13.421536_pt1 | contig 49536 bp, 47 predicted proteins | sample MGYA00521280_ERZ808258 | MGnify/ENA primary metagenome ERZ808258 (study PRJEB31516, sample SAMN03275585) | gut metagenome | biome: mammalia-associated habitat; material: feces | host: Papio cynocephalus | place: Kenya | collected 2012-07-19 ...
TGGCATTAGCTTGCTCCGCATTCTTTGCGCGGGTCGTCTCTGCCGTCAGCGCGGCCGCGGTCGCCAAACCATTCGTCACGGACTTCGTCACGTACCCCTTCGCGTCCACTTCGCCCTTGGTGTACGCGCCCACCTGCGACGCGGTCACCTTGTGCGGATTGTCCGTGCGGGCGGCATGCTTATCGGCGGCGCTCTTCGCCGCGGCCGCGGCCGTGGCGTTGGCGGACTCCGCATTCTTGGCGCGGGTCGTCTCCGCCGCGATGGCGGAGGAGAGCGTATTGGAGACGGACGAGATGGACGCGCCAAGCGCGGCTTCCGCCTTTTCGGCGCGCGTCTTCTCCGACGCGATAGCCGTGGCGTTCGACGTCTCCGCTTTCTTCGCCCGCGTCGCCTCCGCCGCGATGGCGTCCGCGTTCGCCTTCTCGGCGGCTTTCGCCCGCGTCGTTTCTTCCGTGTCTTGCTTGTCGACGTATTCCAGCGTCGCGGTTATCGCGTGCGCGGATGCGACAGCGCACGCCACAACCCCCGCTATCATCAAACTCTTCATCTTACACCTCCTTGTAGGTTCCGTCCTCGATAATGTAGTCGCCCGACCATTCCGCGCCCCAGGCGTTCATCTTATCCGACCACACGAGCGTTTGCTTGGCGTAGTGCTGGACGCCGTTGATGAAATTGGACGGAAGGTAGACGCCGGACTGCAGAGTTGCGGAAAGTTTCGCGAGGACCGTCTCGAGCGCGGCTTCCGCCTTTTCGGCGCGTTCGCGTTCCGCGGCGACAAGACCGGCGACCGAATCCAGTTGCGAGGTGCGACGCCAGCCGTCCGCCGTTTTGCGCTTCGCCCAGTCCGCGAGATAGTAGAATTCCTTCTCGTCCTGCACGTAGTAAAGCGTACCGAGGGCGTCCGCGCCCTGCTTGTCAGACGAAAGCGCGGCGTCCGGGAGGGCGTAGAGGTCGGATTTCTTCGCGACCGTCTTCGCGCCCGCGGCCTCCTTCAGGTCGATGATGGAGTAGGCGGCGGGGTTGTTGGTCTTGATTTTGTCTGGATAGATAAGTGCCATGGCCGACCCCTTATTCGAATTTCAGTTCCGCGCCCGCGAACGCGCCGTCATTGTTGGAGACGTAAACGGCGTAGACGATTTTCGCCCCCGCGTCGTTCGTCACCGTGACGTCCGGGCGGCGCGTGAAAGCGCCAAATACGGGCGTCGCGCCGTCCTGCGTAATCTTCGCGATCGCCCCGAGCGCCGCCGGGTAGGAGTAGACGAGGTACTCGGACTTCGCCGTCTTGACGCCTGTGCTGGTGAGCCCGAGCGTGAGCGTGAGCCCCGTCGCGGCGAGATTCCTGATCGCGTCCGCCGTCGGGGTCGCGGAGGTCGACACGCCGAAATACCACCGATGCTTGAAGGTGACGGAAACGGACGCCGAGCGGCTGTCCAGTTGCCCGGACGCCTTGACGACGGAGCCGTTCACGACGACGAGCCCCGTCTTCGGCGCGGTGATGGTCTGGGTAAATGTGGTGGACTTCTTTAGGTCGTCGGATTCCCACGGTGTCTCTACGCCCTGCTCCGGGAGCGTCGTTCCCGCATAGCCGGAACAGGCGGTCGGGGGTTTCTGTCCGTCGGCAAGCGTCCATTTCCACTCTAGGTAGGTTGTGGCCACGTAGCCAAACTCGAGGTCGATATGCTTGGCGTCTCGTTGTACGTCAATATCTGCAGCCGTCCCGTCCGCTTTACTAACACTCCAATTTGTCGTTATCGTGATATTGGCGAGGGGCTTATTGGGTTCGAAGAGCGCGTCGATGTCGGCTTTGGCGTACGCGTTGCCAAGAATATCGGAGAGGTTCGTCTTGACCCAGTAGCCCCTGTCAGGGGGCTGTATGGGCCCCACCCCAACTACCAAGGCGGCATGCGCCTTTATGCAACGGTAAAAAATGTAATCGGTCGGCAGATAATCGCTTCCACTTGTGACGTACACCACATCATTGACTTTGTATGTGTCGCTCAGACTCCATCTGGTCGCAAGACTGCCGAAGGGGACGCGTTTTCTGCATTCTATACCAACATTGGACAGGTCGATTTTGACCTTCCCGATATCGGACTCGTTTGCACTGTATTTGCTCTCAACGGATTGGATTTTGTATGATACTATACCCTTGAAATCTTCCAGATTGGCGGTGAGCCCCGGGATCGCAGCTTCTGTATACGCCGCCGACGCCGCGGCTTCGTCCCGCGCCGCTTCCGCCGCACCTTTTGCGCTGACGGCTTCGTCCCGCGCCGCTTCCGCCGCATCCTTCGCGCCCGAGACGGACGCCAAATCCTCGCGCAGTTTTTTCAGCGTCTCGCGCCAGTCCGGCAACACGGTCGGGTCTTCCGTCGAAGCGACCGCCCACTGCTTGACTTTCACGCGCCCGGTGGCGTACTGCGCATCGTCCAGCGCGGAATCGACGATAATGCCGAATTCGCGATAGTCGTTGAACACGACGCCGAAAAACGCGTTCCGCAAGGCGTCCGTGTCGAATTCCGCCGGGGTCGTCGTGAGGTATTCGTCGCCCTCCACGTCCCATTTGTCGCCGACAGCCAGCGGATAGCGCACGAGGTCGTGCCCCGCCAGATCCACAAGACGAAAGCGAAGGGACGCGCCCACGAACGAATCGCCCGCAACCCATTGCGGAATCGCGTCCGGCAGTCCCGAGATGGAGATGTCCACCTTCGCGCCCACGGTGAGCATGCCGCTCGCCACGGCGATTGCGCGGTTCCTTTCGTCTATCGTAATGGTCAATCTCGGGTTCATCCAAATCTCCTTACAGCAAGACGGACATATCGAGCGTCTCGACATGCCCGTTTCCGACAGGCGAGGAGTCCGCGTCGACGGAATCCAGCCGCGCCTGCGTCGTGAAATTCTCGTAGCGGACAAGTTCCGCCTGCGCCTGCGCCGTATCAGTCCACGCCTTGCCCGTCATGTTGAAAAGCCGCACCAGCGCGCCCGCCACGACGGCCTCGCCGTATTTGTCCAAAAATCCGCGCGGCGCGTCCTCCGACCCCATCTTCGGCAGTTCCACGAACCTGATTTTCAGCTTCTGCGGCTCGTAGGCGCGGGATTCGACTTCGCGACGCACGGACGCCGCCGTCACGCTGCCGTCCGGCCGGGCGAGCGAATAGCGCGAATTGGCCGCGTCGTCCGCCCGAATCTGCACGACAGGCGTGCCGTAGAGAACGGCGGTACGGCAATCCTGCGGCATGCGCAGACGGCGTCCGTCCAGCCACACCGCGCAAATGGAATCGACGTACATCTGCGGCAGTGAAGGCAGGACGGGGTACGCCTGCACGCCCTCCTGCGTCTCCAACTCCCGCTCGCCCGTAAAACATTTCGTGACACGGGCGAAATCGGCGTAGGCCGCCTGCAAAGTCTTGCGCACCATCACGGGGTCGCACCCCGGCAGACGGTAGACGACCTGCTCGGCGAGATCCGCGACGGACTCGATTTCAAGTTCTGCGATTTCCGCGTTGTGTTCGCCCATTGCCGCGCTCCGTCATCAAAGGTCGAGGAAGGGGTCTGCCTTGTCCGCGGCTTTCGCGACCGGCTTCTTGTGCGCCTTCGCAACAGGCTCTTCTTCCGGGACGGGCATGTCGAATTCGTCCTTGACTTCGTCTTTGGCGATAACGGTCTCGGACTTCTCCGCCGTATCGACCGAGATTGGCGAATGCCGCATGTTCTGCGTCGTCTTCTGCTGAAGGAGCGAATCCCACTCCTTCTCGCTCGTCAAAAGCTTGCCTTTGACCTTGGCGACCACGTCCATGCGGTCGAGCACGCCGCTCTCTATCGCCAGGGCGACCTTCTCCGAAATGGCGTAGTAGTCGATGTTGGCGAGCGTTTCGCGGGTGCACAGCACCACGCGCCCGTCTCTGAGGTTGATTGCGAACTGTCTGTTCATTCCGTTCTTCCTTTTTAGAAAAACGCCCGCCAGCCGGCACACAACAAAAAGGAGAAAAAGCCGGCGGACGGGCAGGTTGTCTTTAAGCCCTGGCGACCTTCTTCAAATAGAGGTCCCCGCCGGACTTGTTGGCCTCGTAGTCCGCCTCGGACTGGCTCGTGCGGTACGGAATCTCCAACGCCTTTGGCGTCAGCGAACCGCCGTTCATGAGATAGCCGTTGAGAACCACGTCGACCGACCCGTCGACAAGCTTCACGCTCGACACGAGGCACGCCATGTCCGCGTTGACGAACGCAAGAGAGCCGCCCGGAACGCTAACCGTCCCTGTGCCGGCCGAATCTTTCGCCGTCACGCCCGCGACAGGCGTCATGAATTTCTCCGCGAGCGTCGCGCCGCCGACCGAAACCGACGCGCCGAGCGTGGCGCCGCCGTCCTTGGTCTTCAGCGTGAGCGTGCCGGTCGTGCACTTCTCGTTCTCCTTGACGTACACACCCGTCAGCACGAAGCCGGCCGGAATCGGCAGGAACGCGTAGTTCGTGGTCTTGTCGACGTTGGAAATCTTGAAGTTCACGCCCCGCTTGATGGCGACGCCGGACTTGAAGACTTGCGGGTCTTCGACACCGACCGCGCCGAACAGGTCGTTTTTGACATCTGTGAGTGCTGCCATTTTCTATTACCTTTCTTGTGCCGGAACGCGGCGGTTTTGCCGCGCCCCGGCGTTTGTCTTAGGCCACGGTCACGAAACCGGCGCCGATGCGCTCCGGATAAGTCACGAACCAGTCGTAAATCATCTTGGAGCGGTGGAAGTCACCCCACTCCTCGACGGACTCCATCTTGCTCTTCACGCGGGCTTCGTCCGCGAAAGCGACGGCCGAACTGTCGCCGAAGAAGATGGCGAACTGCGCCGGGGTATCGCCCGACTTCGCCCACATCGGGAGCTGGTTGTTGACGATAATCGTCGCGTTGTTCAGCTCGCCGAGGAACTGGACGGACTTGCGGACGGCCGACTGCGCGTCGCCCATCCAGTCCGCGCGCTTCAATTCGCTCGTCTGGAGAATGTTGGCGACCGCCGTCGGAATGACCACAAACGGCTTCGTGTCGAGACCGCCGGGCATTTCGTTGAGGGCGTTGATCGCCGCGACAATGTAGTCGACGGCAAGCTGGCCCGCGTTCGTGCCCTGCGCCGTCTCGTTCTTCCAGAGACGGACGGGGGCCGCGCTCGTGCCGAGGTTGTACGAACCCGAGCGGATGCCCGCCGCCGCGCCCGTGTTCGCCGGATGGCACTTGTAGATGATGTCGGCGAGGAATTCGCCCTCGACATCCTCCGCCATCTGACGGTTGGCTTCGGTGATGAGCGGGCTTTCGAGGTCAAGCGCGGAGAAGAGTTTGTCCTCGTCCTCCAGCTTGAAGGCGAAATAGCGTTCACGGTTGATGGTGAACTTTTCGCTCGCGCTCTTGGGCTCCTGGTACTTCACCTTTTCGCCGACGCGCGTCTTGTGCGTTTCGATGATGGGCAGGATCGGCACGTTGATGGTCGTGCCTTTCTTGCGGAATTTGCCCTCGTAGTTCCGGTTCGTGATACGGGGGAGGATGGACTTGTCGCGAAACCGCGTCTTGAACGTGGTCTCGTAGATTTCCTGCTGTGTCGCAGGGAAGTTGTTCGTGATGATAGACGATGCCATTGCCGTCTCCTTTCAAGCCCACCCGGAGGAATGCGCGAATTACTTCACGCGTCCCTCCCGGTAGGCGTTGGTCAATTCTGAGCAAATCGCCGAATAGTCCTTGTAGGAGAGCTGGTGGTTCTGGAACTTGGTCTGCGCCTCGTCCAGCGTCCGCTTGTACTCCTCGGCCGTGTAGGTACGGCCCGGACCGCCCGGGATATGCGTCTCACCGCCGCCGATTGAACGGGGGTCAGGCGCGGCGGAACCGTCCTGCGCTCCCGAAGGTGCGTCAAGTCCGAGCGAAGAATAGAATTGCCGGATATGGTAAGCCAGCGTATCGAAGTCGCTGTCCGCGAGCGCGGCTTTTATCGTCGCGGCGTTGTGCCGCTGATAATTCGCCCACGCGGTCTGCTTGTCTCCGCCCGCGCCGATGCTGGCGACGAAACCCGGGAAGGAAGTCTCGATCCGGCGGACGAACGAACCCATCGCTTCGACGCGACGGCGCTTCTCGTCCGCTTCGAACCGCGCTTCCATTTCGCGCAGTTTCTCGTCACGCTCGGCATTGGCTTTGTCGACCATATGCTTCGCAAGCGCGGCCGCACCCTGCTTGTAGTCGTCCGGGAGCTCGCGCAGGTTTTCCGGCAGAGACTCGAGAGCCTCCTCCGTGCCGAGACGCGCTTCGAGTTCCTCGAGCCGCTTCCTCAGCGCCGCGTTCTCCTCGTTCGCCTTTTTCAGGCGCCCCGATTCGACCCGCTCGCCTTGAAGCTGCTTCTGCAACTTCTCGCATTCGGTCTTGTAGTCGACGGCGTCGCCGCCCATCGGCTTTGCGCTCGCGTCTCCGCCGCCCAGGGCTTCGACCGCTTTCTGTGTTTCTTCGTTCATTGTCTTTCGCTTCCTCGTCAAGCCCGATTGCCACATCGGGGGTTTGATTGCCGTACCGAGCCGCACCCGCGGGATTCAGCCGGCGGTGTCTGCTACGTACTCTCCAATTCGCGGCGGATTCTTTCCGCTTCCTCCACCTTGGCACGGGTTTCGGACGTTTCCTGAGCGCCGCGTATCCTGTCGGCGAGTTCGTAGTAAAATTCCTGTCTGGCGCACATGAGAGCATGCACGCGCTCGTTCTCGTACGTCGCGGCGATTGCGCGCCCGGCGGCCTCCGCCGCCTTCTCCGCCGCATGGAGAAATTCGTCCGACGCGCCCGCGTCGATGACGATGCCCATGAGCCGCTCCCACGCGGCGTTGCAGTCTTCCGCGATCACGCCGCGCCCCTCCTTTCGGCCACGCTGCCCGGCGCGGGAGGCTGGGAAACGCCGGACGGCGCGCCGCCCGCCGCCTGTTCGGCTTGCTCCGCCTGCGCGGTCTGGGCCTGCGCCTGCGCGCTCTGCGCCTGCGCCAGCTGGGTTATCAACTGCAACTGCTCCATCTCGCGGACGCGGTTCTCGTCCGGGAGAACGTCGTCCGGATTGATGTTGACGTCCTGTATGGACGGACGCAAGAGCGCCATGACGCCCTTGGGGCCGACCAGCTGCAGGAGGAACTGGTTGCTGACGACCATGTTGAAAAGCTGCAGCCTCTGCTGGTCTTGCTGGGCGCGGAGAATTTTGCCCATGACGCCAGCGGGCAGGACTTCGCAATCACCTTTGAGCTCGAGATTGTCGTCGTACAGGAGAATGTAGTCCACGGTCTTCTTCACGAGCCGCCGCGTCACGAGGCGGTCGGTCGTGCCGATGACCATCTTCATGCCGCGGGAAGCCGCTTCCGTGAAAATCGCCAACCCCTGCGCCGTGCGCATGGCGCCCGAATTGCCGCTGGACTGTCCGTAGGTGTACGCGGGAATGCCCGAGTCGTCGTCCGCCTGCGTTTTCATGCGCTCCCACACCGTGAGCAGTTCGGACGCGTTGGACGGCACGCTGATGACGCCCATCGGCGCGCCCGAGTTGCCCATCATGGACGCCTGATACGTCCACATCTTGTGCGGACGCACCTTCAAGCCCGTTCCGTCGCGGTCGGTGTACCGCGCCACGTCGTTCATCCAGTACATCGGACCGGACGCCGCCGCCATGTTCTGCATGAGAGCCTTGATGGCGTTGTTCATCACGTTCTGGCAGAGCGCGACCTTGTCCGCCACGCTCTCGCCCCACCACGACCCCGGCAGTTCGTAGAACACGCCCTTGCAGACGGGACGCCCGATGCGGTCGTCCAGGATGCGGCAGTAGACTACGAAACCGCCGATCACGATAGCCTCGACCTGATAGAAATCCGCGTACTTGATGCGCTTGCCGTCGCGGTTCTTCACGATGCCGAACTCGATGAGGTCCGAACCGCGCACGGACGCAAACGCCCGCACGCCTTCCAGCGTGCAATCCTGCGCGTCGTCCGTGCCGTTGCGCTCTTGGAGGCGGCGCACGGGGTCGAACGGTTCGGTCTCGATTTTGCACCCGCCGTTCGGGAAACGGTCGAGAAGCGCGCGCACCGTCGGCGCGAGCCAGCCGTCCGCGCTGTCCGTCTCTTTCTTCGTCGTGTTCGCCACAAACCGCGCAAGCGCATTGGGCGCGAATTTGACGCGAATGCAAAGCGACCCTTCGTCCACGCTCTTTGCGTCCGGCGAAGGGTAGCAATCCATCGGGTTCACGGCTTCGAACGTCGGGATGCGCTTCAAGACGCGTTCGTACTTGACCGCGCCCGTGTCCTTGTCCGTGCGGCACCTGTTCACGGCCACGACGCGCGGTATCGGCCCGAGGACAAGCCCCGTGCCGTAGACGCAAATGTAGTTCACGTAGTCCTGGAACGCGTCGATGAAACCGCCCTCGGCGAAAATGTCCTGGACTTTCTTCTCCATGCGCCGGGCGCGGACGCGGGCAAAAGTCTCTTTCTTGTTCTGTATCTCGTCGTAGCGCGTGGAGGCGGCGTTGACGATCATGCCCTGCAAGAGCTGCATGGCTTCCGGCGGCAATTCCTGCACGCCCGCCGCGGCGACGCTCTGGAAAATCTTCGCGATGTCCTGCTCGACGGACGCCATCGCCTCCGCCGTCACCTGCTCGGGGACTTCAGGGTCGGGCGTCGCGTGCAGCGTGAAAGGCCAGTCTCCGGCGGACTGGAAAATGTCCACCAGCATGGCTTTCGCCGCGCGCACCTTCACCGCGGTGATCGGCGCGTAGATGTCCTCGCTCAGCCCCGCGCGGCGCATCTTCTCCTTCTGCTCCGGCGAATACGAACAGGTCTGCGCCAAAAGCGATTTGCGCAACCGCGCGTCCACCCCGCTCGTGCGCCTGTGGTCGGCGTTCTTCTGGAATTCGCCCATCACGAACGCGGCAAGACGCGACATCGGACAGGTCGTCGGCACGGCGTCGGCCGGACCGTCTTTGGGCACGGAAACAGGCCCAGTCCCGGTCTCGACCGTCTGGTCTTTGTCGGGAGAGGCGAGAGCCTCCCCGAAAATCTTCAAAATATCGCCCTCCATGCTCATGTCTCTATTGTAGCAAATATGAAATGCGCGTCAACAAAACACGCCCCGATGCGCAAAAACCCCCGTTTTTATTGGGCGAAACGCGTTTCTCCGCTACACCATGCGCTACACCAGATCGAAATCGCACCCGAAATCCTCCGCCGAATACTGCGACCGCCGCATCCCCAGTTCGCCCGTCGGAAGCGAATAGTCCACCCCGTTCTCGAACGCCCCGACGCACAGATACTGGAACGCGTCGTGCACATGCGAATAGCGGTTCTTGTCCGCCTCCGGCGTGTACCGCTCGTCGCCGTCCACCCCCGTGCGCAACTTGCGGTAGCAGTAGTACCCGTTGAACCCCTTGCGGAGCATCTTGCAGTTCTCACCTATCTGCAACGCCGCCACGCCCTTGTAGCTCCGCCGCAGAAGCCGCGAAACCGCGTCAATGCGGATTTGGAACTCGTTGTTCTTCAACCCCGGCGCCGCCTTCGTCCGTATCCCGTAGCGGTTGAACGTCTCGATCGCCGAAACCGACACCACCTCGTTGTAGTTCTGCCCCGCCGGGTCGCCGAAGTTTATGTGCGGACAGTTCGGGAAACCGTACTTGTTCGTCAACAGCGGCCGGAGCAACTGCTCGATGAACTGGTCCGAACTCATGTTCTCCGCCGTCACCTCGTCCAGCACGTACAAAACCCCGTCCATCCCCAACTGCGCAATCACCGTCGCCGGCGTCCGCCCGAAGTCCGACCCCATGAGCAACGTCAGCCCGCGCTGGTACTTTATCTCGCTCTTGCGGCAGTGTATCTCGTCGTTGTACTCGGGATACACCGGTCGCCCCTCTACGCTCGTGCCGAACTGGTTCAGAATGAGCCGCTTGACCTTGTCCGGGTCCGCGCCCACCGTCTGCTTGTGCCAGTAGTAAAACCCCTCTTTCAGATTCTCCACGTTCTCCGCCGGACGTATCCCGAACTTCTCGAAATCCCGCCCGTCGTTGTCCACGTAGTACACCGTCCCGTCCGGACGCTTCCGCGTCAGCAACGCCGGCGGCTGCACGAAAAACAACATCTTGTCCGGCTTCTCCACGACCTCCTTGCGGTACCACCAGTTCGATTCGTCCGGCGGGTTCGTGTCCATCACCACCGGAAAACTCCGCAACTTCACGCCTTTCACGGGCTGGAAACGCCCGATTCGCCCGTGCATCTCGTCTATCAGCTTCCACGAAATCTGCGACGCCTCGTTCATGAACGCCCCGGACAACTCCAACGACATCAGGTCGTTGCGGATGTTCTTCGACTCGAACGCATAGAACACCAGGTCGATGCGCACCGTCACCCCGCTGTCCTCCATCGACGGCAATTCCAGCCGCCCCGTCATCGGCGAGGACATGTGCATCACCGTCTGCGGAAACCACTGCAACCACGTCTCTATCGTCGTCGCCGTCAACGCCGGATACGAGTGCCGCCCCACAAGAAACTTCGACCACTTGATCCGCTTCGCCTGCCCGTCCTCACGCACCTCCGCAATAACCTGCTTCTCCGCCATCAAACGCAAATCCCAACAGCACGCCACCGATTTCCCGCTGTTGCCCGTGACGAAAATGCGCCCCTCCTGCCGCACAACGAAAAACCCCGTGTCCGTCTCGAAACAGTACTGCCGCCCGTCGGACGTCGCCACGCGGGAAACCTCAAGGTTGTCCCCGCGAAAGCCCACGCGGTTCTTCGCGCTCCCGGCCCGCGCTATGTGCACGGAATAATTCCGCGCCAAGTTTTCACCGCGCCTGTCGTCGTAATGCGAAATCGTGGCGTTCCGCCCGCACGAATGCGCAAGAAACTGGATTATCTCCGCGTCCGCCCTGTCCGTCGTCGAAAACCTGTCGTACCCGGCGTCGTACAACCCGTCCCAGTACCGCATCTCGTCGACGACCACCTCCGCCTCGCGCCGCGAACACGAAGCAAGCCGCCAGTCCAAATGCTTCGGAAGCCCCGTCCGCGCAAACGAAAACTCCGTCTCCACCGCGCCGTCCCGCCGCCGCTTCTCGCGCCTCGCGAACCGTATGCCGCATCTCCCCAGCAACATCTCGAGCCGCGCCACCTTGCGCTCGCGCCGAAAACAAAATACGCACCGCCCACCGCGCTTGGGATAATGCCCGTCCGCCGCCGTCGCAACCCATAGCCGCAACTCCCACTCGCCCAGCCCGCAGCCTTCCCCAGATACGCCGCCCCACGCCACGGGGACAATGTGCCGCGACGGCCTCATCGCAAGCTCCCACGCCGACTTGACGCAAAACGCGCCCCTCCGGTCGTACAACGGCACCCGGTGATTCTCCGTCACCGTCATGCTCATGTGCCGCCCGCAATCAAATCTCAACATCTCCTCGCACGCCCCGACTATGTACTTCCGCGGCACGCCAAACCGACACGCCCCGTCCGCCCATTGCAAAATCGGCGTCCCCTCGACATACTCCCCAATCCCAACCCATCCGCCAGGCGTCATCACCTCCGTCTCCCGCGGCAAACACCCCACAGGACCACGAATGCACTTGTACTCCACATCCAACGGCGCCATGTGCATCGCCGTCCCCGTCCAACTCGCGTTGTATGTCACTACATTGCTCATTCCACCGCCTCCACCATCCGCGGCACATGATACCGCCCGTCATCGCACCTCACCACCAACCGCTCCCGACGGTCGTCTACCCCAGCCCTCGCCCCAAATGCCATCGGTATCCCGTGCCGCCGACAATACCAACGCGGATCCACCCCAACCGGAACAACCCCAACTACAGTCCCAAACCCCCATACCCCAACCCCAACGTTCCGCACTATCTCCCCAACACGAAAACCGCTCCGTGTCTGCGCGAGGGGCCCCCGCGCAGTTCCGTGCCGGGCGGGGTCGACGGCGGCGTGCCCCCCATAGGCGGGGCAGGCGGGCGCAGGCCGCGCGGGTTTGGCGCGATTCGTCGTTTGCGTCGCGTGCTTCGGCGTTTGCGTGCGTGCGTCCGCGTTCGGCGTTGACTTCGTCGGCGATTTTGCGTGCGTTGGTTTAGGACTAACGCATGAGCGTGAGATAATTATATGTTTTCGCGCCATATCGGTCATTTTATGTCAATTATCGGGTTTGTGCCATTGTCCGCCACACATTCGCCACACAAATTCGGCGCGCCAGACGGAAGCGCACCGCCGTTGAAATTGATATTATAGGTGATATTTCCGCCCTGGCCGCCACGGGCAGGCGAGCGTTCATTTCGCGGATCGCTGAAACGGTCGCGGTCGAGGCGTTCAAGCGCGAATTTGACCGCGTGGACATTGCGCGATTTGGCAGTTTCGTCGCCGTCTATCATCGACTCGAGCGCTTCCTTTGCCTTTTCGACTATAATATCCAGCGCGACGCGTTCACAGAAGTCAAATGTCATGCCAAAATCGGGATGTTTCCAGCCATACATTCGCAGTTCTATCCATTTCAGCCCCTGTTCGATTGCCGCTTGGCGATAGGATTTGCCAATGACGCGGCTAAGGACATATCGGATATACCTATCACTTTCGCGCGACTGCACAAACGGCGGAAGGTATCCCTCGCCCTTTTCGGCGGGTGCAGTGGGTGGCGTGACACCCGTGGCGTTTTCGGCGGATGCGGGTGGCGCGTCGTAGGACAGCAGGCCGGCGTTTGCCAGTTTTGTGCGGGTGGCTGGGGTGGCGAGCGCGAAGGCCCGCTGACGCAGGGATTCGTAGATTTCGGCTTCCCGCGGGGAGAGCGGGGGCTGATCGGCGAGGAATTGGTAGTTATGCGGTTTCATGCCTATATTTTAACAAAATATAGGCATGAAACCAAATTTTTCACCCTATCGGCGTTTGCATGCCCGTTTGGGTAATTCGCCACTGGCGTTATTCCATTTGGGTAATGTTTCGCGTGCCAAGGCGTGCCACGGCGTGCCAAGGGCTGAACGGGCATGTGCCAAGGCAGGGTTGGCACGGTTTCGCCCAATGTTTACGGGGGTCCTGCACCATTTTCACCATTTGTGCCACCCCCCATTTCCCTATTGTAGGGGGCTGGCAGTGTTTTTTGGGGTGTAGTCGGTATAATTCCGCCCTATATTTTGTTTCTCCCTCACGCGTATATTATAGGGGGGGGGGGGTGGCACTATGGCACAATATAAGGATATGCCGACAAACATTGGGCGGAAGCGTGCCAGGGGGGGGGGGTGGCACAGGGTTGGCACATATGGCACGGGGTTGGCACATCGCGCTTTTCCGTCCGCTTCCGAATGGGTAGTATTTTCCCCGCAAACGCCTAAATGCGCAAAAACGGCGTGATTTGCGCATTTTCCGGCAATTATCAAAGAAAATGAAGAAAAATGCAAATTACCTATTGCGCGATAGCAAATAAATGTGATATACTATGTCTCGTCAAGCGGGACGAAGGCAAACGCCACGGTGGCGGACGCCCGAGACCGCGGAAAGGATGAACGAAAATGAAGAAGATTAACTACTACGTGATTGGCGGACAGTACGAATTTTTTTGCCACGGCGGGACGCCGACCCTGCTGGGTGCGAAACGCCTGGCCCGCAAGTGCCAGGAATACTGGGATAACTGGGCGGGCTGGCATACGCCCGACATCTACGCCGCGGAAGACTGCTGCCGCCTGGACAACGGCGACATCGTCCCGGACCGCGAAACGCAGGACGCGCGGCCGGTTGCGACATGGGACAACGACGCCAAGCGCTGGATCGAGGACTAACACCAGCCGCGGGGGCGGTTCGCGCCGTCCCCGCACAAAAAAAGAAAAGGAGTACGAAAATGGAATACGAAGCTGGTTTTTTTTGAATATCCTCGTCGCGATCGCGACTACAAGAAATACGCGTCCGACCGCCGAAGCGGACGCCAACTAAAACCAAAAAAGGAGAGCGAAAAATGAAAGACAATAGACTGACAGTGCTTGATGGTGCGATGAAAATTTATCGGCAGATCGATGGCATGCTTGCGGAGTTTGACAACTTCGCGAAGCACTACAACGGCGACGCCGTGACGAATGATAGATTTCGTTTGGCGTTGGAGGAAATCATGGACAAAGTGGAATCAAAGCGCGAATTCCGCGAATCGGAACTTGGCAAAGAGATTATGCAGATAATCAATTTGACGATAAGCCAAGTCAATCACGTGAAGGAGGAAAACTCGCGCACATGGACTATTGCCAAAAGCATGTCGGGACTGAAAACCAATAGCATGTTTGACAAGTAATTTCATTTGGGTGCGGGCGCGAATACCGCACGCACCCGCACAAAGAAAGGAACAGCAAAAGATGACGGACGATATCGAGCGGACAAACAAGCAGTTTGAGAATCTGATGGCACTTCACAAAAGCCTATTGCGCATCATGGACGAGGCTTTCGTGGAGATCGTGTCACGCGCGACAACAGAAAAACTATTGTCGTCCGTGAAAGATTCGCGGTTTGCAAATGTTTGCGAATACTGGAAGCGTCTTGTATACGCAGAACTCGCGAAGCGTGGAATTAATCAAGAAAGGGACAAATAAAATGAAAATCAACAAGAACGAACTGGCGAAGGCCGTCAAGGCGGTTTCGCTCGTCGCCAAAGGCGACAAGTGCACGAATATAGAGATTAGTGCAAGCGCATTCAGTCCAAACGAACTTGCGCTTCGCGCTTGCAATGGCAAAGCGGAAGCCAAAGCACGCGTTAGCGTGACATGCGAGAGCGAAGGCATTACGCCTGACAATTTTCAAAAAATCTCCGTAGACGCGGCGAAGTTCGGCACGCTTCTGCGTACGATTGACGGCAAGAATATTGCCGTCACAGTTGCGGACGGCAAACTATCCGTGGCAAGCGGCGATGGAGAAAACACTTCCGGCGCGTCAATCAAAACTTCTGAGGTCTTTCCGCCGGAACCGCCGGAAGACAATACCACGGAAAAGGTTTGGTTTCCGCTTGCTGATTTTCGCAATGCGCTTAGATCCGCGGCGCGCGCCGCGAATACCGAAGAAACCACGCGTCCCGCGCTGGCGTCCGTCCGTATCAGCGTGAACGAAAAAGGTGCTGCGTGCTTCACGGGGTGCGACAGCCGGCGGATTATCGCGGTCGAAAAGACGGCGAGACTTGCCCCAGTTCACAACATCCCGCAGGAAGGTTTGTCGGCGCTTGTGCCGATTGGGTTTGTTCCGACGATTTTGGCGATGTTTGACGGCGGCGAAACCGGCGAAATTTCGCTTTGGTTCGCCAAGGGTGCGCTGACGCTTGAAAACGCAGAGACTGGTCGCGTTCTTCGCATTCCGATGTTGGACAAGCCGTACCCGAACTTTGATTGTCTATTCGCGCCGGAATATGACGCCACGATAACCGTTTCGTCCGCGGACTTGGAGGATGCCATGAAGCGTCTGAATATATCAAGCAAAGACATGTTTCCGCGTGTGAGGATTGTTGTTAAAGATAAACTTGTCCGTGCGGATGTTGAGATTGACGATTTTTCGGCGAACATTGCGTTTGGCGTAAAAAAAAGGAGCGGCGAGGATGTGGACGAAAAAACCTTGCTGGTCAATCCCGTGTATATCATTGATGTGCTTTCCGCCGTCACGAGCGAGACGGTCGAGATTAAATACTTCCGCAAAAACGAAGGTATGCCGATTCTGATTGAAAGCGAAGCGGATAAGGTCAAGGGACTTGTCATGCTTATGCGCGCGAATTGAAAGGAGCAATAAAATGACTGGAGAAGAACTGTTCGGAAAAGTGACGGACGAGGGCGCGAAGAAAATCGCGGACTATCTCGCGTCAAACGCAAGCGACGAACTGCAAGCGAAAATCTCTTCCGCGAAAGCGGAGGGGGTCGCGCTTGCGGACTGCATGGACTACATCAAATCGGAAGCGCGCAAGCAGGCCGTGAACGGATGTGCCGTCATAGAGGACGGCGTCGTATACGGCTGGGCCGTGCACTTCTTCGAGGACGAGTGGGAGACGCGGAAGAAGCCCGAGCCGAAGCCGGTTGCGAAACCCGAACCGAAACCCGCGCCGAAACCGTCCCCGAAAACGGAGAAAAAGCGGACGTCCGATTCACAGTATGACGGCGATTTGTTTTCGTGCGTTTTCAAGACTAGGGATTTTGAAAGGAGCAGGCAATGAGAACGAGAGAGGCGGAAAAACTGGTTTTGCGCGAATTCGCGAAATACGCGGGCGCGAACTTTACGCGGTTCTATTCGGTCGTGAATCGCATTGCGGGCGGAGAAGCGCGGGTTGATGTGTACGCGTGCCGGCGCAACAACAAGACACGCAAGCCGTTGTGCAAGTGCGTTCAGCGCATTTGGTCTGACCGGGACACAATATCCGTCCGGGACATATGGCGCATATCGCAGATGGGCGGCTTCTCCGTGGACTTTTCCGACTTGACGCCGAACTGCCGGAACTACGGACGCGAATTGCTGACGCCGGAAGCGCATGCAAACAACCCGTGCGGGCGTTGGGACACGATGAAGTACGAGGGACTGAAAACGGCGTGGCTACTGGAAGCGAGACTCGTGAACGGCTTCGAAGGGACGAAGTACGAGCGGAGCGGGATTGGTCTGTGGGGGTGGAATGTCGCGCATTTCTTCGCGTGCTATCGCATTTCGCCGTCCGTGGAGTTTCTCGTCAAAGCGGGATTGGAACGCTTCGTCACGCCCTCGTTCGTCCGCCGTCTGAAAACGGACAAGCGTCTTTTCGCGTTCTTCCGTCAGCATGCCGCCGAACTGCGGGCGAACGCGAATTGCGGCATTCGCGAGGTCAACGCGGCGTTTGCGCACGGACTTTCGTTGGCGGAAGCCGCCGAGCGGGTGCGCGCAAGCGACTTCTTCAAGGGTTGTCTGCCGCATGACGCGCCGCTCCCGGAAGGCATTTCGCGCATTGATATTTACAAGTACTGCCTTGCGCACGAAGTATCTTCAGACACCTATCGCCGTTATGTCAGTTTGGTGGCCGGAGCGGACGAAGACATCCGTGCGTACGGCGTCGCGTTCCCGCGCGACTTCCCTGCCGCCTACGAGCGCGTAGAATCGCTTGTGAACGCAAAGGAGGACGCCAAGCGCGAACAGGAGCGCGAACGCATCGAGGAGGCCCTGCGTGAGGTTTCCGTGCGTCTTGCGCGGCTCAGCGGCATTACGGGGCACGGATACGCCGTGGTGATCCCGAAGACAAAGCAAATGCTCGTGGACGAGGGGAACGCCATGCGGAACTGCATCGGAAGCATGGGATACGAGCGTCGTATCGCCGAAGGCACTTCGCTCATCTTCTTTCTGCGCGGCGAAGACGGGCGGAAGAATGTCGATGTGGAAGTGCGCATCTACAAGGAAGCGGACGGCAGGACTTCGTTCAAGGTCGTGCAGTGCTACGCGCCGTGCAACGCGCCCGCACCGAAGGAAGCGCGGGATTTTGCGGACGAACTCGCGCGCAAGGCGAAGCGCATACTTTGCAGAAAGGCGGCATGAAATGTTGCTGGATGACAGAATCAAGGGTTTCCGCGAGGCGATTGCGCACGCGGAGCAGGCGCGGCGGGCGGCGAAAGAACTCGGCGCAGAGGTGTCGCAGGCGGACGCGTTCATTGCGGGCATGCGCCACGCCGAAGAAAGGCTGGAAGCGGAGCGCGACGAGCGCAACAGGGAGATTTACGGGGACAATATTCTCCGCGTGGAAGTCGTAAATCCGCAGGGGCACGCGGTTAAGAGTATTGTGCAGTTCCCGGACAAATCGTCGCCGATACCGTACATTTCCGAAGTGGCGTACGAAGCGCTCGTTTTCCGGCTCGGCAGGGATTTGCGCACGACCGCAGGCTTTGATGTTGCGGTTCTCGGGCGGAACGGCAGGCTTGTTTATACGATACAATCGAACAGGAAAAAATGATATAATGGAACGAAAGGATGGATTAACATGAGAAAACTTTGCAGGAATTGTGCGCACTTCGAAGAGTGCAGCGTGGACGGCAAAAACCGCACAGAGGACGATACGCAACCCGAAGGCGTGCGGTGCTGGGTGCGCAAGCCGAAGCCCACGCGTGCGGAAATCTCCGCCATGCGTTCGGAGTTCGGTAAGCGCGGCGGGCGTCCCAAGGGGAGCGGCAAGGGGCAGAAGCCCGTCAAATGCGCATCCCTTGACGCGTGCGACCACGATGTGCTTCTCGCGTACGCCGCGCTCAAAGGGATGACGCTCCGCAGAGCCGTGCACAAAGTGTGCGGTTTAATCGTGCGCCAGTACCCAGACCTCGCGCCGGACGGCTGGGACGCGGACTGAAAGACTGAAACAAGCAACCGAAAAAAAATATAAAAATATAATTTTTTCGGTTGCATTCGGGTGGGACTTATGCTATAATAGTGGTGTTTCAAAATTGAAATAGAGCAGGTTGGTAAAGGAAGCAAAATATGAGCGACAAACTGAGCATGGTTGCGCTTGATAAATACGAGAAACGACTGTCGGTCGATGTTCGCGTGTTCGTCAAGTACGAGAAACGCGCCGCCGCGGCTGGTATCAGCGTGGCGGCGGCGATGAACGCGGTGTTGGATGACGCGGTCGCCGCAGATCCGTGGACTCGTTCCGACGAAGAACGGGCTCGTGCGCTGATTGACGCCAATTTCGCCAAGCGTGAAGCCAAGAAGAACGAAAGGGGGATTAAATGACAAAAACAACCGTCGAAATCAAACATCTTTTTCATCCGCAGACATGGGTCAAAATCGAAAACCGTGCCCGCGTCGAAGGCAAAACGCCGGAAGCGGTCGCGATTTTTATTTTGTCCAAGGGGGTGGGACTTATCCCCAAGAAATCGGTTCAATAACAAAAAAAACGACCTGCCCTATTTTTTTGGGGCGTCGGGTAGGACTTACCATGGAATACAAAAAGCATACAGGAAATCGTTGGGTACGCATTTGCCTGACAAAAAAAGAAATCGACGCCGTCCGGCGTCTGGCGTATGTGGATGCAGTCGCTCCCGCGGTAGTTGCGGTTGTTCGCAAGGCGATTAAGGCGCAACATTCCAGCGTCGATAACGAATTTTCCGGCAGGGTGCGCCCGAGCGCAGTAAAGGCCGAAGCACCAAACGGAGACGCCGAAACGAGTGCACACGCGTAGGGGGAATCCGTGCCTTTGCGAGGAAGGCGTAATACTCCACACCTCGTCGCGCCAAACCGCAGGCGCGAAAGTCCGCCGACCGGAACGACCAAGACGGCGGACGGAAAATACTGGTACGCGGCGACGCCCGGGAGAGACCGGGAGATTTTGAGAACAAGGAGAGAGAGAATGAAGAATGCGAAAGAGATTTTGAGCGTGGCGGTCAAAACGCTTGCGCTCCTCGCGCTGGTCGCGCTGTGCTGGCTCGCACTGTACCTGACGCCGGACCAAATGTCGGCGGAATACGATTGGGCGGTCGAGGAAGGCAGGAAGTTGAAGTAAGGAGCGCCGACGATGCGATACATGACGCGCAAAGACATAATGGATAGGCTACGGTTGTCGCGAAGCGCGACATACCGCATAGTCGGCACGGCGGGCGGCAAACTGGTTTCCGCTCGCGATGTGGTCGCGATTCTGAACCAGTCGCGCCGCGGCACACAACCGTTGTTGATGGAAGTGCCGGCGGATATTGTGACGGGCGAAGAGTTGGCGAAGAAAATCGGGAGCGTGAACGCGCGGCAAGTCCACAATTGGACGCGCAGGACGCTCAATCCGCCACCGCACTTCCTTCTCAACTCGCACTGCCGCCGCTTCCAATTGTCGGCAGTCGCGGCGTGGCTGGATGCACATTCGAAAATCGTCAAGAGGGGTTGACTATGGCACACGAGACAGTCGAATTGGAACACGATACATTTGTGCGGGTATATTCGTATCTGCGCGGGATAGCGAACATCTGCAAGAATTGCTTGCGCAAAAGTCCAGGGACTTGCGAACAGTGCAACGCCAGGCAGGCGGAATGGCTTTGCGACAGGCTCATGCAGGACAATGGCGGCGAAGCCCCGGCCGAAAAACATTCCGTGATAGAGCGGGCGGCGTGCGTCATGGAGCAATTGCGTGCCGCAAAGACTTCGCTCTCGTCGCTTGATATCAGACTGAATTGTTCGAAAGAGTTGAAGTCGTGGACTTTTAAGTGGATGATGCGCAGAAACATGATTGCGCGAACGAAATGCTATGATGGAACTTACGTCTACTCGATAGTCGAGAAGACGGAAAAAAAGGAGAAATAAAATGGATGCGAACAAGAAAACGAACGCGCTTGTGCTTGCCGACAGGCCTGCCGCGCTCCTGCCGATAACTTCGGTGCAGGATTTGCAGACGCTCGGCGCAGTGTTAGCGCAAAGCCAACTGTTCGGGGCGAAAAACCCCGCGGAGGGGCTCGCCATTGTGGCGATGTGCCAGCAGAAGAGAATCTCGTGGATGGACTTCATGGAGACCTTCCACATGATCAAGGGACGCGTCACGAAGAAGACGGACGCGATACTCGCGGACTTCCATCGGCAGGGCGGCAAGCACATTGTCGTGAGCCGCACGCCCGAATGCGCAGAGGCGAAATTCACGAACGGCGAGACCTCGTACATTTCCAAAATCACATGGGAGGACTGCAAAGCCGAGCCGTTCGTCTACCAAGGCAAAGAGGACGATGTCGTCAATGCGCTGGAACGCGGCGACGCCTCCCGCCTCGCCGTCAAGGCGAAGTACCGCACACCGCGTTCCCGCATGCAGATGTTGTGGGCGCGGTGCGTCTCGGACGGCGTGCGCGTGGTCGCGCCCGAATGCGTGCAGGGGATCTACACGCCGGAGGAGACGGACGATTTCGTGGAAGATGCACCGCGCATGGCGACGCCCGTACAGGCGTCCGCCCCTTCCGTGCCGGTCGAGTTTTGCCCGTGCGGCAAAGCAGTCGGGAAGCGCTGGGACGACGAGACGGTGTTTTCCGTGCCCGTCCTCAAACAAGCGTTGAGCGCCGTGAATCCGCTCATCACGCCGGCGATGAAGGACTATATCCGCGGCATTGTCGCGAACCGCGAAGCGACTGTGACGATTGAAGAAGAAGGAGAGGTGTACGAATGAACGATGTAGTGGAAGTGCATACGAGCCTTGAAGCAGCCGAATGGACGGAAGCGAGGGATAGTCTCGTCGCGCAGGCGAAGGCAGTCACCAAAATTGCGAGCAATGCGGAATTCGACGCGGCGTGCGCGATACAGACGGAAGGTTCGAAACTCGTCAAGAAGTTGGAGCAGGCGCGCAAATCCGTGACCGCTCCGCTGGACGACATCAAGAGGAAAATCATGGCGAAGGAAAAGGACTTGCGTCGTGACATCGAAACGGAACTCGCGCGCATCAAGACGCTTGCGAACGCCTACGCGACCGAACAGGCCCGCAAGGCGGAAGCGGAGCGTGCCGCGATAGAGGATGCCGAGCGCAAGGCCGCGGAAGCCGCCGTGCACGCCGAAGAGTCGGACGATTTCGGCTTCGACGCTCCCGTGGCAAAGCCGTACATCCCCGAGCCTACCGTCGAGAAAGCGCACTCTTCGAATGGGCGCGTCGTCGAAAAGTGGGAATTCGAGGTGGTCGATCCGTATGTCGTTCCGCGCGAATTCCTGTCCGTCGACGACGGGAAAATCCGTGCGTTCCTTGCGCTGAAAAAGGCGGATGGCTACAAGGCAAGCCAAATCGAAATTGCCGGAATCAAGATTTCTGCGGTAATGCAGGTGCGTTCCCGCTGATATACAGGAAAGGAAAAATCAAAATGGAACTGAAAGACGGATTCTACGACGGCGTAATCTGTTCCGTCAAAGTCATCAAAAGCCGGTTCAACCAGGAAGGCGTGCTTGAACTGTGGTTCGAGTGCGGCTACTACAACGAGAACAAAGAGCCGGGTGGTAAATGCGACATTTACCTCGAACTCTCGAATCGCTACGGCATGGGCAACGACGCCCAGAAAATGTGGTGGCAAATCACGAAGGACAAACTGGACAAACTCGGTTGGCAAGGCCCGCTCGACCTCACGAAGCTCGGGCAACTCGTCAACAAGCCGTGCCGCTTGTCCTACTCCACGGTGGACAAGGACGGACGCCCGCACAAAAACGGCCCGCGCTGGAACTTCTCGTTCCGCAAGGACAATGTGGAAGTCTCGGGCGCGGACGCGAACGCCATGCTGGCTCAGATGATGGGCGGCGGCGTGGGCGGCAACGCAGTACCTTCCGCGACGCCCAATCCATTCATGTAATCGGACGGGTTAGCCTGTCGCCCTAACATCCACCCTGCGCGCGGCAGAGTAAGACAGGCACCGCGCTTTTTTTTCTAAATGTTCGATATAACCATAGACACTCGGGAGCAAAACCCGTGGCACTTCGACCCGACACTTGTTCGCGTGCGCCGCGGCACGCTCCGCACGGGGGACTATGCCGTCACGGGCGACAGCGGATTTGCGATAGAGCGCAAGTCGCTGGACGATTTCCTCGGGACTATCGGGAAAGGATGGGAACGCTTTACGCGTGAGATTTACCGTGCGCGGGAATCGGGCTTTCATTTGCCGATCATCGTCGAAGCGCGGTTCACGGATTTTTTGTTTACGGTGAACGCGAAGGGGGAAATCGAGTCGCCCCAGCACGAGCACCCGCGCATGACGCCGGGCTTCGTGTTGAAGCGCATCGGGGAACTGGAACACCTCGGCGCGTCTCCCCGTTTCGCCGACGGCCCGACCGAAGCCGCGATGTGGGCCTGCGCGATACTCTATGCGCGCTATCGCGACTTGCACAAGGATGATGAGGATGAACTTTCAAGACAAGAAGATAACCGCGAAGGTTGAGAAGGTCGTCTATCCGAAAGACGCCTCGGACGGCACGCCGACCTTCTACATAGTCCGTTGCGATGTCGGCACGGTCATGGGCAAACTCGCCCATGTGCCGAAAAAGGACGAGCGTCTGACGCTCGAAGGCAAGTGGGAAGTGTCGGACTTCAACGGCAAGCCGGAATTCCGCTTCTTCCGTGCGTCCGTGTTCGTGCCTGCCGACGAGCGGGCGATTCTCCGCTACGCCTGCGAGATGACGAAAGGCTTCGGCGAAGCCGCCGCGGACGCGATTTGGCGGGCGAAAGGCGACAAGTGGCGCGAAGTCTCTCTTTCGGACGGCATCAAAGGTTTGACGGACGCCAAACTTGCTGCGCTCCACAGGACAATCGGCTTCATAACGGAGAATGCGACGAAAGTCAAATCGGTCGCGTGGCTCTGCTCGATCGGGTGCACGCTCCGCATGGCGGAGTCCGCTTTCGACAAGTGGGGCTTGCAGACGGTCGAGCGCGTCAAGGCGGACTGCTATGTCCTCGCGCAACTTCCGAACTACGGCTTCGCCGATGTGGACTCGCACATTCGCGCATACTTCGGCATTGGACGCAACGACGCGCGGCGCATAAAGGCGTGTTTGCTCTATTACGCGGCGCAATTGACGCGAGAGAGCACGGTGGTCTCGTGGAACGACCTCTACGCGAAGGTTTTTGCGGCGATAGATGCGGACGCGAAGGAAATTTCCGAGGTCTGCCGCGGACTTTTCGCGGACGGCAAACTCGTCGCGTTCCCCGAAACGATGATGGTCGCCTCCGTCCGGGACTACAAGGCGGAAAGCGCGATTTGGGACTTCGCGCAGAATGCGCACGCCATGCCGCGCGTGAAGGTGCGCCAGCCCGTCGGCTCTTCGTTCCGGCTGGACGATTCGCAGGCGTCCGCCGTGCAGTATGCGCTCGACAATTCGTTTGCGATAATCAACGGCGGCGCCGGATGCGGCAAAACGACGATAATCAAATCGATTTGCGATTCGCTCGGCAGGAATGTCGAACTCTGTGCGTTCGCGGGCAAGGCCGCCGCACGGCTCAAAGAGGCGACCGCGCACGACGCCTGTACAATCCACCGCATGCTGAACTACATGGGCGAGGAACAAGGCTTTGCGCGGAAGTCCCTCGAAGGCGCAACCGTCATCCTGGATGAAGCCTCCATGGTGTCTTCGGACTTGATGGCGGAAATCGTGAAGCGCAAACCCGATAGGCTCATTCTCGTGGGCGACGAAGCGCAACTCCCGCCGGTCGGGAGCGGGCAACCCTTCCACGACTTGATTGCGCTCAAACCCGACGCCGTCCGCACGCTGACGACCTGCTACCGCAACAAGGAAGCGATTTTCTCCGCCGCGCGCGCCATACGCGAGGGCTTTACGCCGCCGGCGGAAGAGGCGAGCGAACGCGAACGGTACGATTTCGTGCGCATCGCCACGGAAAACAACGGGCAGGTCGTAGAGCGCATCTTGAATGCGGATGTGGACTTCAACAAGGACATTGTCCTGTGTTGCCGGAACGGCGAGAAGGACGACGCCGGTTGCACGGTGATGGGGCTGAACGCCGCAATCAAGAAGCGCGTCAATCCGCCGCGCCGCGGCGCGTTGGATATAGAGGAGGGCGACCGCATAATCTGCACGAAGAACTGCCCGGCGCTGGATGTGTGGAATGGCACGACAGGCAGTTGCCGCGATTTCGATACGGCGGGCGCAATGTGGGTGGATTTGGACTTCCCGAATTCGGAAGGCGAACGCGAAGTCCTCATCCCGCGCAAACAGGTGAAAGAATGGCAGCTGGCCTATGCGCTGACCGTGCACAAGTCGCAAGGCTCGCAGTACAGGAAAGTGTTCTTCATCGTCACGAAGAACGACATGTACGAACTATTGTCCCGTCCGATGGCCTACACGGCCGTCACGCGCGCCAAAAACGAGTGTCATGTCATGGGCGACCTAGGCGCGTTTTCGCGCGCAATCGGCACAGTCGCGCACAAAATGACCGTCATGCAGGAGATTTCGAAACAATGAAATTCTACAAATTCGAGGACATTTTCGCGCAGAAAGCCTGTCTGCGCTATGTGCAGGAGGTTCTTGGCTGGGAAGTCCGGCAGGGGCGCATACAGGCGAAATGGCGGGGCGGAGACGGCTTCAATGTCGCCGTCACGGAAGATTGCTGGTACGACCACAAAGAGAAACAGGGCGGCGGAATCCTGGAGTTGTGCGCACTCACGAAGTTTGGCGGCGTCAACGAGTACACGAAGCAACAGGCGCAGGACTTCCTCGGCGGCTGGCTCGGACTTTCCGCGAAAGAACCCGAACGCATGCGCTACGACTACCACAAGCAGTCCTTGCGCTATCAGGAACTCGTCAGCGAAGGCTATGCCGAGACGGAGAAGTATGTTTACACGGACGAGCACGGCAACGAATGCCATTACACAATCCGCATGGAACACCCGACGAAGCCCAAGACCTTCTTCCAGTGCACGCCGTGGTCGTCCTCACTCAAAGGCGTCAAACTCTATCTCTACAACTTTCCAAAAATCAAAATGTCCTCGTACGCAATCGTCGTCGAGGGCGAGAAGGATGCGGACACGCTGATCCGCATGGGGCTTCCGGGCACGACCTGCAATTGCGGCGCGGACAACTGGCGCGACGACTATACGGAATCGCTCCGCGGCAAGGATGTCGTGATTTGCCGCGACAACGACGACGCGGGCGCAGACCATGCGCGGCTTCTCGTGCGCAGTCTCATGGGCGCGGCAAAGTCCATTCGCGTAATCTGCCCGTCCAAACTCCACAAGGGCGACGTCACGGACTGGATGGAGAAAGAAGGCGGCTCGCTCGAAAAACTGAACGCAATGATGAAGAAAGCGGATATTGTCACACACGAGACGATGGATTGGACAGACCGCGACTTCATCATCTACAAGGCGAAGGAAGCCAACAAGAAGCCGTTCAGCAACTACCGCGAAGAGACGAAAATCGTCAAAGGCAAGGAGAAAATCGTCGAAGTCCCGCGTGTCATACAGGACATGATAGACGATGCGCATACGCGCTTCCTCGGTTTCCCGCGCAGGCTCGGCAGGACTACGCTGTTCGACCACGACAAGGACACGGACAAGATTGAATTTCTCCAGTCCAACGCCAGCGTGATAGCCTGGCTGGGCGAGAAATCGAAGAATCCCGTCATGTGGAAGTCCGGGAACGGACTTGTCACGAAAGAGGAATTCTACGCCGCGCTCATCCGCAATTCGCGCGCCTACGAAAAGGTTTCGGAAGTGCCGACCTATCCCGAACGCTCGGATGTCTACTACACATACAAGACGCGCAATGCGCTCACGCCGACAAAAGATCACAAGGCTTTCGAAACCTTCATGGACTTCTTCAACCCGGACGACGAAGCGTCCAAGGTGCTCATGCGCACGATGGTCGCTTCCATGATGTTCTACGCGCCCGGAATCCAGCGTCCGTGCTGGATTATCGATAGCCGCGCGGGACAGGCCGCCGGAAAAACCACTTTCGCCGAACTGGTGAGCTATCTCTACAAGAGCGCGCCGATCAAGACGAATGTGCAGGAACTCAAAAACGACGCCAAGGAACTCAACAAGCGTCTTGTCTCCGTCACGGGCCGCAACTCGCTCATGCTCCTCGTGGACAATGTGCGCGGCACGTTCGAAAACGGATATTTCGCCGACCTCGTGACGGGTTTCAACATTTCCGGCAAAGCCCCGTACGGGCTCGGCGAAGAGTCGCGCCCGAACGACCTGACCTATGTCGTCACGTCGAATTCCGCCACCATCGGCTCGGACATCGCAAGCCGCTCGTTCATCTTCTACATCGCCCCGCCGAAGAAGCGCACGGGCGAATGGAAGTCCCGCGTCATGCACTACATAGACGCGAACCGCTACAAAATCCTCGGCGACATCTACGACATTTTGCAGAACACGGAAACGCCGAAGGACTTTGTAGCGCAAACCCGCGTGCCCGAATTCGAGCACGAGGTGCTGTGGAAAATGGCGGGGTCGCAAGAGGCGTACGAGTACACGATAAAGCAAACGCTTTCGAGCCGCGCCGAAGCCAATGTGGACGAGGAGAACGCAATCCTCGCGGTCGAGACGATAAAGGAAATAGTCTCCGATGTGCTGGACACGAAATATCCCGAAGGACAGGTGTGCTTCCTGCGCACGAATCTCGTCAACAAGGTGCTCGGCAAGACGCTCCGCATCGACATACAGGATGTGCGCAACATGGTGAACACGGGCAAAATCTCCTGCATAAGCCGCGAAATTCGCCGCTACCCGCAGAGTTTCAGGTCTCCCTATCGCGCCTCCGGCATCCTGTTCGTCGGGTGCGACGTCCCGGTGGAACGCACCGTCCGCGTGCGCATTCTTGGGCTGAACAAGAACGATATGCCCGTGGAAATCACGAAAGAGACGGGCGGAGTTGAGGACGTCGCCATCACGGACGAAATCCGCGCCGCGCGCGTCGCCGCCGAACAGGCGATTGCGAATGCGCAGGCGATAGACGTCACGCCGCAGCTTCCCCCGCCCGCGTTCGCCTCCGACGAGGCGGTATTCGACACGCTCGACACGACAATGGAGTTTTGACATGCCCGGAACATCGCAAGCGACAAACCCGCGTGGGTACACGATTGAATTCGACGAGGCTTCGCACACCTACCACACGAAGCTGACCGCCAATTTCACCAAGACGGGCGCCATCGTGCGCCACGGCGCGACGCCGTTCCCCGACATGGGCGCCATAACGACGCAGAAAACCATCGGCAAAGTCTACTATGTCTCGGGCACGAAACTCGTAAACCACTTCTTCCCGCCGTTCGATCCAGACGGACGCATCGCGCGGAACAAGGCGCGCGAACTCGGCATAACCGTGGACGAATTGCAATTCCAGTGGAAGCAGAAAGCCGCGAAGGCGTGCGAACTCGGCACGCGCGTCCACGAGACGTGCGAAGACGCGCTCCACGGACCGAATCTCGCGGGACAATACGAATTCCGCAACAAGCCGCAGTCCGTCCACGAACAGAAACTAATGGCCGCGGGCTTCTCCGCCGTGCAGAAAGTCAAAGCGACGATGAATGTCATCGGCATCGAGAAAATCGTGTTCGATTTGGACTGCCAGATTGCGGGGACGATAGACCTCCTCTGTCAGGACAAGTCCGACCCTATGCTCTACTGGATACTGGACTGGAAGACGAACGAGAAAATCGAATTCCACAACCGCTTCGGCACGCACGGGCTTTTCCCGATTGAGCATTTGGAGGATTGCTCGGGAGCGCATTACGCGCTTCAGCTGTCCCTGTACGAGTACCTCCTGCGCATCGGCAAGTACATTCCGCACGGCGCGAAAGTCCGCCGCGGTATATTCCATCTGACGGACGAAGGCCCGGTGTTCCATGAACTGCCGGACTACGGAATCGAAGTCCGGAACATGGTTATCGCCATGCTCGAACAACCGCCTTTCTGACAACAAAGAAAAAGAGGAGAATGCAATGAAACTGGATGATTTTACGCTGGACATGCTCAAGGCGTGCGCCCTGCGTTGTCCGATGAAACTGCCGAAACATGACGGCTATGTGCCAGCGGATTCGGGAAATTGGTGGGTGATGCCCGCGAAGAACGAAGCCGTGAAGAAATTCACGAAACTCGCCAAGCGCGACTTGCTCGAACGCGAATTGCGCGGCGCGTCGTTCGCCGGCGACCACGGGCATGTCGTTATCGGCGGACACCGCTTCTCGTTCTACCCGAAAACCTCCGTCATCATGCGCGACGATTTTGCCGCGTGGGTCGAAGGCAACTGGATGAAGTACCTGAAAAACGATGGAACGGAGCGCGAAAGCACGAAGCCTTTGCACGACGAAGATGTGCAGGTGCTGCCAATTGCGCGTCATTCGCTCGCCGCTAAGATGGCCGCCAAGGAAATGAAAGAGCCGACCGACCTTATCCACCGCGACGCATGGAACACGCTCTACGACATGAAACTGCGTTTTCAGCGGTACATGGGCGAAATGCGCAGGGATGAACGCGCGGGCGAATTCTATGTCGTCACGCGCCTGCAGGCCGATACGCTCGCGGCAATGATTGCACACAAGGAGCGCAACTACCCGGAAGCCGTAAGTAGATTTGTGCAGGTTGCCGCGGCCGCGCTGAAAGCCGCGGAATACGAGGCGCGGATGCATGGAGCAAAAGGAGACGAAAATGAAACAATGCGTAATTGACAAAATCGAAAGCCACCTGTACAAGACGTGCGTGAAACACCCGGACTTCGGTGTCAGGCTCCCGAAACAGACTGTGCCTGCGGCAGAAGCGTCCTTGCGTATTTGCCGTGAAAACCTTGTGCGCAAGACAAGCCTCGGGCTTGTCGCGCCGGACGACCTTCTCGCCTGCGAAATGGCGGAGGTGTGGGAGGCGTACGCCAAGGGCGACATCGACAATACGATCGACGAAGTCTACGACGCCATCGCCGTGCTCGTGCGCCTGATTGCGCGGCTCGAGGCGGAGAAGAAGGAGGTGACGAAATGAAGAAGTACGAACTGACAGGCGAAACAAGGAAAGTCGGTGGGCACACCCTACACCGCATCCGTGCCATGCGTGACTTCGGCAATGTTCTCAAGGGCGACCTCGGCGGCTGGATAGAGTCGGAATCCAACCTGTCGCAGGACGGCAAATGCTGGGTTCCCGGCAACGCAAAGGTCTACGGCGACGCGAAGGTCTCCGGCGACGCGCGAGTCGGCGGCAACGCTGAGGTCTATGACAACGCGCGAGTGTACGGCAACGCGTGGGTCTGCGGCGACGTTCAGGTCTGCGGCGACGCGAAGGTATGCGGAGACGCGAAGGTCTGCGGCGACGTTCAGGTCTGCGGCGACGCGAAGGTATGCGGAGACGCGAAGGTCTATGGCGACGCGCGAGTGTACGGCAACGCGGCGGTCTATGGCGACGCAAAGGTCTCCGGCGACGCGCGAGTCGGCGGCAACGCTGAGGTCGGCGGCAACGCTGAGGTCTGCGGCAACGCTGAGGTCGGCGGCGACGCCCATATTGCCACGAACGCTGACTATGCCGTGTACAAAAACACATGGTCTTCGGGGCGGTGGATTACCTACACGCGTTCGAACAAAATGTGGAAAGCCGGGTGCTTCCACGGGACTGGCGACGAACTAGTCAAGAAGGCGTACGCCGATAGCGAACTCAGCGGCAACTGCTACAAGGCAATCGTCGAGGCGCAAGAGTATGTTGACAGGGTTTTAAGGAGGTGACGAAATGAAGACGCTGGACATCGCCGACCGCATCGCCGCGGCCGTCATCGCGCGGCGCGAGGGCCGCCCAGCCCTCACCCCGCGCGACCACAAGGTGTGGGCTCGCCGCACCTACGACATGGACGGCTGGGAGACGGGCGAGTGGAAAGAGAAGGACAACGAAGAAGAAACGGAGGAAGAGAAATGAGCATGTTGAAAAACTACGAGCGGTCGATTGACGCGGCGAAAACCACCATGGACGGCTTGCTTACAGAACTCGAAGCAATGAGCGAGAAGTTCCGCGAAATCTATGATTTGGCCTATGATGCGGACGAGGACAACTGGAAGGATACGATTGATCGTATCATGTCGACTGCGGAAAACAGCTACTTGTGAGGAGAATCGGGATGGACAAGAACAAAAAGTGCTGCGGAAACTGCGCCCGCTTCGTCCGCGACGACCGCGTCCCCGGGCGCGGCTGGTGCGACGAGTGGGCGGGCGTCTTGCTCGCCGAGGACGATGTGTGTCACCCGTACATCGGGCGACCGTGGAAGAACGGCAAGGCGACAATTGACGAAGCGAGGCTTCGGGCGGACTACGAGCAGTCCGTCCTGGACAAGCGCCGCTTCGTCACGTGGGTCGAACTGAACGGCCGGGTCGTGCCGAAGGAGTGCCTCGCCAAGATGGAACTTAAAATAGGCATGACGGAGGAAGCCATATCGCATTTCGAGAAGGTCGCTAGACAGCACGGAATCGAATTGACGGAGCCGGAGGTGGAAGAATGATCAAGCCAGAATCTCTGTGGTGCCTCCTGCAGGACTGTACGGACTCCAAGTGGCTCGGCGACATCTGCCGCGCCCTTGGCGGACAGGAGGTCGAACTCGACTTTGGACAGCAGCAGGCGCTGAAAATCATCCGGCGCGACAGCGAATTGATGGACGAGCGCATGGAAGTCCAGCGCGAGAAGGAGCGCGAGCGCAAGCGGAAGATCGCGCCCGTTTGGCGTTCAAATTCGCCGCAGAAGCCAACACGGAAACTCCTTCGTTTGGGCGCGTTGGGCCGGGATCGGCAAGGGATATTTGTGCGAAATGTGGTACAAAGACGAAATTTTGGAACGATATTGCCGCACGAACGAAGAGTTTGTCGCGTTCCTCGCCGGAAACGCCGAACGCAAAGATAAACGAAAAATCTGATTATCTTCACAAGTCAAGGAGAATTGACCATGGGAAAGAAAGACTTTGTTTTCGTCATGCCTACCCGCTCCGTCGTCTGCATTTTTTTGCGAACGGACGTTCGAGACGAGATTCCCCAATCAGAAGTGCTGCGGGGACGAGGCATGCAAGAAGGCTCAGGCGGCGGAGGCGTACGCCTGCGCAAAAAGGCGAAAGGAACTCTACAGGAAGGCGAAGGAAAGGAGGGAACGCCATGACGAAAGAACAGTATGATGGCTATTCTGTTGCAGACAATCGACAAACTCAAAGAGGAGAAACAACAATGAAGATAAAATTCGCTAAAATGCACCCGGTTGCGCAGATTCCCATGTACATGCATGTGGATGACGCGGGCATGGATGTCACCAGCGTGGAGGACGTGACGATCCCGGCCGGACGCTGGGAGGCCGTGCGCACGGGGCTTGCCGTCGAGCTGCCTTTCACGTGCGAGGCGCAGGTTCGTCCGCGCTCCGGGCTTGCTCTCAAATGCGGCATTACCGTGCTGAACGCGCCCGGAACAATCGACGCGGGATACCGTGGGGAAATCAAGGTCGTTCTCTACAATGCATCCCGGTCGGACTATACGGTCCACGCGGGCGACCGCATTGCACAGCTCGTCATCGCAAGGGTCGAACGTCCGCAGGTTGAAGCCGTCGTTTCGCTCAGCGATTCGAAGCGCGGCGGAAATGGATTTGGGTCTACGGGCATCTAAGGAGAGATTGCGATGGAGAAATTGAAACTAAAAGCGAAGCCGAGGCCGTGTCCGTTCTGCGGCGGGTCGCCGACGATAATTCTGCGGGAAGAAACATTCTATTTCCCGTCGGAAAACTACACGCGAGACGCGAAACTGGAAGAGTATGAAGTCACTTGCAGACAATGCCTGCCCAATAGGCAGGTAAAGGTTTCTGCCAGTTCGCTTGAATATGCCGTCTCGCTATGGAACGAGGAGGCGTCGTGAAAGTTGATGTCGAACAGTTGGTTGGCTGGCGCGAAGCGGCGAATGTCGCCCGCGCCACAGTCGGCAAGCCCCCGATGGACAAAGAGCCGTCGGACGAAATGAAGCATTCCCTGCTCGATAGCGAACATTCGCCGATACGCGTTGTCACGTACCGCGTCACGATGTACAATATCCCTTATTGGGTGAGTGTGCATCTTGTGCGCCATAAGTTCGGCGTGGAGCACTTCGTCTCCACCCAGCGTGCAGACCGCACGGGCGTCCCGCGCGAGAAGTTGCCGCAGGACAATCCCGTGACGCACACGATGGTGCTCAACGCGCAGGCGATGCTGAGCATTTCGCGCCGCCGCCTATGCTCTTGCGCGTCGCCGGAAACGCGAAAGGCATGACGCGATGTCGTGTCTGCTCTCAGCAAAATCGACCCGTGGGTCGCGTCCATGTGCGTACCTATGTGCGAGTATCGGGGCTTTGTCTGTCACGAGCACATGTGTCCGTGCGGACGATGCCCGACATACCGATGAGAGGAATATCATGAACAACGAACAAATAGACAATACAGACTATTACAGACTCCCCTGCGGCAAATATCTGGAGGACTTCATTGCGGACTTCAACCTGTCGTTCGCGATGGGCTCGGCGTTGAAATACATGTGGCGCGCCGGAAAGAAGGATGGCGAGAGCAAGGAGAAGGACTTGAAGAAAGCGGGACACTATGTCGCATTCATCGCTGAGCACGACAATAGGGACGTGTTTGATGTAGGAAAAGATTTAATCGGCTATCATATCCTCGCGCGCTGTTGGGGAAAGCTGGAACAGTAATCCGTGCATAAAAAAACGCCGCCGGAAGGAACAGTGACGAAGCCAACCGGCGGCGACGTATACATCTTAACACGTTTGCGTCTTTCGACTTGTGTCGTGCTAATACTATAGTCGTTTTAATTCAACAGGTCGGCGAACCGACCCGACGGTTGATAGTATAACATATTTCCCTGTGCGCCGTCAATGGGGGAATTTGAAAAAAAAACGCACCCCGGAAGACAATCGGGGTGCGAGTTGAATAAAGTAAAGGTTGCTGCAACAGCCTGCGCACTGATTAAACACAGATGCGCAACGCTATGCGCTGATAATGTGAGTGATTACAAGTATATCAAAACTTCACCTGGACATGCAAATTTTCACCCGCCGCCATGTTTCGTGCGCACAAGCGGCCTAAAATATGATATAATAAAGGCGTTTTGGATATTATGTTTGCATCCGAAACGCCGTCCTCGCGGGGTGTGGTTGCCCTGCGAGGACATTACTTTTTCACAGAGAAACGCCTAGCGATTGCGGCGTGATTTGGAAATACGCCCTGCCGTTCGCCTCCACCTCGATGCCGTCGTAGGAATTGGCGCGGACATTCTCCGTGTTCCCCACGATCGAGCTCAGCAGGTTTTGGTCGTGGTAGGCCGCCGCGTGCATGGTGATGAAGGTGTGCCGTCCCGCGTTCGCCGGCATCTTGACGCCGGCTTTTTTCGCGTACTCGCGAAGGTGCAGGCGAAAGCCCGCGTTGGGCTTCATGACGGCGCGGGCGAAGTCGAACGCCCGCATCCATGTCAGCGCAGGCTCGGGTATGTTGAACGCACGCGGACGCTTGCCCAGCGTCGAGCCTTTGCACTTGACCACGCGGATGAAGCCGTTCGCCACGTCGACATTGACGGACTCCTTGCCTTCGCGGACGCGCTCGATTTCGGCGTTGCGCATGCCGCAGAAGAACGAAAGGATGGCGTCCGCGAGGTCTTCGCGGCGGTCGGCGCTCTCCTTGGCGATGACGGCGAACAGTTTTTTGACGTCTTCCACGGACATGTATTCCGGCTCCTTCCATGCCAATGTGATTTTCTCGGTGTCCGCGACGGGGCTTTTCTCTATGTAGCCCTGTTCGGCTTTCGCGCACCAGCCGAAGAATGTCTTGATGACACCGAGATAGTTGTTGTAGGTCTTCCACGTTTTCGGATTGTTCTTGTCGAGAAAGTTGCGCTTCAAATCCTCCGTGACGTATCCCGCCGTGATGTCGGAGACGGGCCTGTCGTCGCCGAAACGCTTGATGAAGCCGCCTGCGCCGCACTTGATGGCACGCAGGTATCCGTTGGATTTTCCGACTTGCGCTTCGCAGAACTTTTCCAGTGCGTCACGCAGGCTGATTTTGCACGCGTCGTCCGCCCGCGTGCGTCCTTCGAGATAGAACCGCGCGGCTTCGGCGAGCGAGACGGTCGCCCCGTGCGCGGCGAGGAGGTCGAGGGCTTCCCGTGCATCGGTCGCCTCGTGTGCTTTGAGCCGCGCGGCGGCATCGCCTCCCGTGCGGTATTCGATGTAGAAGCGCTCGATCTGCGTCTTGAGGTCGTTCAAGTCCGCGGACTGCATGCGCCGCTGTTTGCCCGTATAGGGGTCGTACCCTAGATAGGCGTCATATACGACGGCGTTTGCGCCGTCCCTGTTCCTCACGCGGGTGCGAATCCCGGCGAGGACTTCCTTTTTCGAGCGATAGCCCATGTTTGCATCCTTTATTTTTGCCCACACAAATCTGTGTGGCGTGGTTGATTTGCGTCTCGGGAGTCCGTCCGATTTTGTGTGGCAAATGTGTGGCGCACGAAATCGACCTTATATCCCAAAACAACGCAGAGTATTGTATCATAAGGGCGGAACGCTTGTCAACGCCCCTTTTTAAGCGTTAGTTGTAGACCTTCACCTGTACTATGGGGATAATTGCATATTTTGAGATAAAATCGGCAATTTATGCTAGAATTGAAAATTAGGACGCTGAAAATATTTTTTCAAAAATACCATTTCGTCCCACAACGAAGGCATTTTTGTGTGGCAAATGTGTGGCGGTATGCGTTAGTCGGCGACTAACATATACCGCCACAGCCCCTCAAATGCCGGGGTCGCGCCTATCGCGCTTCCCCGTATTTCTCTATGATTTCAATCGCCTGCTGCCGCTCGATGTCGAGACGCTTCATGATGTTCTCGCTGGGCTTGACGCCCCGCTTTTCCATGTCGCGGATTTGCTTCTTTGTCGACTCCACGCGCTTGATGTAGTTGTTGACCGCACCGGCATAGCCGAGGATTGGATTTTCGGCACGAAGAACCTTTGCGTCCTCGAACCGTCCTTCCTTCTGCGCTTGCCTGTACTGTTTCAGAAGCGACTTGAACGGAGCGGCCTTGCGCGAGTATTCGTCCAGCTGATAAGTGCTCTTGCCCGCGCCCGCGAGCATGAACGGCGTCAGCATGAGCGCATTCGCAAGACTGTTTTCCGCGAAGACTTCGTAGAGGTCTGTGACGGAGAGCGGAGCACCCAGCGATTCGCCGATATGCTTCCAGGCGTTCTTTTCGCCCTCTTCCGCCGAGCGATTCCACACGAGTTTGTCGCCGAGGAAATCTTGCCCGCCGACAAGGTCGACCGCAAGCGAAGCCAGCGGCGAAAGTTTTCCGCGGATGAAGCGTCCCGCCGTATACGCCCTGTCGCGCTCGCGCTCCACACCGTCGACGCCGACCGTCTTGCCCGAGATGAACCGCGCCATGAATGTCCACCATTGCTTGATGGGCCCGAAGAAGTTCAGCTCCGTATTGTCCCAGCGCACATTCAGGAAGTGCGGCGAGAGCGGATTCAGCACCTCTTCGAGCCACTCGGGGTCTTTGCGTCCCGCGAGAAGCGTCACGAGAAGCGTCCATGCCGCCATCGACGCGATTTGCCGTCCCCATTCCTTCGCCGCCTGCTTGGACGAAACCATGCGGTCTTTGTAGCTGCGCTCGGTTATGTCGCCCGTCCAGTGCGGCGCGAGGATGTTTGCCCCCGTCGCCATCTTGAAGCCGGAAAACGCGTACCGGGGCGCCCACCACAGGAACGACATAATCCTGTCCCATGTGCCGTGCCCGCCCTTGTTCTCGTATCCGCGGCCCGTCGCGACGTTGAGCGCAAGCGCAATATCCTTCTTCTGCGAAATGGACGGCCCCGTCGGGCCCCATCCGTCATAGGCCTTTATCGCCTTGTAGACGGAAATGTTCATGCAGTTGAGGAACATTCCGAACGAACGCTCGGAAGCCTTCACGCCCGGAATGTCTTCGAGCGCGTACTTCTTTCCTTTGATCGTCACGAGTTTCTGCGTGATGCCGCGAAATTCCTCCGGCACGCCACGCTCGTCGAGACTGGATACATTGTAGATGTGTCCGCCCATCTCGATGAATTCGCTGTAATCGGGGTCCGCCATCAACGCCGCCATGATGGTGTCGGTGTTCTTTTCGCTCGCGAACGACTTTATGGAGTTCACAAGCGCGGAATATCCGAGCACGGGGTGCGATTCGAAGAGCGCCGCGCCCTGCGCCAGCGTCGCCGAGAAGTCCAGCATCGTGCGGAACACGCGCGGAGCGGCCATGAGCGACTCCATCCAGTCGATCGCCCGCCCCGCGTTGTAGGGGAGCACGGAGCGTTTGTAGCGTTCGCGCTCCTGCATGAGACGCTTCGCCGCGGCGTTGCGCAGGCGCGTCGCCTCGACGACCTCCGGCGCGTTCGCCACGCGCTTGGCCAGTTCGGACGGCTCGTGCTTCTGCGGACCGAAATCCCGCGCGTTGAGTTTCGCCTGTATGCGCTCGATGTTTTTCATGAGCGCACGACGGCGGCGGTCTACAAGCGCGCGGAATTCCTCGTATGTCCCCGCCGGGAAGTAGAGGTCGTGGAGGTCTTGGATGTCGTCCTTGACTTCCGCAATCTTGTCGCGCAATGCCCCGACTTCGTCCCGCGTGAACTGCTCGCCTTTCTTCTTGCCGAGAATCGCCGCGCGTTCCGCGTCCGTCTTCGCGTTCTCCAACGCTTCGCGCTTCTCTTCGAGCATCGCCAACTGGCGGTTGAGCGCCCTCAGATAGCGGTCGAGTTTCTGCGCGTGCGTGAGCGGTTGCGCCGGGAACATGTCGTTGTACTCCCTGCGCTTCTCCTCCAATTCGCGCCGCTTCGCTTCCATCTCGGGCGTGTACACGACATGGTTCTTGCCCTTGGAGATTTGCACGCCCGAATCAATCGCCTTCTGCAGGTCGGCAATCTCGTTCTGCCAACGCTTCATGAGCGAATCCTGGATTGTTTTCAGGCGTTTGGTCGCGTCCTGCGCCGCCAGTTCCGGATGCTTCTCCATGAATTCGCGCATCATTTCGCGCGTCTTCTTCTGCGCTTCGCGAAGCTGCTGCGTGGGTTCGTCGCGGATGAGCCCGGTCTTGTCCGGCAGATGCCCCTCGTCCATCATGTCTTCCCACTTCTGGTACTCGTTCATCAGCGCACGCTGTTCGCGGAGCGACTTTTCGAGTTCGGAGCTGTCCGCCTCGTAGGTGTTCCCGTGACCCGTGATGATTTGCATGATGTCGTGGGCGTCCGCCACAAGCCCGGCGGAATGCACGTCCGCCGCGATGAGGTCGATCATTTCGTCGACGGACGGCGTATGCCCCGTTTCGAGCGCCGCCGCCATGTGGTAGCGCCGTATCGCGTCAATCCAGCGGCGTCCGTTCGGCAGGTTGAAGAGATAGCCGCCCGAACGGTTCGCGTGGACGACGAGATGGTCGATTGCCGTGGAATATTCCTTCTCGATTTCTTTCAGGCTCTTGCCGTGTCCCATCTTGTGCTCGGCTTCCTCGCGCTTCAGTTTCTTGCGGAGGACGTCCTTCAAGAGTTCGCCCGTCTTGCGGATCGTCTCCTCGTCCAGTTTGCCCTGCGCCGCGCGGTAGGCGTCCCAGAGCATGCGTGCGCCGCGCTCTTCCTCTTCGGTGAGCGGACGCCCGATGTCCGAGCGGATTTCTCCCGCGAAGCGCGCGAACGTGCCGTCGCGGTTGAGCAAGAACCGCCGCGCAAGACCCGTCAAGCCCCACTCGCGCGCCGCGAAGCGGTTGGCGCGGTCGAGCGTGTCGATCATGTCCTGCACTTGATTGCGCGCTTCGCGAATCTTCTGCGCCTCTTCCTTGTTGCCGTTCATCTCGGCTTGGTTGATGAGATAGGTCTTCTCGTCGTAGTCGTTTTCGAGTTCGATGCGCCGCTGTTGCACGGCGTTCGTCTCCGCCGCCGTCCAGCCCGTGGGCGTGTCCAGCGAAACCTTGATGAAGCGGTCCATTTCGTCCGTGTTGGACGCGAGGTACTTGCCTTCCTTTATGATTTTCTTGACGCTCGTCTTCTCGGGTTTCTTGATTTCCGGCAGTTTGCGCGCCTTGCGCCAGAGATTGACGTCGCGTATCGCGATGGCCGAGAAATCGTCCGGGTCGAGGTCGCGGGAATACCAGAGGGCGTACTTCCCGAAATCCGCTTCCTTCAATTCGTGGCGGGCGTCCAGTTCCTCTTTCAGGATGGTGCGGAGCATGTGCACCGTGTCGTCCGGCGCATGGCTGTCGCGGCTCTGATACGCTTCCAGAAGGCCGAAAATCTCCTGGCTCTGCATGGCCGAAACAATCGCCTTCATCCGGTCGCTGATAAAGCCGGTCGACAATTCGTCTGGGAGACTTTCTCTTCTTTTTTCCAGACGATAGGACGTTTCGAACACTTCGAACAGTTGCGTCAGCATGTCGACGCGCTCCGCGCTCGTCATGTTCATGATTTTCGTCTTCTCGTCGTTCGCGGCGTCCGTCGCGTCCGAAAGCCCGCCGTCGTCGGGCATCGCGGGATATTTCGCGAGAAACGCCTCGACGCCTTCTTTCGTGCGCGGGATGAAGAAGCGCGGAACATAGCCGATGCGCTCGGCGAAACCCAGCCCCGCATGCTGCAACTCGACGAGTTCATTCACGCTCTCCGGGCCTTTCAGCTCCACGCGATAAGCCCCGTTCACCCGCGCACGGCGAAGTTCCCAGCCGTTTTGGAGCGCGACCGCCTTGCCTTCCTGCATGATGCGGTTGAGGATGGCGTCGGGTGTGAGTTCGATTGAAGCCGGCGTCTTGCCGAAACGCCGCAACACGGCGTTCACGCTGTCTTGCGCGATTTCCATGCCGAGGAATCCGCCCGTCTGCCCCGTCGGGACGATGCGGAAGATGCGCGGACTGTTCACGCCAAGCCTGTCCCATATCGGAAGAAGCGTGCCGTGCGCGAAATACCGCTTCGTCGTCGTCATGTCCGGCAGGGCGGCGAAAGCCTTGTTCCACTCTTCCTCCGCGCGGGCGTCGCCGAGCCGCTCGAAATTCGCGCGCTCGCCCGTGAAGCGGATGTCGCTGTCGTAGGCGGGCGAATTCGTGCCGTCCGGGCTGAATACGCGGTATTGCGTATGGATGACGCCCCTCTCGTCCGTCTTCGTCTTGCTGGTTTCGGCGAAACCGAACACCTTGCCCGAGTTGACGTTCCTGGCGAAGTAGTGCGTCCGCCCGTTCGCCCGCGCCTTGACCACCCGTTGCGCCTGGTCGAACGGCATCTTGTTGACGCGCTTGCCGACTTCGATTTCCACGAGGTCGGTAGAGCCCGTCCCGTCGCCCGCGTTCCAAAGCGTCGTGCGGTCCGTCTCCTTTATGGAGTCTCCCGGCAGTTTTTCAAGTCCCGGGTCGTACTTGCCCGCGTCTTTCGCCGTCTCGATGAGGTCGTGCATCGTCTCTTCGAATTCGCCGAAAAGATTGTTCTGCGTCTCCACGCGGCAGTTGAGGATGCGGTTGAGGAATATCGGTATGTCCGGCAGTTTGGATGTATCCAACTGCTTGTACTCGTCGAGAAGGATGTTCTCTTCGTACACCTCGCCCGTGCGCTTGTTTACGCGCAGTTTCACGAACCCGAGTTGCTTGGCGATGTCGTTGAACCTGCCGAAGTCTTCGTAGAACAGATTGAAGAAAAGCTGCTTGATGGCGGATTTCGCATACTGATTTTCGAGATTGTCCTCTTCCGAGAAGATGCCCGATCCCGCCGACGAACGGTCGCCCGCCGTGAGCGAACCCAGCTGCGCCAGACGCCGCGCCACGGACGAGATGAACCGCTTGTGCCCCTTTATGTCCGTTGTGCAGAGCACGTATTCGGGCGCCGTCGCCTCGTTGGAGCGGTGTGTGCGCCCAAACCCTTGCAAGGCGCCGTCCGCGCGCCAGCCCGCCTGCACGAGATAGTGGATGCGCTTCTGCTGGTTCTTGAAGCGCCTGTCGGCGTGAAAACTCTTGCCGGTGCCGCCCGCGTCCGAGAACACGAGAACACGGCGCTTGCCTTCGTTGAATTCGTCGATTTCCACGTTGCGCATTTTCGGCGAGCGGCGGACGAATTTCATCTCCATCTCGCCGTTTTCGTTGCGCACCATTTCGCGGCGGCGCGTGCGGCCCGTGATTTCCGCCACGTTCTCCGCGCCGAATTCCTCGACAATCGTTTCGAGCGCACCGTTGTCGAGTTTCATCATGCGCAGTTTCGTGAGCAGATTCTCCTTCGCTTCGAGCGCCGCCGGGTCTTGCACGGGCTTTCCGTCCGCGTCCACGAGCGGCCCCCACTCGGGCTTCCCGGAGTCGTCCAGGTGCTCGACGTACTTGATTGTCGGGAACGAACGCTCGACGAAGTCGATCAGGATGTCGCGCGGCGAAAGGTCCATTTCCTCCGCGTTGACTTCCTCGCCCGCGGCTTTCGCCTTCTTGATGGCTTTCTCCTGCGAGGCTTCGTTCGTGTTGACGAGCTGGAATACGACCGAGTTGCTCGCCGCCAGCTGCTTCTTCGCGTCCGCCATGATGGACGGCATCTGCATGGAAGTGAGCACGGTGTTGAAGAACCGCTGTTGCGCGCCCCAGAACGCGGACATGACGTTCGACGCGGCCTTCTTGCCTTTGATGGCGTCGGACGAAACGAGCGCGCTGTTGATGTTTTCGGACACCATGCGCCACGCGTCTGCGAATTCGTCGTACCTGCGGATTTGGTCGGGCGAAAGCCGGTGTTCGAGCTTGCGGTTGACGATGCCCTCGTACGAAAGCGTACGCGCCATGTAGTCGCCCATGGACTTCATGTCGCGCGCCACGATTTCCATTACGGAAAGCCCGCCCGCGGAAACCTTCTCGACAAACTGTTCGCGGTCTCCGAACGCCGTGCCCTTGCCCCAAAGCCCCAGCCGCGTGGCGTATGCGAGATTCGAGACTTCCGTCGCGCCCGTCGCCGAGACATAGAGGACGCGGGCTTTCGGAAACTCCTTCTGCAACGCGACGACGACCTGCCCTCGCAAAGACGCCTTCTTCGTGCCGCGTTTGCCGCGTTGCGCCGTGGCATTGCCGGCCTTGTGGCTTTCGTCGAACACGATAAGTCCGTCGTAATCGGACGGTACGCCGAGCCAGTCGGCGAGCCGCCGGTAGTTCGTGCGCGCCGCTCCGTCTGTGACGTTGCCGTTGCTGTCGAAGTCGACGCCTCGAGACAAACCATCGTACGACAAGAAAGCGATGCCCTCTTTCGGAGCGGCTTTCTTGGCGTTGGTAAAATCGAAAACCCCATCTCCGAGACCAAAGGTTTCGAGGTCGCGTTTCGCGTCCAGGAGAAGGTCGGAACTCTTGGATACCCATACCGCCTTCTTGCGTCCATGCGCGAAATTGTCGTAGATGATGCCGGAGATTTCCGTGCCTTTGCCCACGCCCGTGCCGTCGCCGATGAAGTAGCCCTTGCGTTCGCCGTTCGGCAGGAATTTCTCGTGGGCTTGTCCCGCGTAGACAATCTGTTCAATCTGCGCGTCGGACGGCTGCCCCTTCTTGATTGCGCTCTCCGGCAGAATTGGCTTGTAGGTCGGCTTCGGCGGCAGAACGCTCGCCATCGCCGTGGATTCCACAAGCGGCGTCGGGTGCGGTTTCGCGCCGGGAACGCTCACCCATGTGGGCTTGTACTCTGAGAATGTGCCATTGCCGACCTCCCTCTTTTCCTGCAAGGGCTTGTCGGTGTCGGCATAGTTTACTCCCAGGTCAGAAGCCCCAGCTCGAACGCCTGTTCCCGAGACAGGCTGTACACCATTCCCGACGCTATCTCGTCCGAACTCGCCGAGAAGTTCGGCGGCTCCTCCATTATTCGCTCTGCGATTTCCGGCGTCATTCCCCTCTGAATGGCGTATAGATCCATCCACAGGTTTTCCCCGGTTATCGCCGAGTCTTCCGGAACCCAAATCGTCAGAGCGTCTCTCTGGCGTATGTTGTCCAGACCTTCCGCTTCCGCCCGCTCGATTGCCAGTTCCAGCACCGAGAGCTGGTCCGGATGCGGCGACACTCCCATTTCCCTTAGAAGCCTTTGCGCTTCCAGTCCGTCCGGCGTTTGATTCAGTCTTTGTATTGTCGATTGCAGGTCTGTCATTTCTTACGCTCCATAGAAGTTGCGGCCCTTCGCCGATGTCATGTATTATACCATAAACGGGGGCTTTCGTCTTGTCGGGCGCGACCTTGTCGATGACGATGAGATTGTTGTCGTAGGTCGTGCCGTACTTGGCGTAGTTCTTGCCGTCCACGGTGACGTCCGCGCGGACTTGGTACTTGGCGTTGATTTTGCGCCACCACGCCCGCACTTTCGGACTTTCCGCGTCGTGCGCCATGCCGTGCCCGACAATCGCCACGAGACGCCCGCCGGGCGCGAGCATGTCCAGAGCCTCCTCAATGTGCTTGCCGCCTACGCCTATCGTATCCTTCCTGTTCGTCCGTTGCGCGTTGCTGAACGGCGGATTCATCACCACGACCGTCGGACGCTTGACCTCGCCCTTGCCGACGAGCGGATAGAACAGCGACCACAGATTCTCCGCGTTGAAATCGTACACCTTCGGCGCAAGCCCGAGTTGTCCGAGGATTTCCCGGCGGCGCGGCGAGAGTTCGTTGAGGATGACATCCGCCCCCGCGATTTTGGAGAATACCGCAATCCCGCCGATTCCGGCGGAAGGTTCGAGCGAAACGTCCTTCTCGCCCACGTTCGCCGTCCACGCCGCGAGGAATGCCTCGTGCGGCGGCGTCGAGAACTGCTGCATCTTGTCCTGCTCGGCCGAACGCGTCGTCTGCGTCGGGATGAGCGAGAGGATGTGCTCGATGCGGCGGATGGGCGTTTTCGCGGAGTCCGCGCCAACGTAGACCGCTGGCGAAAAGAGGCTGCCCTTGTCCTTCATGTAGCGGTTGACCGCGAGTTCCAGGATGTCCGTCGCTTCCTTCATCTCGAACGAGCCTTCGGCGACCGAGCCGCCGAGATGCCGTCCGACAATCTTTTCCAGCGTCTGCCGCGTGAACTTCTCGTCCTTGTCGATGAGCGCGGCGATTTCGTCCGCCGCGGCGGAAATGGCTTCTTCGCGCGTCGCGTGCTTAGGCAGCTCGGCGGGCGCTTCGGGCGTGACGGAGTCCGTCTTGGCGTCGTTCGCTTCCCGCGCGGCGAGGTCGGCGTCGACGGCCGCAAGCGCGGCAAGCGCACCTTGCTTGTCTATATCTTCGATTTTCACGCCTGCGATGGAGGCGTTGAGCCAAAAGCCGGGAAGGGTGTTCTTGATGTGCCTGTACGGCTCCGGGCAGTAAGCGGCGAATGTCCGCGCGAACCGCTCGAATGTCTTGCCGCCTTTTTCGGCGAAGATTTTGATCATCTTTATCACAATCACAAGATTGTGCGCCTGCAATTCTTCTTCGGAACGCTCCTCCATGTCCCGCGCGAACCAGCGGATTTGATTGCCGAGGTCTCCGAATGCGTCGCCCATTCCTCCGAGATCGATGCTCCCAAGGCCCTTCGGTTTCTCCGCCGGCGTCTCCGGCTTCCCGGTCTCGTCCGGCTTCTCCGCTGGCTTCTCGGCTTCCCCGCGTCCTTCCGCGAGAATGCCGAAGCGGATTTTCTCCGCGGGCGTCGCGTAGGTCGAAGACGCGATGGAATGCGCGATGCGTTGCGCGACGCCCATCTGCAATGCGCCATGCGAATCTTTCGCGAGCGGACGGACCGCGGCGATTTTGTCGAACGCCTTGATGAAGTTTTCGAGCGCGGAACGCGAATTGACGGCGAAATTCTCAATCCTGCCGAACAGCCTCTCCTGCTCCGCGGCGGACGCCTCCTTCTTCTCCGGCGCGGCGGGCTTTTTGTCCGATACGCCTTTGCGGTTTTCCTCGGTCGCCTTTTTGGCGGCGTCCGTCGTGTCAAAAAGCACGCCGCGCGTGGAATCGGCCACAATTACCGGAACGCCCGTTGCGGCGGACATTGAATTGAATTTGTCCCGGACGCGCTGGGATGCATCCGACTTCTCCTCCGCCCGCGCTTCTTTCTCCGCTTTCGCGTTGGCGCGGAACGCTTCCATCGCTTCCTTGTCGGAAACATCCTGCACGCTTCCGTCTGCCTGCACGATGCCGTACTGTTTCGTCGTGCCGCGTCCGCGGTAGTCCTTCTGTCCGTAGCGGACGACATCGCCCGCGCGGGCGCTGATTTCCGCCGTGCCGCCGTCGTCGTCCCCGACATAGTTGCCGAATTCGATTACGGGCTGCTTCCCCGCGTCCCACGCCGTCACCTTGGCGATCCACGGCTTCGAGTACCGCCGCGCATTGTAGCCGCCGAACTCCACGCTCGCCGTGACGGGCTTGCGCGAGACGGGCTTCTTCGGGGCGGACGCCTTCTCTACTTCTGCGGCTTCGGGTGCGACTTCGGACTTTGCGGCGATTTCCTGTCCGCCGCGTTCGCGAGTCTCATCGCGAGGCTCAGTTTCGTCAGTTCCTTGGCGAGGTTCGGGTTCGGATTTTGCTTCTTCATGTTGTTCTTCCTTCTTGAATGGCGGCTTGGGCTCTTCGCTCCATCCGTTTTCCGTCACGCGGAAACGGCGGTTCGTGTAGCGGTAGACTTCTTCGTCCGTGAAAAGCGGATTTCCGGCAATCCCGGTCTCGCTCACGACGAGTTCGCCTTTCGCCTCGTCGTAGGAATCGACCGCGAACACCTCCTCGGAATTCCCCACCCGCAGCGTGTCGCCCGGTTTGAGTTTGCGGAGTTCGTTGCGCGAGAACATCGTCTCGGCCTCGCCCGAATTCCGCAAGACTTCGACAAGCGCACTGTTGTAGATTTCGTGCGCCGTCTCGTTTTCCGCGAGCGCGTCCTTGTCGTAGACCGTGCCGTCGATTTCGATTTCGCGCGCAAGTTCCTCTTGGTAGCGTTTCTCGGTTTCGGCTTCCTCGCGCGTCAGGCCGCCGCGCTCCTTGAACGCCTTGTATTCGTCGTACTCCTTGCGCAGTTGCGCGAGCGCTTTGTCAACGGTATAGTCGTTGCGCCCGAACCATTCGCGCAAATCGTCCTGCGCGTTGTCGCCGTGGCGCCCCGTCGCGTAATCCTTGCTCGAAGCGTTCTTGCCGAACAGCGCGTCGCTCCAGAACTTGCGTTCGGACGCGTTCATGCCGTCGAAGAAGTTGTCCAACGCGTCGCCCGCCGCCTGATCTTGGTATCGCCAGGAAATGCCGCCGTTGGCATTCCGCACGCGGACGCGCTCGGGCTTGGCCATGAGGCGTCCTTCCTCGCGGATGAACGCCATGACGCCGCGCGGCGCGTCGTTGTCGATGAAGCGGCCGAGGAGCTTGCGCTCCTTCGCCGCGGACTCCTTCTGCGTCGCCGCCGCGCCGGACAGGGCACGCGGTTTCTGCGGCGCGGCTACTTCCGCCGCTTTTGGCGCGGCTTCGGCTTCTTCGCTCCGCTCTTGCACGCGCGGTTCGGGTTTCGCCTGTTCTTCATGGGCGACAATCCTTGCTTCACTCGCTTCCTCCTTCGTTGCGGCTTTCGCCTTCTTCTGCTTCAGAGCCTCGCGCCGCGCGGCGTCTTCCTGGTCGAGCCGCAACAACATCTCTTCGCGGTTCTCGGCGAGCTTCTTCCACGTGCCGTCCTTCTGGCGGCGGTAGCCGTAGTCCGTATAGAGAATCTGCCCCGAGAAGCCGTTCTCCGCGAGAATGTCCATGTCGTCGGACTTCAAATCCTCGCCGTTCTCGATTTTCTCGGCGATGCGCAACGCATGGTGCGCCCGCTCCATCTCACCTTTCTTCCCGTTCCTGGCTTCCTCTTCGAGCCGCCCTGCGACATATTCCGCCGCCGCGTCCTCGTCGCCGCCCGTCTCGCGGAGCGCGTATTCCCAGAGGTTCGGATGCGCCGCCGCGATGCGGTCGTTGCGCGCCATGTTCCGCAGGGCCGTCTCGTCCGCCGTCCTCTCCACGGGCTTGTGCGTGTCGGCGACCTCGCCGCTGTAGTCGCGCCGGGCTTCGTTGTACGGCACGCTCTCTGACGAATCCGCCGTGTCGAACGCGCCCTCCGTCACGCTTCCGCCGGGCTTGTTCGCGTCGCGTTGGAGCGTGTCGACCATGACTTCCAGGTCGTTCTCGTTGTACGAGACGGGCAGATGCAGCTTGCGCCCGGTTTCGCGCACGAAGTGGTCGACCTTCTGCGAAAGCATCGGGCTCGTGCGGCGGCTGTCCCAGACGTGCGCGAACGCCTCCTCGGCGTATTCGTCGCTATCCCAGTCCACCTTCGGCAGTCCGCGCGCCGCGCGGCGTTCGTCCACCCGGCGCTTGTAGGCGTCCAGCGCGGGGTCGGAAATGCTGTGCAGGAACTTCCGCTTCTGCGCGGGCGTGAGGGCTTTTTTGAGACCCGAATGGATGGCCGCCTCGTGCAGGATCATGCGGTTCACCTCTTGCGCGTCGCGGATGTTGTCCGTGACGAGAACGACCTTGCCGTTCCGGAGCGTGACCGCCGGATTGTTCGGGTTGTAGTCGTTGTCCGCCGCGAGTTCGGGGAAGCGCTTCTCGAATTCCGCGCCGTTCTTGACGAGGATGAAATTGTCACCTTGCGCCGTCTCGGCGATACGCTTCTTGATGTACGCTTCCTTCGCCGGGCGCTTGGCATCCAGCAACTGGTTGCTGATGCTCATCTTGTCCGCGACCGACAAGGCGCGCGCGAACGAATCGCCCGCCGTCTCGCCGTCCACGACGATGCGCGCACCGTCGCGATTCGTGACGCAGAGCCGGTTGCCGCCGAGTTTGTCTATCGCGATGCCCGTCTCCGGATCGAACACGCGCTGGGTGCGCGTGCCGTCCTTCCACGTGTACGGACGCCAGTCGATGGTGCGCCCGAGGCCCGCGTCCGGATTGACCTCCACGGTCGGCGGGACGAACTTTGACTTTATCGCTCCGGACGCCACCGCTTCGTCTATCGCGCCCTTGTTCGTGTCGAAGAACGGCGTGTTGGCTTCTTTGAGACCGAGAATCGCGTTCGCGTATTCGACGCGGTCGTTCACGCGGGCGAGCAGGCGGTCGACATTCTCCTTCGTGAAACGCTTGGAATTCACGAAGTTGTAGAGGTGCTCGATTTCCGTGTCGGAAAGCGCGTCCACCGTCTTGTCGTCCAGCACCGTTTTGAGGAAGCCGCCCTTGTTGTTGCGCCACTTTTGGATGTCGTGGTGGGCTTTCGTTCCGGCGTACGCGCCCTGCAAAGCCATCGTGCCGACAAGCCCCATGAAGATTTCGCGGTTCGTCTCGTAATTGAGGAACTGGTTGTGCCACCAGTCGTGCGCTTCGTTTCCGAGCGTGGTGTATTCGCGGCTCTTCTTGTCGAATCCGAGTACGGTGTCGGCGAAATTCTGTACATGCTCTTCCGTCATTTCCCAGCCGAGGTTGTTTACGCCCGTATACCGCTGGTATTTGCCGAAATTCTCCGCCGCGCCGGTAAGCCATTTGCCCGCCGCGGACTTGCCGAAAGCGGACTTGGCGAACTTGGCGCCAATCGCCCCCGTTATTTTCGACGCGCCCTTGGCCAGGGTATCGCCGACCGCCCCGACCACCTTGCCGACGCCCGGAATCCTCTTTATGCCCTTGTAGGCAAGCCCAAGTCCTTTTTCGAGAAACTGCTCGACCGCAACTTCGGCCACGCCGCCTGCAACGCCTTTTGCCGCCGCTGCGCCGGGCGTGTCGTCCGTGTGCAGAACGACGAGACTGCCGTCGTCGTCGACATCGTAATCCTTCGTCTGGAGCTTTGTCGCGCGCTGTTCCGCAGACTGCGCCGCAATCCCGGCAAGTCCAATCATGGGAGCCGCCGAGGCGACAATGTACTTGCCCGTGTATCCCGTGTTCGTGATGAGGCCGTTCGCTATTTCGGCGAGCACGCCCGGCTTGTTCGCTTCGAGCCGCGCCTGCGCTTCCTTCCGGCGTGTGGCGTGCGCTTTCAGTTCGCCTTCCGTCGCGCCGCGCAGTTTTTCCGCGAACTCCTCCACGGTGGCGGACGAATCGCGCAGCCCTTTGACGGCTTTCTTGTCCAGCCCCGCGTTCTTCGCCACGCTTTCGAGCTGGTCGAAATAGGTCTCCTCGGCCGCCTTCTTCTCCTGTGCCCGCGCGCGCTGGACTTGTTGGAGCGCCGCGCCGAAGCCGCTTGTGCCCATGAAGGACGAATTGTTTATCGCCTCCATCATGGCGTCGCGTTTCTTGCGCGAACCCGCCTTGTCGTCGCCGCGCTCGCCTTTCTCGCGCCGGGACTGGATGTCCTTCAACGCCGAATTGTCGTACAGGCTTTGCAGGTTTTGGAGTTGGTTGTAGCGCTCCGTCTTGGCTTCGTCGCCGACGAACGGAATGAGGTTTCGCGCCAAAGCCTCGCCCGACCCCATGTCCTCGCCCGTCTCGGCGATGATGGAATCGCGCTGGCGTTCCATGACGCCGTAATCGTCGTCCTGCGCCTGCGCACGCGGCGTCTCCCCTCCCGAGAGATAGGACGTCAGGTCGAAGTCCGGCGCGGCGTCCGGCTCGGAGGCGGGCGGTTCGGGCTGAATGGCTTCTTTCGCCTCCCGTTCGATGTCGCGCTGTTCGTCGTCTTCTCCGTTCGCCAGATAAGAGGTGAGGTCGAAATCCGTCATGTGCTTCTCCTAGGATTACTTGATGAGTTCGAAATTGCGGGGGTCGCCGCCGCGCCAAATGTACCGCTTGCCGTCGCCCGGGTTCACGTACTCCTGATCTTTGCGCAAAACCTTGCCGTTCGGCAGGACGAGTACGCCGTCCTTCACGACGGGAACGTTCCGGCTTTGCTCCGGCCGCGGCTCAGGCCGTCTGGCGTAGGGCGAGACGATGCTTTGGACGATGAGGTCGCGCGCCGCCGTCAACTCCTTGCGCTTCTCTTCGTCGAGGCTCGGATTCAAAGATCCGTCCTTCGTCACGAGCATGGAATTGATTTCCTTCAAAATCTTGACGTTGTCTTCGAGCGTCCGCCTGTACGCGCCCGCGGCCGCCTTCTTCATTTCGTATTCGTCGCGCTTCATGTCGTACTGCCCGCGATTTATCAGACGCTGTAATTCCTGCGTTTCGAGCGCACTCTCGGCGGACTTGAGCTTCATGTCGTACTGCCCGCGATTTATCAGACGCTGTAATTCCTGCGTTTCGAG